>Ga0187849_1002262_pt1 | contig 18709 bp, 11 predicted proteins | sample June2016WEW_4_10_2_FD_132412 | JGI IMG/M metagenome (GOLD analysis project Ga0187849, IMG submission 132412) | Peatland microbial communities from SPRUCE experiment site at the Marcell Experimental Forest, Minnesota, USA - June2016WEW_4_100 | ecosystem: Environmental > Terrestrial > Soil >...
CCTCGGTGATGGCGGCGGCGGGACTGAAATACTTCGCCGCCGGCAGCGATAACTATCGCGCGCCCGTTCTGCTGCAAGGCCGCCTGCATGAGAAAGCTCCGTTCTGGTGGGTGGGCCCCGATGGTGGCCGAATCCTGATGTGGTACTCTCGCCACTATCACCAGATGAAGAGTCTGTTTGGATTGCCCCCGACGATTGCGGGCGGGCGCGATTCCTTGCCACTCTACCTCCAGATTTATTCGCGGCCTGACTACAAATCGGACGCCACCATCATCTACGGCACGCAGGTCGAGAACACCGACCTTTTCCCGCAACAAGCGACCCTGGTGGATGAGTGGAACAAGATTTACGCTTATCCCCACCTGAAATACTCGGGCTTTGCCGAGGCAATCGGTTACATTGCGGCGCAATTCGGCGACTCGATTCCGGTGGAGCGAGGCGACGGAGGCCCGTACTGGGAGGACGGCATCCCTTCCACGGCCCGCTCGGCGGCGCTCGAACGCGAAACGGAAATGCGCGCTCTGGGGGCGGAGAAGTTTTCCACCCTCAGCAGCTTTGTTAATCCGCGCCTACGGCCTGAGGCCGAAGTGCTCAAGCAACTTTGGAATGACATGGTTCTTTATGACGAGCACACCTGGGGAGATAACCGCAGCGTGTCGAATCCGCAGTGCCAGGAGGCGGTGCAGCAGTTGGCCACCAAAGAGGGCTTCGCCAGCGAAGCGAAGAAGCACGTTGACGACGTGCTCCAGCGGAGCCTGGCCGCGCTGGCGGACTATATCTACGATCCGCAGCGAACGGTGTTGGTATTCAACCCCTTGAGTTGGCAGCGTTCCAGTCTGGTGGAAATTGACTTGGACAAAGGGCTCGAACTCGTGGATTTGGCGACAAGCCAGACGGTTCCGTACGAGATCCTTTCCACCGGGCCGGCCTATCATCATGTCCGTTTCCTGGCGCAGGACGTGCCATCGGTGGGTTACAAGGCGTACGCAATGAAGCCCGCCCAACAACCGCAGCCAACTTCGCAGGTGGCCACGGAGGGGACGTTAGAGAATCAGTACTACCGGGTGGTTCTGGACACCGGGAGCGGAGCGGTAAAAAGTATTTTCGATAAGGAACTGAACAAGGAACTGGTCAACACCTCCAGCCCCTATCGCTTCGATCAATATCTCTACGTCACCGGAGCAGACCGGCTTCCTAACCGGGCGGTGCAATATAGTTCCGTCGTGCCCGTGCCTGAATTCTCCATCCACGGCGCCGGCAGCGGGCGCTTGGTGTCCGTAACCCCTCAGCCCTTTGGCGTCGTGGCGCGCCTGGAAAGTCAGGGGGTGAACACGCCCAAGATCGAGACGGAAGTGATTCTGTTCAACGGCCAGAAAAAAATCGAATTCATTAACCGCGTGAACAAGACGGAGGTGTACACGAAGGAATCTGTTTATTTCGCCTTCCCCTTCGCCATGGAACATCCGCAATTCCGGTACGAGATTCAAAACGGCTTTGTGGACCCTAGCCGCGACCAACTGCCGGGCGCGGGAAAGGAATGGTTCTCCGTGCAGCACTGGGTTGCGGCGGAGGAAGGCGGAGTGTCCGTGGCGCTGGTGCCGGTGGATGCTTCGTTGGTCAGCTTGGGGGATATCTTTCGCGCCACCTGGCCGAAAGAATTCGGCCAGCGCCCGGGAACGATTTTCTCATACGTGATGAACAACTATTGGGACACCAACTATGCCGCGGGACAGGGAGGGGATTTCACCTTTCGTTACGTGCTGACCAGCGGCGATCACTTGCCGCCTGCCGGCTTGAGCCGCCTCGGGTGGGAAGAGATGACGCCCGCGGAAGTCGACCAGATAACCTCGCAGGATAAAGCCCTTGATTCCCCACGGCCCCTGGATGCGGCGCAAGGCAGCTTCGTACAGGTGGACCAACCCAACGTGGTTCTGGTGACTTGGAAGATGGCCGAGGACGGCGACGGAACGATTTTGCGCTTTCTGGAAGTCGGTGGCCAAGCGAAACCAGTGGACGTGCAAATTCCCCGTCTGGATGTGAAGTCGGCGTGGAGCAGTGACGCTCTGGAAAGAAAACAAGCCGCACTTGAAACCTCTGCGCACGGCTTCCGCTTTTCCGTCAAGCCGTTTCAGATCGTCACCGTGCGCCTGGAGGGAGCAGGGAACGTTCGTTAATGCAGTGACGAGTGAAGAGTGAAGAGTGAAGAGTGAAGAGCAACTGAAAGACGAAAATCGAAACTCGAAATTCGAAACTCGCCGCGATTTTCGAGTTTCGATTTTCGACTTTCGATTCTTGCTTGCTCGTCACTCGCCACTCGTCACTGCTTTGTTGAACTCTGCCCGCAGCCAGTGTAAGATTTTAACCGTTGAAGGGTGGCTGGCGGCAAAGAGGGCTTGATTCGCGCGGCAGCGCCCCATCGACTCTGCTATGTGGTGGGAGAAAAAAACTCGGCCGGTGGCGGAACCTTCAAGTATCCGTCCAGTAGAGGCCCCGCCGGCGCCTCCTGAAGTGGAAACCTTTATGAGCGAACCGACACCGAAGTCGACAAATTTATCCGCGGCAGGAAGCCCGCACACCCTTTTGGGCCGCACGGTGGTGGCGCAAGGGCAGTTATCCGCCGGCGAGGATCTGCTGATCGAAGGGCAATTCGAGGGAAACATCAGTCTCGATGACCATTGCTTGACGGTGGGTAAGGAAGGCCACGTCAAAGCGGAAATCCATGCCCGGCAAGTGGTGATTCTGGGATCGGTAACCGGCAACCTTGCGGCTCGCGAAAAGATTGAGATCCGACGCACCGGACATGTGGTGGGTGATCTCATTGCCGCGACGGTGGCAATTGAAGAGGGCGCCTACTTTAAGGGAAGCATTGATATCGCGCGGGAGGACGGGTCAGAGGCCTCGCGCGATGTAGCCGCCCCGAGCACCTTAAAGACCAGCGTCTAAGCATAGCGGGTTCGGCCGAAGGAAGGAGCGGCGAGTTTGCCTCGCCGTGATCCTGTGGGGGCCGCGCGCTCGAGCGTAGACGCGAACAAGTCACCACGGGCTCATGCGACCACAACGGGCCTTTCCCTTCGTCGCCCCAGCCTCACAAGGAGCAAGGCTGCCCGAAGCGTGCAGCTTGAGATGGCGCTAAGCAAAAGCCAGGAAGGGATGGGGCGGACGGCTGCCGCCTCGCCGTCCACCAGCCGTGGTCTCCAATGGCTGTGGCAACATCTCTCGCATCTGCGCCATCCCCACTGCTTTGAGTGCGGTCCCCTCTATCAATCCACTTTAGACGTCTTGCTGTTGCGAGGCGCCAAGCTTTACGTCGCGGACCTCATTACTCCCGCCCAGCAAAGCAATTCGATTTTCTGGTCGCGACAGGGCAAGGCGCCGGTCTTCCTGATCGACGATTTCCTGGCCCAGATCCCCCCGATCCCTCCCGAATCGCTTTCGGCGATTTGCTGCTGGGGCCTACTGGACTTGCTCCCGCGCGAGGGGCTGCCCCTGTTGGTTGAGCGCTTCCATTCCTACCTTCAGCCCAGCGGCGTGCTCTTCTCCATTCTGCGCGAACCGCACGTCGCGACGGGCGCCGAAACCCGCTGGTGGTTCGAAAGCCTCGCGGTCCTCGGGTCGAGCGACACCCGCCAAAAACCTTTTCCCTACCCCGCACTTACCAACCGTGAGATGGAACGGCTCTTCCCCGGCGGCAACGTCAAGACCTTCCTGACGCGCTCCGGCCGCCGCGAAGTGTTGGGAGTTAAGTAACGCCCGCTTGGCCCGCTTTCTTCATGAATTTCATGCCCCGATGACGCCCGACCCCAATCATTCGCGGCTGCGAACCTGACCCCATATCCCGCCTGGAAAACACTGAGGGTGGCAAGCGGGGTAAGGAAGCTGTTTATACTAACCCTGTCAAGCAATTTAAAAATGTTACTTTTGATGGATCGTCCTGCAATTTAAGAATGTTACCCGTTGTCGTCATTTTTTCCTTTCATTTTTAGGTTCCTGTCCCGAAAGTGTAATTGGGGATAACGTCCACTGGAAGTAAGTGGTTAGCGAGAAGGAGAGCACCTCAACCTGTATGCTTTTGTGAGTTGCTGACAACAACCACGAAAGGAGCAGAGGCGAGGTGCTCATCGAGACCTTTATCAGAAAACAGCTGGCCTTGAAAGCTCACCGGGTGACGAAGGTCGAAGAGACCGGGGAGCAGATGGTAGTTCACATTGATCGACTGGGGAAGCGGCTGCTGCGTTGCGGGGTCTGCCGGCAACGATGCCGGCAGGTGCACAGCATCCGGAAAGAGCGGCAGTGGCGGGACCTGTCGATGAGAAAAACGACGTTGATTCTGTGCTATCGACCTCGGCGGGTGGAGTGCCCCCGGTGTGGGGTACGGGTGGAAGATTTCCCCTGGGCCGAGCCCTGGGCGCGGGTGACGCGCGCGCTGGGCAACGCGGTCGCAAGCTTGGCTCGGGAAGTGAGTGGGCAGGGAACGGCGCGGCACTACGGGCTGAACTGGAAGACGGTCGCCGGGATTGTCCAGCGAGCGGTCCGCTAGGGGCTGCGGAAGCGCCAGCGGCGGCCCGTGCATGTGATCGGCATGGATGAAGTCAGTCGGCGGAAGGGGCAAGTTTATCTGACGGTGGTCTATGATCTGGAGCGCCGGGTGCTGCTGTGGGTCGGAGAGGGCCGAAGCGAAGAGGCCGTGAAGCCGTTCTTCACCGAGGAAATGGGACGGCGGCGTTGCGCGACGCTGCAGGTGGTGTGCATGGACATGTGGGCCGCCTATGTCCATCGGGTGCGGGAGTGCGCCCCCCAGGCGCAGATCCTGTTTGACCGATTTCATATCGTCAAGCACCTGAACGAAGCCGTGGACGAACTCCGCCGCTGCGAAATGCGGCGGTTAACGGGGAAGGAGAAAGTTGCGTTCAAGCGCACGCGCTGGCTGCTCCTGAAGAATCCTTGGAATCTCACGGCGGACCAGCAAGAGCGGCTCTCGACGCTGGTGCGCTGGAACACACCGATCGTGCGTGCCTGGTACTTGAAGGAAGCCTTTCAACTCTTCTGGGACTATCGCCAGCCGGCGCGGGCGAAGACCCACCTGGAGAAATGGATGAGTTCCGCCATCCGTTCACGACTGGAGCCGTTGAAGAAGTTCGTGCGCATGCTCCGCTCTCATCGGGACGGGATTCTCCCCTGGACCAAGCTGCGGCTGTCCAACGGCGCCCTGGAAGGAATGAACAACAAGATCAAGTCCATCAGCCATCGATCGTTCGGTTTTCGCAGCGCCAGAAACTTCATCGCCGCCATCTATCACGGCTGCGCGCGGTTGCCGCTACCGGCTGAAAGCTGATTACACTTTTGGGATAAGAGCCCGAAAATGCGCTTCATGAAGTTACTTTTGAGGTTCCGTAGAGGTAATGATCGAGGTTCATCGCGAGGTCCTTCGGGACCCGCTCCCATTCTTCATCCGGGACGTCTTGGGCGATGGCCGCGAAGGTCTTGTCAAGGGAAGGGGCGGGCGCGGCAGGGCGCAGCACCGCGACCGGACGCGCATCATGCTCGATGACAACTTCGTCGCCAGCGCGTATATGATCCAATAACGCGGCAAAATCCCTTGCCGCTTCCGTGGCCGAGATGTGGATCACACGGTTTCCCATACGCCTATTATACACCGTACACCTGCCCGTCGCTGTGCGCAATTCACCAGCCCGGTTCTATTAAGGCGCGAGAGATAGTTTGCTTGCTTGCTTGCTTGCTTGCTTGTCGTGGCCGGGCTACAATCCCACCTTTCATTTTGGGTGGTTCCCAAGGAAGGAGGATGTAATGAGCAAAGTTAGCCGGCGATCTTTTCTGGAAAAGGCGGGAGTGACTCTGGCGGCAGGGTCCGTCCCCCTCGAGGCGAATGCAACGGGCGGGGCCGGCGTAGGGAAGGAAAGGAAAACCCCCGACGTTGAGGATCCCGCGCGGTATGGAATTGCCCGCTGCGTGGCGGAATGGTCCTATAGCTCGGGGAAAGCATACGCTGACCCCTTTAACGATGTGGAATTGGACGTGGTGTTTACCGACCCGCAGGGTCGCGAGCAAACGGTCCCGGCTTTCTGGGCCGGCGAACAAACCTGGCGGATTCGATACTCACCTGCGGCTCCTGGCCGCTACACTTACCGGACCGTCGCGAGCGACAGCGGTGATCTGCACGGGCGCCGCGGCGTGCTGGAGGTCTCGGCTTACCAGGGAGAAAACCCTCTGCGGAAGCACGGCCCCCTCCGCGTCGCGGCCGACCAACTCCATTTTGAGCACGCAGACGGCACACCTTTCTTCTGGCTCGGCGACACGTGGTGGATGGGCCTTTGCAGCCGCTTGCGATGGCCCGAGGACTTTCAGCAGTTGGCGGCGGATCGCGTGAAGAAAGGCTTTACCGTCATTCAAATCATCGCCGGGTTGTATCCCGACATGCCACCCTTCGACCCGCGGGGAGCGAACGAAGGGGGATTCCCCTGGGAAGCCGATTACGCGCGCATCAATCCCGGATACTTTGACGCGGCCGATTTGCGCATCCGGTACCTCATCGAGTGCGGTTTGTCTCCTTGCATCGTTGCCTGCTGGGGTTACTTCCTGCCCATCATGGGCATTCCTAAAATCAAAAAACATTGGCGGTATCTGGTCGCGCGGTGGGGGGCTTACCCGGTGTTTTGGTGTTTGGCGGGTGAGGGAGCCATGCCCTATTACCTTTCCAAAACCAAAAAGGAGGACACGGCCGCTCAAAAGCAGGGCTGGACGGAAGTCGCAAGGTATGTGCACAGCATCGATCCGTACCACCATGCCGTTACGATTCACAATGGTCGCAGTGAGGTCGAAAATCCGTCGGTGCTGGATTTCGACATGTTGCAGACCGGTCACGGCGATCGCAAGAGCATCCCCAACACGGAAAATCAGATCACCGGCGCACAATTAAAGACTCCGCGCATGCCGGTGCTGGCCGGGGAAGTGTGCTACGAGGGAATCATGGAAGCGAGCCGGCAGGAAATTCAGCGTTTTATGTTTTGGACGTGCATTTTGAATGGCGCCGGAGGGCACACATACGGTGCGAACGGCATTTGGCAAGTGAACACGCGCGAGAGGCCCTTCGGGCCTTCGCCGCACGGACGTACGTGGGGCAATGTGCCCTGGGACGTGGCCGCGGAACTCCCCGGCTCGCGGCACATCGGGCTGGGCAAGGGACTGCTGATGCGATATGAGTGGTGGCGCTTCGAACCGCATCCGGACTGGGTGGACCCCCACTGGAGCAAGGAGAACTACGAGCGGCCTTACGCCGCGGGCATTCCTGCGGAAGTCCGTGTGATTTTCATTCCACCGGTATGGAATGTGCCCACGGTGAAAAGCCTCGAAGCCGGCGTGTCGTATCGCGCCTTCTATTTCGATCCTGCGTCGGGAAAGCAGCATGATCTGGGTGACGTGACGCCGGATTCCACGGGCGCGTGGCCGGCTCCCGTCACTCCGACGTTCGCAGATTGGGTTCTGGTACTGGAGAAAAAGAGTTGACGCTTGCGGAGTGGGCGTGTCCTTTCGGCATGACTGCTTAACTCGACCTTGCCGCAGTGGTAGCTTCGGTCTCATGCCCAGCGGGGGCAAGGAGGGCCGACGATAGCCAGGGACGAGGCTGAGATTCGTATTCTGTCCGCCAAAAGGAGCTGAGATGTCATCGAAGAAAATCGGGATTCCGCAGGAAATCTACCAAATTAAGGTTACCCTTCTCGGGACAAGGCCCCCGATCTGGCGCCGGCTGCTGGTGCCCGCAGGTCTGACGTTGGAACACTTGCACGACGTGCTGCAAGTGGCGATGGGGTGGGAGGACTGCCACCTGCATGACTTCCGCGTCGGCCAAAAGCGGTTCGGGATACCCGATCCCAACGACCGGCTCATGGGCCTGCCGGCCACCGGCAACGAACGCACCGTGCGGCTGTTCACGGTTCTCCGCAAAGTCGGCGCGAAGGCCGTGTATACCTACGACTTTGGCGATAGTTGGGAGCATGCGATCGTCGTTGAGAAAGTGCTGCCACCCGAACCGGGGCTTGCTTATCCAGTTTGTGTGGGCGGCAAGCTCCAAGGTCCGCCCGAAGACTGCGGGAGTATTCCGGGTTTCTACAACCTCCTGGAAGCCCTCCGTGATCCGGCCCACGACGAGCATGAGGAAATGTTGGAATGGGTTGGCGGCGATTTCGATTCCGAGGCATTCTCAGTCGATGACGTCAACCAACGACTTGCACCCCTGCAACGGCGCCAGCCCAAGGGCTGAAAACGAGTGAATCTCCACTCAGAAAGGGACAGCCAACACCCTTACGCAGGCTTGCCGAAAGGACACAGCGGGCAAGCGCGCAGGTGGTGGGTCAATTTGATGTGGTAGCGGCGAGTTTATCCGTCAACTGACGGACCAAATGGCGGCGTAAAGCCGCCTCTACATCAAATTGACCCACTACCCGACAAAGGACAAGGCCGCATGAAAATACAACGAAGAGCATTTATGGAGATGACAGGAGCATCCGCCCTTTCTCTGGGGGTGCCCGCCGCGAGCCTCAAGGCGTCGCCGCCACAGAAGGCCGAGGCCAACCTTTCACCTTCAGCCCTGGTAGAGTTGAACAATTTTCCTTTCCTTCATGGGCGGGAATATTTTGTTCTGCGCAGCGGCCGCGCCAAGGTAGTTTTCCAAGTGGACCGTGCCGATCTGGGGCCCGCATTCACGTGGATGCTTTTCGACGCCGAGAACGCCATGCAGAGCGGAAGAAAAGCGCGCGCCTTCAACTTTGACCCGGAGTCCGGGTTCGCGGCAAGCGCTCTACAGGTTGAGCTTGGGGAGTTCGCCTTTACCGCCTTCGGGATGCAGATGGAGTGGCGATGGGTCAACCTTGACGGCATACCTGCCGTCGAGGTCGTGTGGTGGGCCGGAGGCGTTCGCGTTACGGAGCGAGTGGTGGCCTTGGCCGGGGCCGGGGCGTTTTTCAGAACGATACTGCTGGAGGGTCCGGGCCTGGCGGGTGAGGAGGTCGTAAACCTCAGGCTCTTCTTGCCGCATGGGCAGTTTCGTTCGAGCGGATCGGTTCTGGCACAAATCGGCGAAAAATATGGCTGCGGGTTCGCCGTGCTCGGTGACGCCACAGTGCACATGGACGAGGGGCAAGGGTCCGTCGGCATGGGTCCCCTGACGGTCGGCCCTCGAACCAATGCCTCTGTCGAGGTTCTGCACTTCTTTCAAATTCCTGACCAGGGTATGGATGCGCTCCTGGCGCAAGGCGGTTCGCTAACCGCGCACCTCCCGCAAGAACGACAAAAAACCCAGGCCACTTGGGCGGTAACTTCCACGCTCACCACGCCGGACAAAACCCTGGCAGATATCTATGACAAAGCCCGCTTTGGCCTTCCCGGCATGATTGCTGATGACGGGACCATGAACGCCGGGATCTTCCAATACGGCCGGCAATGGGTCCGCGACACTTCCAACAGCGCCTTGGGAGCATTGCACGCGGGGCATTTCGAGCTGGCCCGAACGGCATTGCATTGGGTTTTGACCAACTTGGTCAGCGACGAAGGCGCCGCGGCGATCGCCAGCCAGTACGTCAAGGCCGATCATGAAGAGCTGGACCAGATGGGAGAATTGCTGCACGCGCTGAAGAGCTACCGGGATTGGACCGGTGACGATTCCCTGGTGCGGGAGCACAGAAAGAAGCTGCTCGCCCTCATTGCAAGGCCCTTGCAGCCGCTGTTCCGCGACGAAACCGGCATGGTACACAACCGCCGGGAATTTTGGGAGCGGGCATTTCTGGATGCCTATGAGCTCTCGTATCAGACCTATCTGGTTTTGGGACTTCGGGATGCTGCTGACCTGGCGCCCGCGCTGGGGGCAGAAGATCAGGCCGACAAGTGGAGGAAGGAAGCGGACCGCACCCTGCAAGCCATGCTGTCACATCCGACGCGGGCTCTGGTAGTGGATGGCCATTTCATCAAGAGGCGGAATGTGGCCGGAGAAGTGGCGGACATGGTCCCGACGGGGCATGGTTCAAATCCCGACGTGCCCTTTCGAAGTGAAAAGCACAATCGCCTTTACCCGGACGCTACCATGGCGTTGCCGATCGCCTTTGGCCTTGTCGACCCTCGCTCTCCTCTCGCCTTGAAAACCTTGGACGAAGTCGAGCCACTGTGGAATATGCGTTGGTTCGGAGGAGGTCACGAGCGTTACAACTCGAGTTCGGAGCAGGACGCCCCGGGTCCCTGGCCCTTCGCCAGTTGTTTTATCTTACGAGCGCTGCACGACGCGGGTTTGTACGAGAGAAGCCGTCGCATTCTGGAATGGCTGAATTCCGTCCAGGGCGGAAGAACGGGTTTCTGGTTTGAGGAGATACCTCTTTTACGTTCGCAAGCGAAGGTGCTCTGTGGGCTCATCCCCTGGACCAGTGGGGAGATTGCACTGTTTACGGTGCGCCATGTCCTGGGAGTTCGCTTCGAGGGCGCCAGGGTGGTGATAAGACCGGCGCTTTACCCCGGGAACGGGTCTGCCAGCGCCGACCTGCGGTTCCGCAAGGGCCGCTTGCGCCTCAGGGTCAAGGGCAGCGGGAAAATAAAACACGTAGATCTCGACGGAAAGAAACTCGATCACCGCCCCGATGGGTCTATTATTCTCCCGGAGGATTTCACTTCGGGAACCGTGAATATTCGCACTTCCTAATCCGGATTATTCATGAATTTCTTGGAGCAATTGAGGGAAGGAAAGCATTTCGCACAGAGGTCACAGAGAAAAGGCACAGAGACCACGGAGAGGTTCCGAGATATTCTCCGTGCCCTCTGTGATCAAGTGGTTCGGTAATTCCAAAGACAAAACACTCCGTGAACTCTGTGTGAAACGTTCTTTAGTCTGCACTCCGCTCATCGTATTCATGAATAACCCGGGCTAGTCGTCCGGCGAGGAGAAAGGGTCTAATAACATGTTGGGAAAATGTCTTCGTCTGTCGCCTGTCATTCGCGTTTTCATCGTATTTGCAATCATGGGTCCGGCCACAATTCTGTGGAACCTCCGGGACAATCACCTGTGCGCGGCGCAGGAACAACCCTTCGCGTACATGGAATGGCCTTCCGAGCCGCCAGCGGGCTGTCCTTTCCAAAAGTCCACCGATATAACCGGCGTTGCCTTCACCGGGCGGCACATTCGCTATGCCAACGCGGACACCTGGTACCCGTCCTGGGCCGCAAACGGGAACATGTATTCCCCGTGGACGGATGGCAGAGTAAACGGCGTCAGGTCCAATTCCGGTGGCAGAAAGGCGACCACGGGGTATGCCACCATCCTGGGCGACGACCCCCTGCATTTGGAATTCACCGATGTCGGCGTTTACCCTGGCGACCCTGCCCCCTACGAGGGGCGGTACCCTTGCGGCAGCCTTGTCTATAACGGCGTGTGGTACTACGGAACCTATTGCCTGCTGGATTCCGACCACGATCCCGGAAAGGGATTGAACTGGGATATCCTGGGACCGTTTGTGGGATATCGCTACTCCCTGGATTACGGAAAGACGTGGCACGACACGCCGCGCACGCCGGCCGACCCCTTGTTTGGCGAGCCTGCCAGTCCGGGCGGGAAAGTAAAAATGGGATCCCCGCACATTGTAGACTTCGGAAAGGACATGCAGTATTCCCCTGACGGAAAAGCTTACCTGGTTGGCCAAGGCGCCACCGATCCCGACCCCAGCCCACGGCCCGCCAATCTCAGTTGGATTACCGGGGACCAGATCTATATGGCTCGTGTCAAGCCCAGTATTCATAATATGAATAATCGCGCGAAGTATGAATTCTTTGCCGGTTACGATGGCAGGCAGCGCCCCATCTGGACCCGGGATTTTGCCAGGATCAAGCCGCTCGTCGATTGGAACAACAATTGTGGATGTGTCACCATGACTTATAATGCGCCGCTCAAGAAATTCCTGATGTGCATTACCGACGGCGGCAACACCATTTCAAAGTTTAATACGTACATTCTGGAGTCCGACTACGTCGCCGGCCCCTGGAAGCTGGTCGTGTACATGCACGAGTTCGGCGAGCAGGCCTATTTCGTAAACATCCCCTCCAAGTTCATCAGCGAAGACGGCCGGACGGCATGGCTCTGCTATGCGGCGAATTTTTCCAATGGCAACCGCAACTGGAATACCCACTACCGCGACATTCCTCCAGGCGGCGGCTATGGAATGACTTTGCAGGAGATCAAGTTGTTGAAATAACACGTCGTCAGTTGTCAGTTGTCAGTCGTCAGTAAAAACGTCCTGAATACTGACGACTGAGGACTGATAACTTCCTTAGGAGCCCTACCATGAACCCCTTTTTACGCATTGGCCGCCGCAAATTCCTTCGCGACTCTGCGCTCGGGCTGGGAGTCGCGCCATTGATTTCTGGATTGTCTTCCGCTGAATCGGCGCGCGCGGAGCAGAAGCCGGGCGGCGCGGCTGATAAAGCAACTGCCCTGATGATGCGGGCCACCTTCGGGGCGAAGGACCCGGTATGGATCATCCGCGAGCCGCAAGCGGGATTCCCGGAGCAGTGGGCGTCGCGCGAGTTGGCACGCGGTCTTCGCAACCTGGGGCTTGCCCGGGACCCTGTGCAGGCAGTTGCAGGGGGAGGGGAACTGCCCTCGTCGGGCCTGGTATTCTCGATGTCCACGAACCAGCAGAACTTTAAGCATCCAGAAGCCTACGAAATTTCTCACCAGTCCAGCCCCGGAAAAGCTTCGCGCGTTCATTTCACCGGCGCTACGCCGCAGGCGGTTCTGTACGCGGTGTTTGATTTTCTGGAGCGGCAGGGCGCGTTCTTTGGATTGGACGGCGAGGTCTACCCTCTGGAGCCTTCGCGCACTGTAAATCTGCCCCCCACGGGCCACCCCTGGCAGGCGCAGCCGCGCTTCAGCGTGCGTGGCTTGAATCCCTGGCCGAATTTTCTGAATTGTATCGGCGCTTTCAATCGCGAAGACCTTCGCGCCTACCTCGAAGCCTTGGTGCGAATGCGGTTTAACACCCTGGGCGTGCATGTGTTTTCCACCACGAACCAGTGGGCGGAGTCGTTCCTTTCCTTTGAGTACGCCGGGGCTGCTCACATCGCTTACACCGATACCACGGCGACGAACCGTTGGAGCTATCTGCCGGAACGAACCTCGCGTTATGGCATGGGCGGCGCCGACTTCTTCACGGACGAGGTCTTCGGTTCGGAAGCCACCACCCAGGCACGGAACTGCTGGGAGGCTGAGGAATTGGCGCAGCGACTTTGGGCCGAGGCTTTTCAGTATGCAACGCAATTGGGCATCCGGACGGGCTTGGGATTTGAGCCTTACCAAATCCCCGACGAGATTTACCGCGCCACGCCGCCGGAATCGCACCCGGCTGCTGATCCCAAGATTCCCGGTCCCCGCCTCGATCTCGAGTCGGTCACGGCCAAGGATATCCTGGAAGCCCGCTTGGCCAGCCTCCTGGAAGCTTATCCCATGGTGGACTACGTGTGGTTGTGGGAAGACGAAGGGATGAACTGGGCCAGCCAAAAGGCGAACGTGCCCCTTTCCGTCACTCCCTTCAAGCAAGCGTATGATTTCCTGAAGCGCCATGCGCCGGAGAAGCGCCTGGTGATTTCGGGCTGGGGCGGCGTGGCGCGGCACTTCGCGTACTTTCATAAGGCGCTGCCCGAGGACATTGTCTTTTCCTCTTTAGGCGACAACCTGGGTTGGGACCCGGTCAGCGAGGAGTACGCGAGACTCGAAGGCCGTGAGCGCTGGCCGATTCCCTGGTTGGAGGACGACCCGGCGATGTGGTTGCCGCAATTCCACGTGGCGCGGTTTGTGCGGGATATGGATCTGGCCGAACAATACGGTTGCCAGGGGCTGCTGGGGCTTCATTGGCGGCATCGGATCATGGATGCCGACGCGGGGTTTCAGTCCGGCTACTCATGGGATAAAGGGCTGACTCCCACCCAATTCTTCCAGCGTTTTGCCTCCGCCCAGGCGCGGGCGCCGAGAGCTTCAGCGCTGGCCAAAATCCTTGAGGACACCGATCGCGACCGGCTGATTCTCTGCTCGTGGACGGGGCAAATCAAAAATGGTCACAGCGAAATCAACGAATACAGCGGAGACTATGATGAAGGGTTCCAGTTTTGGGACCATCACGAGCCCTCCGAAAGCGTTAAGAAATCACAAGCGGAGGTGGCGCGGCAGCTTCGCGCGCTGACCGACGCCGCATCCAGCCCGGCGGAACGCGAGCGGCTGAATTACCTGACGCGTTTTGTGGAATTCCTCTTTCCCTATTCCGATTCATGGTCACTGGCCCAGCGTTTGCATTTGAAGCTCCAGCAGGCGAATGAGCTGAAAAAGCAAAACAAGGCCGACGAGGCGCGCCAACTCATCCTGGCGGAAGGCGTGCCCCTATGGTTGCAACTGGCGCCCAAGGTCAGGGAAGTCTTTTTGGACTATCAGGAAATTGTGAACACTCGAAACGATCAAGGGCAACTGGCTTCGATGCACAACAAGTACGAGCGCTTGGCGTTGTATAGGCTGCGCGCCTCGATGAAAGAGTTTCTGGGAGAACTGCCACCGGAAGTGGAACGATCGTTTGCAGAATCGCGTAAGCCTGATGGCAAGGCGGCACCGCGGGCCTTTGTGCCCACGCGGCCGACTGTGCTCCGCAAAGGGGAGCACGTCCGGATCACCGTGGTGGTTCCCGGGCCGGTAAACGTGGTGCGCGCGACGCTGTTCACTCGCTCCCAGGAAACGCAAGCCTGGAGCCCTTCGCCCATGAAGTTGGAGCAAAGGCGGACCTACACGGGCGAGCTTCAATGGCGCGAGGCCACGGGGCCTTTGCTGGATTTTTACGTGGCGGCAGAAGTGGAAGCGGACGGCGCCAAGAAAATCCTCACCTCGCCACCGGAGGCGCCGCAGCGATATCATACGGTGACGCTGGCCTGAGGACGCGGGGCTGAACGGGCTGCCGAAAAAGGAATAGAGTTTCCTTTCGAAGTCGCACAGGACCTGCCCACAGGCCAGGTTGTCGTGAAGTATTCCGAAGTAAAGGCCAATGTGGAGATTGACGGCGCGCAGTTCGCGAAACCCGTCCGTAGCCAAGTGGAGTTCCCTATGCACACGACCAAAGCACTGATCGCCGCCACCATTTGCGCTTTCTTTATCCACGCGAGTGCGCTGGCGGCGGACCCTTCAAACGAATCGCAATATCCAGCTTGGTATCAGCCGCCGCAGTTATTCGTGATGACAGGCTTTATCGCCAACACCACCAGCGGCACATGGGGGCCGGACTTCATCGGAACCGGTATCTGGACTCACGAGCAGCAACAGGCCGATCTCGCCCGGTGGAGCAAAAACCTCGGCAACCAGTATGACGCCGACAAAACTCTCCTGGCGTTCAAGGAGGCAGGCGCGACAGGTATTATCTTCTATGATAAATGGCACGATGGAATCGTGCCCCATGACACCCAACTGACCAGCTTTAAGACCGAACGCGACTTGGTCGGAGCGACCGTCAAGGCGGCGCGAAAACACGGGCTGAAAGTGGTGATCTACTATTCGGTCGGCTTTGATTACAACCCGGATCCAAGATTCCAGGACTGGCTTTGCCGGGACGCGAGTGGCAAGCCGATGGGAGGTCCCTTCCCGGCTGATCGGATGTCATTTCATTCACCCTACCGGGAGTATGTGATCGGCCACTTGGTTGAAATCACCAAGAAGTACGGCCCGCTCGACGGGCTTTGGCTCGACATCTTCGATCAACCTCTGGTTTCTTACGATCGTTACACCCAAGCGGCTTTTGAGAAGCGCTATGGCAAACCCCTCGACCGCGCCACGCCTACGGAACAGGCGGACTTCGTAATCGAGACACTGCGGCAATTCCTGACCGATATCAAGCAGGCGGTCAGGGCTATACAGCCCAACATGAGCTTCACCTTCAATGGCGCCGGCATGGCGGACCGGCGTTCCCCCAAACAGGCAAATCAAGTTGATAGCTTGGCAGATTACTTTTCAATGGAAGGTCACCAGTGGGTTAACATCGACCGCGGCGCGCGCACCGGACATGCCATGAACCGGCCCTTCGAGGTCGGCATCTTATTCAACTCCTCTTGGTATGTGCCGATGGCCGAGCAAGCGCCGCCGCCGGCCATGTCCGCCGACGAGACCATCGTCTCGGCGGCTACGGCGTGGATTCAGGGCGCCAATGTGTACGGCGCGATGACGCCCGGGCATGGCGGCATCTACGACCAGAACGGCGACTTGAAAATGCTGCGTGCCGCCGGCGACTGGCTGAAGGAAAACCGTGAATGGCTCATCGGTTCTACCCCTTACGCTGACATCGGGACCGTCAGCGGAAATCCGTCACCCGAGCTGCTTGCTGTCCCGGATGCGGCTGGTTTCTGGGCAAGGGCGCCAAAGCCTCCCGGCGGGCTTGAGTCCCTTAGGGTGAAGACTCGCCCTGGTTACGCGCTCGACTTTGCTTTGCGCAAGGCCGGCTATTTTACCGAGTACATCGGTACGGCGTTCCCCTCGCGCAAGATCAACCTGTCCGGGTATCGGATGTTGCTCCTGCCTGAAACCGCGCTGCTCGATGGAGGGCTCGCCGGGGAAATTCGCGAGCACGTGCGCAACGGCGGAACTTTGCTTGCCTTCGGCCATGCTTCGCTGTTCGATGAGATGGCTCACCTGCGGAACAACTTCGCGCTCAACGACGTTTTCGGCGCAAACTTCGCCGGCCATCTGCCGGGATACAAGCAATTTGCCGCCCGCAGCGAAATCGCGTCGCCGCTGCCGCTGAACCTGCCCGCGCTCGCCGTCCAGCCCACCACCGGCAAGGTGCTAGCCACCTGGGCCAGCGCGGGTGACACCCCCGCCATCATTGAAAACCGGTTCGGCAAAGGCCGCGCGATTTACGTGAGCGCCTCGGAAACCGCCTTGGGCGAAGCCAGCGCCATGCTGGCAGAACTGGCGGGACGGCTCATCGGCCCTCCACCCATCGCGGTCGAAAGTACACGTGAGTATGCGATGGCCGCCAACCGGAAAGGCAACGACCTGCTGGTTTACTTGTTGAACCGCAGCACGGGGTCGCGCGCCAACAGCGATATTGAGCAGCCCAAGACTTCGGCGTTGGAAGGCCCGGAAGAAATCACCTTGCGGATTGATACGAGCGTCGTCGGCGAAATCCTCGGCGCGGAATTGATCTCGCCCCAGGCGCCCGTCAAGCTGAGCCGGCGAGGACGCATCGTGCAAATCTCATTGCCTGCTTTGCCCTCTGTCACCACATTAAGACTCCGGAGGTAATCCGCATGAAGTCCGCGCGTTTTCTCATAATTTTTCTGGCCGTTTCCGTTTCCGGCGCCGCCCAGGGCCTGCCCAGAGATTTAGGGCCGGCGGAGTACTACCGTCCGCCGCAATTGACGCTCATGTTCGGCTTCATCAAGGACCCGCAGCACAAGAACTTCACTGTTTCGGAGTGGGCCAAGGGGATCGGCGGGAATTTTGACGCCGTTCAGATTGCCGAGCGGTGCAAGCGCGCCGGCGTGGCGCAAGTGATCTGGTACGACAAATGGATCGACGGCTTGGTGTTCCACAAAACCAAGACCACCCGTTACCACACCGAGCGCGACTTCCTGGCGGAGCTGGCGCCCGAGTGCCGCAAACGCGGCATCAAGCTGGTGATTTATTTCAATACCTATTACGACGGCAACCCTGAATTCGCGGCCTGGGCCTGTGTGGACCAGCGAGGCAAGCCAATTCCCTTCTCGCCCTCCTGGCCTGAGAATCTGCTCAGCATGTACTCGCCTTTCCGCGACAAGGTGCTGGAACAGATCCGTGAGTTGTTCGTGGACTACAACGTAGACGGCATCTGGCTGGACGTTCCCACTTACGCCAGCCTCAGCTATGATCGCTGGACGCGCGAGGCATTCAAGAAGCAGGTCGGCAAAGATATGGACGAAGCTTCCGCCTCCGAGCGAGCGCGGTTCTGGGTTGAGTCGTCGGTGAATTGGAACCGTGAGGTCGCCGCGTTCGTGCGCAAGCTGAAGCCCACGGCCACCGTGACCACGAATGCCGCTATCGACCCCATTTCTGGCGGACCGATGTCGGCTGCCGGTATGGGTGAATCCCTCGACTATTTCACCTCGGAGCTGCACACCATCGAGGCGCAGCAGAAATTCGCGCCGATCCTGGGCGAGACGAACAAGCCTTTTGAAGGAGGCACGCTCATTTCCGACGACTGGTTCACTCCCCTCAACAGTGGCCCGCTGAAGACCTCGAAGAGCATTGATGAAATGCATGTGGAGCTGGCCAGTATCCTTACGGCGGGTTTGAACATGTACCTCGCGGTGGCGCTGGGTCATGACGGGTCTGTGGATGAGGGGACGATGCAGTTGCTCGATTACTCCGGAGAGTGGCTGCGTGCGCGCCGGCCGTGGCTGGAAGAAGCGGAGGATGTGACAGACGTTGCGGTCCTGCTGGGAACAGCGAATTCAAAGGACCTTCAGTGGCCAGGAGGGGCCCGCGGTTACGGCGACGAACTCGCTCGGCTCGAGGCCAATCTGCGTGCGAACGGGTACCTGTCGCACCGGCTGATCAACTGCGCCGGATCGCGAAAATACGATGGCATACCGCAGACCGTCCGCACGGTGATCGTGCCGGACCGCGCCCAGTTGATGCCTTCCGATAGGGATATGCTCGACA
>Ga0187849_1002263_pt1 | contig 18702 bp, 14 predicted proteins | sample June2016WEW_4_10_2_FD_132412 | JGI IMG/M metagenome (GOLD analysis project Ga0187849, IMG submission 132412) | Peatland microbial communities from SPRUCE experiment site at the Marcell Experimental Forest, Minnesota, USA - June2016WEW_4_100 | ecosystem: Environmental > Terrestrial > Soil >...
AAGATACTGGCAACGCGAGATTAAGACGGAAGGATTTTACGAAATGGGTAGGAGGGAGTCAAGAAATATTTAACTTGGCTACTCATTCAATATTGACTTAGCTTTTAAAAAGGCCTAAAAAGGGCGCAAGGCAAAGCGAACACGACGTAAGGCGTAAGGCATAAGTCTAAAGAACGAAAAAATCAGGACCCGAGACTCAGGACTCAAGACTTTGGTCTTTCGCCTTAGGCCATTCGGTTATTCAGGGGGAGCATTTGACTGAGTGGGTAAAGAAAACTCTAGGGCGCATGATCAGAGAAGTCGCCGAGGCCTGTCCGGATCATCTGGCTCTGATCTTCGGGAATCAGCGAGTTTCTTACCGGCTGCTCTGGGAAAAGGCCAGGGCCCTGGCTAAGGGTTTGATGGCGTTGGGAGTCGGCCATGGAGATAAGGTATCCATATGGGCGGGAAATAGCCCGGAATGGATTTACACCCAATTAGCCACGTCCTTCATCGGAGCGGTCCTCGTCCCTGTGAACACCCGTTTTCGCACGAGCGAACTGGAATACATTCTGGGACAATCTGATTCAACGGCCCTCCTCATGGTGAATCAGTTCCTGAACATTGATTTTCTCGCCATGATGACGGAGATTTTTCCGGAGATAACCACCGGCTCTTCCGGGCAAATCCGCAGCGCCCGGTTGCCTCTTCTTAAGAACGTAATCTTTCTGGATGAAAAGAAACCAACCGGAGCCCTCCGTCTTATGGAGGTCATGGCACGGGGAGAGAAGATTTCCGATGCAAAGTTGGAATCTCGGATGGGACAGGTTCAGCCAGACGATGTCATCCTGTTGCAGTACACTTCCGGAACCACTGCGTTCCCCAAAGGAGTGATGCTTACCCACGACGGGGTCGTCCGGGATGCTTTTTCCCTGGGAGAACGGCAAACCCTGACTTCCGAAGACCGGCTCTTCTGCCCCCTGCCTTTCTTTCACGTAGGCGGAGCGGTCATTTCCACGCTTTCTGTTCTGACCCACGGTGCCTGCATGGTCTTTTTGGAGACCTACGAACCCCTGGAAAGCCTGAAGACGGTCCAGCAGGAGCGCTGCACGGCCATGAACGGTGTCGAGACTCATTTTTTGATGATGTACCAGCATCCTGATTTTGCTCAATATGATGTCTCCTCCCTGAGAAAAGGATGGGCCATCGGGCCGGCCGAGGTTGTTCGAAGTGCCTACCAAAAGATGGGGATGACCGGGATCTTAAATATCTACGGAACTTCTGAGACTTCCCCCAATGTCACCACCACCTTTGTCGATGACCCCCTGGAGCGTCGGATCAATTTCCACGGCCTGCCCCATGCCGGAACGGAAGTGAAGATTGTTGACCCGGCAAGCGGGGAGAGCCTGCTTGCGGGAAGGGAAGGGGAGATCTGTGTGCGGGGATGGAATGTAATGAAAGGATACTACAAGAAACCGGATGAAACAGAGAAAACGATTGACTCCCGGGGATGGCTGCATACGGGAGACCTGGGCCTCATGGACCCGCAGAGCGGGTACTTGAAATTTACCGGAAGATTTAAGGATATTCTCCGGGTTGGAGGGGAGAATGTATCGGCCTTGGAGGTGGAAAGCTTTCTGCTCAGACATCTCAAGGTTAAACAGGCCCAGGTGGTCGGAGTCCCGGACCTCCGGTTGACCGAGGTGGGGATGGCCTTCCTGGAGCTCAAAGAAGGGATGTCAGCCACCGAGGAAGAGATCCTGAATTTCTGCAGGGGTAAGATTGCCAATTTCAAGGTTCCCCGTTATGTTATCTTCGTTAGAGAGTTTCCCCTGACCGGCAGCGGGAAAATCCAGAAGTTTAAGCTGAAAGAACGAGCCCTGGAAGAAATGAAAAGAAAGATTGGAAGATAAATGGAAGATCAGAAAACAACGCTGAATGTTCTTTTCCATCCTCGCTCAATCGCTATCATCGGCGCTTCCGACGACCTGACGCGCATCGGGGGGCTGCCGATTCGCTTCCTTCGCCAGCATGGGTATAAAGGGAAAATATTTCCCGTCAACCCCAAATACAGGGAGATCGCAGGGCTTCCCTGCTATCCTTCCCTTAGAGATATCCCCGAGCCGGTGGATCTGGCTTTGATTGGAATTCCCCGGCAGTTCGTTTTTGAGGCCTTCAAAGGGTGCGCAGAAAAGAGGGTGCCTTTTGTCATCCTCTTCAGCGCCGGTTATGCCGAAATGGGGGAGAGCGGAAGAAAGGAGCAGGAGGAGCTCCGCCGGTTTGTCCGGGGGGCGGGAATCCGGGTGGTCGGCCCCAATTGTATCGGGATCATTAACACCCATGAGCATATTGCTTCTTCTTTCACCAGCGGACTGGAGATCGAATCCCTGATTCCCGGCGCGATCGGCCTTATCACCCAGAGTGGAGGAGTCGGCAACTGTTTCCTCACCCGGGCCAACGATCGCTCGATTGGCCTCAGTTACTTCATCTCTTCCGGAAACGAACTGGACCTGGAGGTGGCAGATTTTCTGGAGTATTTTGTTCAAGATGGACGGACCCGGTCCATCGCGCTGCTGCTGGAAGATTTGAAAAACCCCTTAAAGTTTTCTCAGATTGCCGCCCGGGCCCTTAAAGCCGGGAAACCGATCGTAGCTCTCAAGGTTGGGCGCTCCGAGAAGGGGCGGGAGGCCGCAGCCTCGCACACCGGTGCTATGTCTGGAGCAGATGCCATTTACGATGGACTCTTTAGGCAGAAAGGGATCAGCCGGGTTTTCGACGTGGATGACCTGATGGAAGTGGCCAATCTCTTCGCCCGCTACAAACCTCCGGCGGGTAACCGGATTGCCATCCTCACTTCCTCCGGGGGAAGCGGGGCGCTTCTGGCCGATCTCGGCTCGGACCACCATCTTTCTCTTCCAGCCCCGTCACCCCGCACCTGGGAGCGATTGCGCGATGTTGCTCCGGCAGTGGCTTCCATCGCGAACCCCATGGACATTACCACTCAGTTCATGAACGACCCGGAGGTCATCGCCCGGTACCTCCAGACCTTTGCGGAAGACGAGAATTTTGACGTCCTGGTTCTGAATTTCACGGTCGCGACGTCCGACCGGACCTTGAAGGTTGCAGAACGGATTGCGGCTATTCAGCCGTCGCTGCTCAAGCCCTTGGTCGTCTGCTGGCCGGTGGGAAACATGGCCCGCCAGGCTTTCGGGTGTCTGGAAAAGGCAGGCATTCCCCTTTTCTTCCATCCATCTCGTTGTCTTTCAGCGGTCGGCCATTTCGTTCGCTACGGCCTTCGAAATAAGGCGATTCATTGATCGACCAACCGATCCCTGATAAGTTCCCCATCCCGGCATTCATGCGAACTATCATCCATTCATTATTTTCTCAAATTGTCCCGCTTTCCATCGCTCGGTCACCTGCTTTAAAGTTTGAGGGAAGCGCGACATCCTTAGAATCCTCCCGGGCCCGCGAAGGGTAAAGATCTGAAGATGCAAAAGACGCATAGGCAGGAGGTGAAGAATCGCTTGACAAAGACCGAGGAGAAAACTATTTTTGTAGACATTATTATTGTAGGAGTTGATTTGCGGTAAACAAGATCGGAAAAATTTATAGCTCCGGGAAATCCTGAATGGAAGAAAGTAATAAAAAGATTATTTGTTCAGCCGAGAAGAAGGGAGGTTAGATCCATGATTGGAATCACCGGGTACGGAGCGTACATCCCTGCCTTTCGATTGAGCCGAGATCTGATGGCCAAGGCCTGGGGACGGGGTTCAATCGGAGGCGAAAGGAGTATCGCTAATAACGACGAGGATAGCGCGACCATGGCCGTAGAGGCTGTTTTCGACTGCCTCCAGGGTGAGAAGCGCGACGAGGTGGGAGGCCTTTTCTTTGCCTCTACTACGGCCCCCTACCGGGAAAAGGAGATTTCTTCCCTGGTCGCCACAACCGCTGACTTCCCCACGGAAATTCTCACTGCGGATTTTGCCAACGGCCTGCGGGCAGGGGCGGCAGCGCTCCGGGCCGCTATGGATGCTGTATCGAGCGGCTCGGCGAAAAATCTACTGGTCGTGGCTTCCGACTCCCGACTGGGTTATCCTCAGTCTGAATCGGAGCAGGCTTTCGGGGATGGGGCAGCGGCCCTGGCCATCGGTGGTTCCGGGGTTATCGCCACCCAGGAAGGTCACTATGCGATCTCCAACGAGATGATGGATGTGTGGCGGAATGCGGATGATACCTTCGTGAGGTCCTGGGAAAACCGCTGGGTCCTGGGAGAAGGTTATTCTAACCTTATGGAGCAGGCCCTTTCCGGCCTGATGAAGAAGAAGGGCCTGGATGCCAAAAGGGTAAACCTGGTTGCCATCCCCGCCCCCGATGCCCGTACCCATCGCCGCTTAGCCCAGGTTCTGGGATTCGACCCCAAGTCCCAGGTGATCGATCCTCTCCTGGGACAGGTGGGAGATTGCGGGGCCGCCCATCCTTTGATGCTTTTGGTATCGGCCCTGGAGGCAGCCAAACCAGGGGATACGATCTTGCTGGGGGCTTATGGAAATGGGGCTGAAGCCTTTTTATTCAAGGTGACCGGAGAGATCAGCCAGCTCAAGGCACGGAGAGGGATCAAAGGCTGGTTACCATCCAAACTTCCTTTGCCCACCTATGAAAAATATCTCAGCTACCGGGGGGTCCTGGAGACCCAACCGGGCGACCCCTTCCGGCTTCTGCCCTCGGCCACCGCTTACTGGAGAGATATTAGTTCCATCCTCCGTTTTCACGGGAGTAAATGTAAGAACTGCGGTACCCTGGCCTTTCCCATCCAGCGAGTTTGCTATTCTTGCCGCACCAAGGATTCCTTCGATGAGGTGCGTCTATCCGATAAAAAAGGAAAAATTTTCACTTTCTCCCTGGATAATTTAGCGGGGCGGAGTGACGATCCGGTGGTGGTCCAGTCGGTGGTCGAATCGGAAGTGGACCAGGCGCGGATTTATTGCCTGATGACGGATTTCCAGCCGAAAGAAGTGAAGGTTGGTATGACCGTAGAGTTTACTTTCCGGAGGATCTACGAGGGGGCCGGATTCCAGAATTACTTCTGGAAATGCCGTCCAGTGCGATAAGGAGGGAGAGCCATGGAAAGCATAAAAGATAAAGTAGCCATCGTCGGAATGGGTTGCACGCAGTTCGGGGAGAGATGGGACGCGGGGCTGAATGACCTGGCCATCGAGTCGGCTTATGAGGCCTACCAGGATGCGGGAATCGGCCCGGAAGATATCCAGGCCTGCTACATGGGAACGGTGACCGCCCCTATGATTGGGGTCGGCGGGACCGTGGTCGCCGATGCCCTGAAACTTCGTGGAATCCCCATCATCCGCAATGAGAACTGGTGTGCTACCGGGCACATCGCCCTGGCAGAAGCCTTTATGGCCGTGGCCAGCGGCATGTATGACGTAGTCCTGGCCCTGGGCGTAGAAAAGCTCAAGGACACAGGATTTCCGGGGCTCGGGACCGGGCGGGGCATGCACCCGGTCTATGAAGCTCGAAGAACCTCTCCGGGATCCTTTTCCCTCATCGCCACCCGTTACTTCCACCAGTATGAAATCGACCCGGAAAAGGGCAAAGAGATGATCGGGAAGATCGCGGTGAAGAACCACAATAACGGGAGCCTTTGCCCCAAGGCGCATTTTCATAACCGAATCACCCTGGAAGACGTCATGAAAGCTCCCATCATTGCCTGGCCGCTCGGCCTGTACGATTGCTGCGGCAACAGCGACGGCTCAGCCGCAGCCATTATCACCCGGGCCGATATGGCCAAGAATTTCCGTCCGGACCCGATCTACGTCAAAGGGTTTGGGGTGGCCATGGATTCCATGCTTCCCCATTTCCGGCCGGGGTTCAGCTGGACAAGCTTTGACGCTTTGGTCAAATCTTCCCAAAAAGCCTACGAACAAGCCGGGATCAAGAACCCGCGGGAGGAGCTTGACATTGCCGAGGTGCACGATTGTTTCACCATTACCGAGCTGGCCATTTATGAAGATTTCGGATTCAGCCCCAGGGGGAGGGCCAGAGAGGATATTGACTCCGGGTTCTTTACCCTGCAGGGAGGCCTGCCGGTCAACGCGGATGGAGGGTTGAAATGCTTCGGTCATCCCGTAGGAGCCAGCGGGATTCGCATGACCTATGAAGTTTACAAGCAGCTGCAGGGCAAAGCGGAAAAACCTGAAAGACAGATCAAGAACCCGAGACGCGGGCTTTCCCACACTTTCGGCGGTCCGCCGCAGCTCAGTGCCGTGGCCATATTCGGCAATGAGAAGGGATGAACCCCGCGGGAGCAGTGGAAAAATTTAGCCTCGGGTAAGAACAGACCTTGGGTACCTGGATCCCTATATCGATCGGTTTCGCGGTGGAAGAAGCCGCTCGCCTTTACTCCAGCCGGGAATTCCTGGTGGTGGATGACCGGCGGTTTACCTATGCGCAATTTGCTCATCGGGTCAAACAATTCTCCAGGAGATTGCTGGCAGCGGGCGTAAAACCCGGGGATAAAGTGGCGGTTTGGCTGCCCAACGGGATCGAATGGGTGGATGCCGTATTTTCCCTGGCCAATATCGGGGCTACCTTTGTTCCGGTGAATACCCGGTTCAAGGCTGAAGAGCTGGAGTATATCCTAAACCAATCCGATTCCTCCACCTTGATCCTTGCGGAGCGTTTTCAGAAGTCGGAGTTTATGAAAATGTTCCTGCAGCTCAGCCCCGAGCTTACGTCCCTCAGGCCGGGAAATTTAACCTCCGCCAGGATCCCTGGTTTGAAGACCGTTATCTGCCTTTCCGAAAAAAACCTGCCCGGGACTTTTTCCTTCCAGAGCCTTTATCAGCTGGGGAACGAGATCGATCTAAGGCCGGTGGAGGGCTCCGTACGCCCCCATCAAACCGTAAGCATTCTCTATACCTCCGGATCCACGGCTTTCCCGAAGGGGGTTATGCTCACCCATAATAACATCCTGAGAAATGGCTTTGAGATCGGCGAACGATTGGGTTTGAACCGGGAGGACCGCTACTTCAACCCCTGCCCGTACTACCACAACGCCGGACTGGTGGATGGGATCCTGGCCGCCCTCACCCACGGCAGCTGCAACGTAACCCTTCCTTCCTTTGACGCCCGGGAATCTCTGGCCGTCATGGAGCGAGAGCGGTGCACGGCTGTGGGAGGGATCCAGACCCTGTACACCAAGATGATGGAAGAGCCGGGCCTGGACCGGAGGAAGTTATTTTTACGGACGGGCTGGACCACGGGCCCTCCCCAGACCGTCCGGGATATCTATGAGAAGATGGGAGTGACCGGGATTACCAACCTGTACGGCATTTCCGAAGCCTCTCCCTGCTGTTCCATTTCGGATTGCCTCCGCGACCCGGTGGAAGACCGGATGAATCGGATGGGGAAGCCCCTGCCCGGAGTCGAAATGAAGATCGTGGACCCTCCAACGGGAGAGACCCTCTCTTCCAACGAGAAAGGGGAAATCTGCGTTCGCGGATGGAACCTCATGCAAGGGTATTACCGGAAGCCCGAGGAGACCGCCAAGGCCATCGATTCCGAGGGGTGGCTCCATACCGGTGACCTGGGTTTCATCGATGAGAAGGGCCTGGTTTTCTTCATGGGCCGAATCAAGAATGTGGTCCGCAGCGGGGGAGAAAACATCTCTCCGGAAGAGGTGGAGAATTTCATCTTCCGCAACCCCAAAGTCAAACATGTTGAGGTGATCGGGCTCCCGGATGAAAAATGGGGGCAGCGGGTGGTGGCCTGCATTGAGTTGAAGGGCGGAACGGAAGCGACCCCGGAGGAGATTATCGCCTTCTGTAAGGAAAGAATGGCCAATTTCAAGGTGCCCAAGGAGGTTTATTTCATTACGGACTGGCCGATGACCGGAAGCGGGAAGGTGCAGAAGTTCAAACTCGTAGAAATGCTGCTGGAGAAGCAGAGAAAGAAGGGGTAGGGGCGACCGGCCGGCCGCCCGCTGCGGGGGGGAAAAGGATCTTATGAACAAACTGATGACCATGAAAGAGGCCGTCGCGAAATACATAAAGGATGGCCAGAGTTTTTTAATCTCCGGCTTTTCGATTAACCAGGGGTACGCCTTCGCTCACGAGATCATCCGCCAGAAGAAAAAGAATCTCACCCTCATCCGCAGTTCAGGGGATATTCTGGCCGACCAAATGATCGGGGCCGGGTGCATCAGCCGGGTCATCTCTCCTTACGTGTGGAATCCAACCGGGCCTTCCTCGGCCTACTGTTTCCGCCGGGCGATCGAAAAAGAAATCCCCCACAAGATCGAACTGGAGGAATTTTCCTTCGGGTCGTTCTGTATGGCCATCTATGCTGCTGCCCATGGGTTGCCCTTCATGGCCACTTACCCGCTGGAGGGGACAGGGATTTTTCGGCACCGGTCGATCCTGGGGCCGGACAAGGTGCGGGTCATGGAATCCCCCTTTTCCGGAGAGAAAGTCTGCCTGGTCAAGCCCCTGGTCCCGGAAGTCTGCCTGGTTCATGTCCAGCGGGCGGATCCGGAGGGGAATGCCCAAATGTGGGGCCCCCTGGGGGATGTTCGAGGGACGGCCAATGCAGGGAAAATGATAATCGTGGCCGCCGAGGAGATCGTTGATCAGGCCACGATCTTGGAAGAGCCCTACAAGACCATCGTTCCCGGCTTCCGGGTGAACGCGGTGATACATGAACCATGGGGGGCCCACCCCTCGGATGTTTTCGAGCATTACTACCGGGACATCTGGTTTCAGGCTGCCTACGCAGAAGCATCCAAAACCGTGGAGGGCTTCCAAAAATTCATGGATGAATGGGTATACGGTGTGGAGAATCGGGCTGAATACCTGGAGAAGCTGGGAAGGAAAAAGAAAGAAGAACTTCGCTGGAGGAAACAAGAGTAATGGAAAACCAGGATTATACCTCCTTTGAGATGATGATTCTAACTGCCGCCAAACAGATCCAGAACGGGGATGCGCTGTTTGTTGGTTTCCATTGGCCCATGGTGGCCTCCCGGGTCGCCCGGCGCCTCCACGCTCCGGACATCTATTGCGTGTATGAGGGAGGAGGGGTCGAGAGGACCTACTGCCCCGTCATGCCCAACACCGGCGCCGATCTGATTTTGACCCCTCATCTGGCCATGGCAGGTGAAACCTATGACACCCTCTGCGGGCTCCTGGCCGCGGGGCACCTGCGCATTTCCATGATCGATGCCCCCATGGTGGACCAATATGGAAACATCAATTCCACCTGCATCGGACCCTATGAGCACCCGAAGGCCAGGCTTGCCGGCTCAGGGGGGGCAGCGGACCTGGGGGCCAACTCGAAAAAACTCATCATGCTCTCTGACCGCACAACCAAAGACGGCTTTCCTGCCCGGGTGGATTACGTCACGACTCCTGGATATCTGGAGGGGTTCGACAGCCGAATTCGGGCGGGCTTTCGTCCGGACACCGGCCCGGAGATGATTATTTCGACCTTGGGAATATTCAAATTTGATCCCGTTTCCAAGGAGGCCTACCTCTGGGGGGTCTATCCCGATGCTGATATGGAAAAGATCAAAGCCAATGTGGGATGGGACCTCAAGGTGGCTGACAAACTCACTGCTATCCCTCCTCCCCAGGCCGAGGAAATCAAAGTAGTCCGGGAGGAACTGGACCTTGCGGAATCCAGATTGTGGAAAATCCCGGGGAGATAAAAGCAGGATCGAAGCCTGAGGTTTGTGGGCCGAAGAAAGGACTACACACTCAAGGCCCCAGGCGCAAGGGTCAAAGCAAGGGCTATAGGCTCAAGGTTCGGGAGGCTAGTCTCAAGGTTAAAGATTAGATGCAAAACATCTAAGGCATTGGACCCGAAAAAATAAGATTCGAAACCAGTCGCACTGCGAAGAGCAAAATGTGGGGGGAGGAAAGAGAGGGTAGGGCTTCTGACTTGACATTTTTAAAGGAGGAGAATAAGATTCGGTCCAGCTCTCTTTTTAATTACCGGAGTAAATTTTTGAGAAAAGGAGGAGGAGAGATGAAACATCGCGCAGGGGTAGTGGGAATCGTTTTGGTCTGCGCTCTGGCCTTCGGGGTATCGGCCCAGGCTGCAGACCCCAAGGAGTTCAGGATTGGTGCGGTTTTGCCTATGACTGGCGCTGGGGCCTGGTATGGCCAGGTGATGAGCCAGGGTTGTCTGACCGCCATTGATGAAATAAACGCTAAAGGCGGCATCGACGGGATCAAATTCAAGGTAGTCATTGAAGATCACCAAAGCGGTTCGGGAGCCGCAGCGATCAACGGCTTTAACAAATTAGTCAACGTGGACAAGGTTCCATTCAGTTTAACTTCTTATACCCAAGCGACTCTTTCGATCATACCGGTGGCCGATGAAAAACATATACTCTTGATCAATGGTGGAGGGACGGGCCCCAAGCTAGTAAAGGCCAGTCCCTATCTATTCAATAACCGCATGCTTTCCACAATGCACGGGGTGGGCGTGATCCAGCGGGCGAAAGAGAGAGGGTTCAAGAAAATGGCCTCCCTCTACTGGAACGACGATGCCGGTCTGGGCCTCCAGAAATATATCGAGCCCCGATGGAAGACAATGGGAGGGACCGTGGTGGCTTCCGAGGGGCATCCGATTGGGGCCACAGATTACCGGCCTTACCTTTCCAAGATCATGGCTTCTGACCCAGATTTTCTGGCCCTCTGGCAGTGGGGAAAAGACTGGGGGGTCGCCGTAAAGCAAGCCCGGGAGATGGGATTCAACAAGCCCGTCCTGGGGATCGAGTTCACCCCGGATGCGGCCAAGCTCGCCGGGGCCACGGCAGATGGCTATGAAGCCGTCACCGATTTCTTTGACCCCAAGAGCAACGACCCGTGGGCCAAGGGTTTCGTGGCCAATTACAAAGCCAAGACCGGCAAAGAGCCGGAATTCTATGCCGCTAACTTTTATGAAGCGGTTTACACCTTGACTGAGCTGATTAAGAAAGCCAAGGTAAAGGGAGGCGACTGGTGGAACGGGAAGGTCTTGCGGGATGTCCTGGTGGAGGTCAAAAAGTTCCCCAGCGTCTACGGAGGATATGTAGAGTTCAACCCCGAAGACGGGACTTGCAAGAAGAAGACCGCTCTTTTCGTAGTCAAGAATGCCGAAGCCGTCTTCCAGAATTATGTCGAGATAAAATAAAAGAATTCTTCACCGCAGAGAACGCTGAAAACGAAGGGCCAAAATTCAGAAAGCAAGAAGCAAAAACCCGATGCTTAGGGTAATCGATTTTGGATCACGGGTTTAATTTCTAACAGGATGCTGAAAAGACCGCCTTTGCAGTCCTGGTGAGGAGCGTTCACGACGAGGCAATCTCTAACTCCTTGATTTCGAAAGGGCGAAGATTGCTTCGCTTCCCTCGCAATGACGTTATTTGAGTCTTTCGGCAACCTGCTAAAGCTTGATTCATTGCCTTTTTTCGTTCTCTGCGGTAAATTTTTGCCTGCGCAGGGCGGACCCAGGTCCGCCTCGAATTATAAAGGGGGTTTATGGACCTCTTAGTACAACTCACCATCAACGGGCTTTCTCTGGGAAGCATCTACGCTCTCTTAGGAATCAGTTGGGGATTAATCTTTGCCGTGACCCGAACCTTCCACTTTGCCCATGGTGCGACCCTTGTGGTGGCCTGTTATTCGGCGTATTTCTTCCAGCAACTGGGATTTCCCTTAGTTGGGGCTGCGGTGGGGGGGATTCTGGGGGCGGTTCTCTTTGGAATGGCTGTTGAAGGGATCTTATACCGCTTCCTCCGAAAATCCTTTGCCACTCCTCTGGTTATCTTTGTCGCTGCCCTGGGAACTTTGATCACCGCAGAAAATTTGATCGCCATGGCGTTCGGGACGGACACCAAGCCCCTAGAGGGGTTCCCGTTGAAGGTCATTAAAATCGGCCGGGTTGGCTTCAATAACCTGGACGTGGTTATGTTCATTACCGCCGGGGTCCTTTTTGCCGCTTTAATGCTCTATCTCCATCGCACCAAGAACGGGAAGGCCTTGCGGGCGGTGATCAGCAATCCGGAGATGGCTGAGGTGATCGGCATCGATACCCGAAAATATTTTCTCCTGGCCTTTGCCCTGGGGTCTTTGCTGGTTGCGCCGGCGGGGGTTCTTGTGACCATCGAAAGGGGGGCCACGCCCGACCTTGGTCACTGGGCTATTCTCTACGCCTTTATCCCGGTGATCATCGGAGGGATCGGCAGCATTCCCGGAGCAGCTCTGGCAGGGTTCATAATCGGGTTGGCCGAATCCATCGGCATCTGGAAGATTTCTTCCCAATGGCAGGTAGGGATCGCTTTCGTCGTTCTGGTAATAGTGCTGATCTTGAAACCCACCGGGCTCTTCGGTTTCCGAGTATATAGGGGCAAAATATAGATTTACAAAAGTTCGGAGTTCGGAGTGGGAAAAAACTGCTATTGCTTGAGCCTCTTGCCAAAGTCTCTGTTCCGTCATTCCCGCGAACGCGGGAATCTAGAATTGCTTGAATCCCGCCGGTGGCGGGACTGGATTCCGGGTCGCGCTTTGCTTGCCCGGAATGACGAATTCCCCTTCCTGTCGGGAGTTTTACAAGAGGCTCTCTTTTTTTTGATTTGAACTCGAAACCCGAAACTGATTAGAGGATTAGATTTCTATGGATTATATCCTTCACATCCTGATTATGATCGCCATTTTCGCGATCCTGGGTTTGTCCTTCAACCTCATTCTGGGCTACACCGGCCTTATCGCCATGTGCCATGCCGCCTTTTTTGCCATCGGGGCCTACACTTCCGCTCTCTTGTGTATTCATTTCAAGATCAATTTCTTGCTGGGGATTGTGGCCGCAATGATCGTCACCGGCGCGGTCAGCCTGCTGGTGGCCATCCCGGCCATTCGGGTGCGGGATGAATATCTCATCGTGACCACCCTGGCTTTATTGATGATCGTTTATACGGTCCTCATGAATTGGATTGACCTGACCCGGGGCGCGGCTGGCCTGTCCGGTATTCCCCGGCCTTTCCTCTTTGGTTATCAAATTTCGACTCCTACGGCTTTTATTCCTTTAATGGTTGGTTTCGTGGTGATCGTTTTTATGGCCTGTTGGCGAATTGTCCATTCCCCTTTCGGGCGAGTCTTGCGGGCAATCCGGGAAGACGAAGTGGCCACCGAATCCCTGGGGAAGAACGTCCGGAGTTTTAAGATCTGGGTTTTCGTGACCGGCGGAGCCCTGGCCGCCATCGCCGGGAGCCTCTTCGCCCATTACATGACCTACATCAGTCCTGCGAATTTTACCATTATTGACACGACGCTCATCTTCGCGGTGGTCATCATCGGCGGGACAGCCAATTCGTGGGGGCCGGTCGTGGGGGCAGCCATTTTGGTCTCCGTGATGGAGGCGCTCCGTTTCATGGAGATATCGCCGGCGATCGTGGGTTTCACCCGGCAGATTGCCTATGGTGCCATCCTCATCCTCTTTATGTGTTTCCGGCCTCAGGGTTTCCTGGGGGAATTTGCCACGCGCTCCAAGAAAGAGGGTGAGAAACGGGCCTCCTTACCCGAAGGAGACGAAGCGAAAATGCCATCCAAAGGGGTCGGAGGAAAAATTCCCGGCCTGTTCCAGGAGAAGGGGAGGCCTGAATCCCCCGAGAAACTCCTCGGGTTAAATGGGGTCAGCAAGAATTTTGGAGGGCTTAAAGCGGTCAACCATTGCACCATGGATTTGTCCGAGGGAGAAATCGTAGGCCTGATCGGACCCAATGGGGCGGGGAAGACCACTCTCTTCAATGTGATCACGGGATTTTATTCTCCTGATACCGGGTCAGTCAGTTTTGCGGGGAAGGACATCTCCGGGCTTCCCGCCCATCGGATCACCCAGCTGGGCATCGCCCGCTCGTTCCAGGATTTGAGGCTGTTCCACAACATGACGGTGCTGGACAACGTGCTGGTGGCCCGGCCTCGGCAGACCGGAGAGAACCTGATGTGGGCTTTCTTGCGCTTCGGGCAGGTTTCCCGGGAAGAAAAGGAGAATCGGCAGAAGGCCTTGGGTTATCTGCAGTTCGTCGGGCTGGCAGATAAGGCGAACGAGCTGGCCGGGAATCTTTCTTTTGCCGAGCAGAAGCTTTTGAGCCTGGCCCGCCTCCTGGCCACAGAAGCCCGGCTGATCCTATTGGACGAGCCGGCCTCAGGGCTTGACCAGATGGTCATGGAGAGCCTCTTCCCTCTGGTTAAAGACCTGGTGAAATTCGGCAAGACCATCTGCATCGTGGAGCACAATATGGAAGTGATTCGGGCGATGGTGGATGAGATTGTTTTCCTGAATGAAGGGCGGGTCCTAGCCCGCGGCACGCCGGAGCAAATCATGAAAGCGCCCGAGCTAGCGGAAATTTATTTCGGGGGATAATAAATAAAAGGCACGGGTCACGAGGTTCGAGGAACAAGAAAAAAATCGTTAGGGAAAAAACATGATCCTGGAAGTAAAGAAATTAGTCAGCGGATACCATAATAAAAGGGTTCTCCACGGCCTATCTTTCAGCATGGAGGACGGGGAAGTGGTGGGGACCATCGGTCACAACGGGGCCGGGAAGACTACGCTCTTGAAATCCCTCTTTGGGCTCCTGTCTCCCTGGGAAGGGCAGGTCTTTTTCCGGGGGCACGAAATCACCGGCCGGAAGCCCGGGGCCAATGTTAAGGAAGGGATTGCCTACATGCCTCAGGGGCAGGGCCTTTTTCCGGACCTGACGGTGATGGAGAACCTGGAGATCAGTTCCTTCGGTTTGGATCGGGAAAAAATGCAGAAGCGCTCCCGGCAGGTCTTCGAGTTGTTTCCCATCCTGGACGAACGGAAGAAGCAGAGAGCCGGGACCCTGAGTGGAGGAGAACAACGCATGCTGGGCGTAGGTTTGACCCTCATGCACGAACCCACCCTCATGTTCCTGGACGAGCCCTCCCTGGGACTGGCCCCTCGGATTGTCCACCTGGTCATGGAGAACATTGCGGAAATCAACCGCCGTCTTAAAAATTCGATCATGCTGGTGGAGCAGAACTTCGAGCAGGTAAAACGGGTGGCGAAAAAAATCATCGTTGTCAAGCTAGGGCAGATCGTCTTCTCGGGAGTCCTGGATCCTTCCATGGATAAGCGGGAGCTGTGGAAATATTTTTAAAACCATTTCTCTCACAGAGCACACAGAGGGCACAGAGATTGAAACAATTTTTAGTTTCGGGGTTTCAGGTTTCAAGTTTTATTATTTTTTTCTCTGTGAACTCTGTGCTCTCTGTGAGAAAAATGTCTTGGGTTGGATTTAGGGGGTTGGTATGAAAATCACTGAGGTCGAGGCCCGTCCTTTTAAAATTCCTTTAAAGACCCCTCTGAAGTGGGGCCTAACCGGATACATGGAGGCTGCAGAGCATGTTCTCGTCAGGGTCCACACCGATTCGGGGGTCGTAGGTGTGGCTGAAGCAACTCCCCGGCCGACCATCTACGGAGAATCCCAGGCCTCCATCCTTTATGCCATCCGCAACTGGTTCGCGCCCATGATCGTGGGGCTGGATCCAAACCACACGGAAAAAATCTGGGCCAAGCTCGAAGGTATCCGCTGGAACCCTACTGCGAAAGGGGCCATTGACCTGGCATTGTACGATGCAGTGGCGAAAGCCAAGGGTGTTCCTCTCTGGGAGATGCTAGGGGGACATTCTGACCGCCTTCCGATCGGATGGATGCTGGGAATTCGCTCCATTCCTGAAATGATCCAGGAAGCCCTGGACATTCGGTCTAAAGGGATCAAGGCCTTCAAAGTGAAGGTGGGACTCGACCCGGCAAAAGACATCCAGGTCATTCAATCTCTGCGAGAGCACCTCGGTCCGGACGTGCTCATTTATGCGGATGCCAACATGGCTTACTCGGTCTCCACCGCCATTCGCACCATTAAAAAAATGGAAGAATACGGGCTGGCTTTCGTAGAAGAACCGGTCCCGGCCTGGGACTGGAAGGGAAGGCTGAAGGTTGCCCAGGCCATCTCCATCCCGATTATGGGGGATGAGAGCGTCTTCACGCCCCAGGATGTGGCCCGGGAAATCGACCTGGGGGCCATCGGGGTCATCAGCATCAAGACTCCGCGTACGGGTTACACTCTCTCCATGAAGATCATGCACCTGGCGGAAATGGCCGGGATTCCCTGCCTGATGGGGACGCAGGGTGAAACCGGCGTCGGAACTCTGGCCAGCGCTCAGTTCGGAGCCTCCCGGCGCAATGTCTCTTATCCCAGCGAGATCTCATTCTTCTTAGCTCTGAAGGACGACCTGCTGGCTGAGCCCATCTCTCTCCAAGATGGAATCATCGATCTTCCCCGCCGGCCGGGAAACGGTGCGATCCTGGACGAAGAGAAGATCAAGAAATACCGAATGGATTGAAACAGGTTCGAGGAGCAAGGATCGAGGATTGAGAAAAAGGACTACCCCGTCTTCGGCCTGGACCTTAGGCCGATTCTTTCAAAGAGAGGATAATCGGAAATGGATTTTGAACTCCCCCCTGAATTGAAAAAAATGCAGCAAGAGACCCGGCAGTTTGTAGACCGCGAGATCCGCCCCCTGGTTTCCGATATCGAGAAAAGGAAGAAGTACCCAATCGAAATTGTTCGTAAGATGGCCGGCCAGGGGATTTACCGGCTCCTGGTCCCTAAGGAATACGGCGGGATGTACGAAACCGTTCGATCGCTCCCCATCTGTGTTGTCCGGGAAGAATTAGGCCGGGGGCATAACTTTGCAGGAGCAAGTATTGCCACCCAGGGCCTGGGAAGTTATCCTCTGGTGCTGGCTGGGTCCCCTGAAATTCGCAAGCGTTTTTTGCCCAAGGTGGCCAGCGGTGAGGTCGTTCCGGCGTTTGCGTTGACTGAGCCTGAGGCCGGCTCAGACGCCGGGAGCCTGCGCACCACGGCGTTGAAAGAAGGGGATTCCTACCGGATCAACGGCACCAAGTGCTTCATCTCCAACGCCGGGATTGCCCAATATATCGTCCTTCTTGCCAAAACCGACCCTACCCTGGGGACTAAAGGGATCTCCGCCATCCTCGTAGAAACCGGGACCCCCGGCTATGAAATCAGCCGCCAGATGGAGATTCTGGCCATCGACGTGGTCAACGAGCTGAAATTCAAGGATTGCCTGGTTCCCCGAAAAAATCTGCTGGGGGAAGAGGGGAAGGGGTTTGCGGTGGCCATGCAGACCCTGGATCTCCTGCGTTGTTCCGTGGGAGCCCACGCCGTGGGCATTGCCCAAGAGGCCTTCGACCTGGCCCTGGCCTATGCCAAAAAACGGGTCCAGTTCGGTAAGCCCATTGCCCAGCAGCAAGCGATTCAGCTTAAGCTGGCCAACATGATCGTGGAGATCAACTGCGCACGACTCCTGGTTTACCAGGCCGCTCTCGCCAAGGATACCGGTCAGCCCGAGGTAACTTTCAAATCTTCCATGGCCAAATATTACTCCACCGAGATGGCCCAGAGGGTCGTGGATCAGGCCGTTCAAATCCACGGAGGGAACGGGGTCCTGATGGATGACTTCCCCCTGGAGCGTCTCTACCGGGAAGTGCGTGCCCCGCGCATCTACGAAGGAACTTCGGAGATCCAGCAGTTCATCATTGCCAATCATTTTGTCAGGGAAAAGAAGAAGTAGTGTTCGTGTCTGTGTGAGTGTAAGTAAAAGCGGTACAGACACTAAGCACTGACACTGACACTTTTTTAAAGGAGGTTTGTATGTTTGCTAAAACGATGAGAGAGTTGATCGTGAAGGGGAAAGTCTACGACCTGGGACAGCCTTACCATCCCGGCATGCCCCATCATCCCAATCATCCCCCCTTTGCTTTCACCCTTACGAAAAAGCATGGAGATGTGATGTATCCTGACGAAATCAGCGCGGCCAATGACATTTTTACCACCGGGGGACATACGGGCACGCACCTTGACTCCTTGGGACATATCTCCCAGAAGGGAAAACTTTACGGAAACGTGAAGGCCTCCAAGGTCCAAAGCTACGCCACGGGCTTGAAACTTAGAGGGATTGATACCACTCCTCCCGTGGTTCGGCGAGGAATTCTGCTGGACGTAGCCCGTGCCCTGGGCAGGAAGGTACTTTCGAATGCCTTCCCCATCGGCCCCAAAGAGTTGGAGAAGACCGCAGAGAAAGAGAGGGTTTCCTTCAAAGCGGGCGATGCGGTGTTGATCCGGACCGGTTGGGCCCAGTACTGGAATGATCCCATAAAATTTGTAGCCCATGAGAAAGGCGCGCCCGGAGTAAATCTGGAAGGGGCTAAATGGCTGGCCCGGCACAGGATGGCCTTTACCGGTTCAGACACGACCGCCTATGAAAAGATGCCGGCCAATCTTCCGGTGCATGTCTTTTTAATCAATCAAAAAGGAGTTCAGCTTCTGGAGATGCTGAACCTGGAAGAGATCGCCAGGGACCGGGTCTATGAGTTTCTGTTTGTCGCTTTGCCGCTGAGGATCATCGGGGGAACCGCATCCCCGGTTCGTCCGATAGCCATCCGCTAAATTCTTAGCCATAGAGGACCCAGAGTGCACAGAGCAGAATCAAGATAATTTTTCAAAAAATCCTGCTTATTACTTTGCAAATTTTATTTATTACTAGGGAGTCCATAATAGGAAAGACATCTTCGGGATGAGGGCCTGCCCTTGAAACCCACGGACTGGACTCCGGCCTT
>Ga0187849_1002267_pt1 | contig 18682 bp, 15 predicted proteins | sample June2016WEW_4_10_2_FD_132412 | JGI IMG/M metagenome (GOLD analysis project Ga0187849, IMG submission 132412) | Peatland microbial communities from SPRUCE experiment site at the Marcell Experimental Forest, Minnesota, USA - June2016WEW_4_100 | ecosystem: Environmental > Terrestrial > Soil >...
CATCAGCCACATCGCTAACATGGATAACAGCAAGCTCTTCTTCACCAGGCCCCCCTGCCGTCGTAGGTGCAGGTCATTGTAGCACCCGCAACAATGGCGCGCTTGATTAGCCGGTTGTCGCCGTTGTAGGTGAGCTCCGCTCGACGGTCGCCCGCTGAATGCGCAAAGGAGACCAACAAAGTATAATGTTGCTGAGTTGGAACGATAAGTCGTGAAGAAAATCCTCGTTGTCGACGACGAGCCCACGCTCCTGGCGACCGTCAAGTACAACCTCGAGCGCGAAGGCTACAGCGTCGCCACCGCCGTCGACGGCGAAACCGCGCTCAGTCGAGCCCGCGAAGAACGCCCCGATCTGGTGGTCCTCGACGTCATGCTGCCTGTCATCGACGGCTTCGAGGTCTGCCGCCTGCTGCGGCGCGACATGTCCGTCCCCATCCTAATGCTCACTGCCAAAACCGAGGAGGTCGACCGCGTCGTCGGCCTGGAGATCGGCGCCGATGACTACGTGACGAAGCCGTTCAGCATGCGCGAGCTCATGGCGCGGGTAAAAGCGCTCCTTCGCCGCGCCGAGGCTGGCCCGCCCAACCAGGCCGAAGGCCTCTCCTGCGGCGACATCGAGATCGACCTCCGACGGCGGGAAGCGTCCCGCTCCGGTGAGGTGTTGACGCTCAAGCCCAAGGAGCTGGAGCTCCTCACGTTCTTCCTGCGCAATCGCGGCCGCGCCTTCACCCGCGAGCAACTCCTGGACCAGATCTGGGGCTACGATTTCGTCGGCGGGACGCGCACGGTGGATGTCCACATAAGCTGGCTGCGTCAGAAAATCGAAGATCAGCCGGCGAAACCGACGCGCCTGATCACGGTCCGCGGCACAGGCTATCGCTTCGAGGGCTAGCATGCTGGCCAGCATTCGACTTCGCTTTGCCGCTCTTGCTGGGGCTGTGGCCCACATTTTCGTCAAACCGCGCCACGCTGAAGAGACCGCCGGGACGGCCGATGCCCCCGATAAGTCGCCCCAGGGGTCCGAGAGCCCCGCCGATGCCGCCTCCGAGGAGCGCAGCCGCCTTACAGCCGTGCTCGACAGCGCTAGCGACGCGGTCTTGGCCGTTGACCGCAACGCGCGCGTGATGTTCGCCAGCCGCGCCGTCAGTCCGCTGCTGGAGCACCGCCCGGACGAAGTGGTCGGCAACCCGTTCGTGTGGACGATGCCGGACGAGCAGGCCGTCCTCGCGCTGCGCGACACCCTCGACACGGGCAAAACGCGAAGCCTGGTCATCGAACGGCCGAAGGGGCGCTTTCTCCAGGTGTCCGCCGCGCCGATTGCTGGCGGCGGCGACTGGGTGGCGCTGGTCGTCTTCCACGACGTCACGGACGCGAAGCGCGTCGAGGACACCCGCCGCGACTTCATCGCCAACGTCTCGCACGAGCTGCGAACGCCGCTGGCCTCGATCAAGTCCGTCGTCGAAACGCTGCAGGCTGGCGCTATCGACGACAAGGCCGCCGCGCAGGACTTCCTGGCTCGCGCCGACGCCGAAGTCGACCGCTTGGTGCAGATGGTGACGGAGCTGCTGGAGCTTTCGCGGCTGGAGTCAGGGCAGGCGCCGCTGGCAAGAGACCCCGTGGACGTCCAGCGGATGCTGGAGCAGGCCGTGGAGCGGATGCGCCCTCAGGCGGACCGCAAGTCGCTGGACCTGACGTTGAACGTCGCGCCGAACGTGCCGTCGATCATCGGCGACGCGCAGCGGCTGGAGCAAACGCTGGTCAACCTGATAGACAACGCTATCAAGTTCACACCTGAAGGCGGGTCGGTGCGCGTATCCGCGAAGAGTGTGGACGGCGCCGTCCAGGTCGACGTCGAAGACACCGGCGACGGCATCTCGGCCGAAAAGCTGCCGCGCATCTTCGAACGCTTTTACAAAGTAGACCGCGCCCGTGGCGACCGCGGCACCGGCCTTGGACTGGCCGTCGTCAAACACACCGTCGAGGCGCACGGCGGCACCATCCGCGTTCGCAGCCAGGAAGGCCACGGCTCGACGTTCACGATTGTGCTCCCACTGAGCGGCGCTCCCCAATCCTCCTGACCAAACTCTCCCCGACGAAACGTTAACGCGCCGTTTACATGCGTTGAGCCTGCCTTAATCTTCGTCCGGTATGCTTCAGCGGAGAAACATCGCCCGGCTGGCGACAAGGCGGAGGCGGAGATCAGGTCCACCAGCTACCAGACGCAGCGGTTGCCGCGATCGGCGCAATAGGAGCGAAAGCATGGAGGCCGCCGCAAACGAAGCGCGCAGCACGCCGCTAGGCTTCGTTCGCTCGTTGGCGCGCGCCCGCTGGGGCGACGTCCTATTCCGGCTGGTCGTCGGCATCTTCGGGCTGTCACTGCTGCTGCTGGCGGCGCTGATGGTCTGGCAGCTCTTCTTCGAGTCGCACGCGTCCATATCTACGTTCGGCTGGGGGTTCCTTAGCGGCAGAGTGTGGAACGCGGCCGGCGCAGGAGTCTTCGGTGCCGCGCCCGCGATTTACGGAACATTTGTTAGCTCGACCATCGCCATTCTGCTGGCTGTGCCCATCAGTCTTGGAGCGGCGATCTTCCTGGCGGAGATGGCGCCGCCTTGGCTGCGACACCCCGCTTCGTTCCTCGTCGAAAGCTTGGCCGCAATCCCCAGCGTCATCTTCGGCTTGTGGGGCTACTACCTGCTGGCGCCTAAGTTGGCTGTGATCGAGCAGGCACTGGCAGATCACTTCGGCTTTGTGCCGCTGTTCGGCACCCATGTCTACGGTGCCTACGGTATGCTCGCTGCGGGCGTCATTCTCGCTATCATGATCTTGCCGATCATAACCGCGATTGCCCGCGATTCCCTGCTCGCCGTGCCCTCTACGCAGCGCGAGGCAATGCTTGCCCTCGGCGCAACAAAGTGGGAGATGATAAGTCGGGCCGTTGTTCAGTACTGCCGTTCGGGCCTAGTTGGCGCCGTCCTGCTGGGTCTGGGACGCGCCCTCGGCGAGACCATGGCCGTGACGATGCTCATCGGCAAGGTCTACCAGATCAAGACGTCGCTGTTCTTGCCAGCGGCCACGACAGCCAGCCAGATCGCTAGCGAGTTCGGCGAGGCCCAGGCCAACCCCCTCGGTCGTTCTGCGCTCATGGAACTGGCGTTGATCCTACTGGTCGTCACGCTAGCCGTTAACGTCGCCGCCAGGCTGCTTGTCTGGCGAATAGCCCGTTCGCCGGAGATGATTAGGGAATGAGCGCGATTGCTGCCGACAAGGGGATGAGCGCGATAACCTACACCCGACGAAAGTGGACGAACACGATCATGCTCGGCCTCTGTTCGCTCTCGGCGTTCTTGGCCATCGGCATACTGGCGCTCATCCTCGGGCTGATCGTTGTAAAGGGCATCCACTACATAAACCTCGATTTCTTCACCAAACCTCCCAGGCCCGTCGGTGAATCGGGCGGAGGCGTCTCGAACGCAATCGTCGGTTCCCTCCTGATCGTCGGAGTCGCGGCCCTGATCGGCATTCCCTTCGGCGTCGGCACCGGTGTGTTCTTGGCGGAGACGGCGGGACCGCGAATGGCGGGCGTCGTCCGTTTCACCGCAGACGTGCTGACGGGCGTGCCGTCGATTGTCGTCGGAATCCTCGTCTACTCCTGGATCGTATTGAGGATGGGTCACTTCTCTGCGTTTGCGGCGGCCATCGCCCTGGCCATTATCATGGTACCGATCATGGCGCGCTCCAGCGAAGAAATGCTGAAGCTTGTCCCGCAGTCGCAGCGAGAGGCGGCGTTGGCGCTGGGCGTCACGCGCTGGCGGACGATACTTAGCATCGTCATTCCGGCGGCGAGACGCGGACTGATAACCGGCGGTCTCCTCGCGATCGCTAGGGCGGCTGGTGAGACAGCCCCGCTCCTGTTCACCAGCCTCGGCAACCTCTTCCCGACGGTCGATTTCTTCGGCAAGCCGATGGCCGCGCTGCCCGTGGACATCTACCAGTATGCAACCGGCCCCTACCAATCGCAGCATGAACAGGCGTTCGCGGCCGCCTTCGTTCTGGTGGCGGTCGTCTTCTTCATCAGCCTCGTCTCGCGGCTGCTCTTGTCACGGCAAGGATAGTAGAATGGCTATGATGACTGAGTTCGAGTTCAAACCGCCGGCCATCGAAGTGCCAGACAACACGAACGAGCCACAAGGCGCCGGCGCCTGCCCGGTCTCCGAGTCCGAGGCCTGGGAAGAGGGCATGGTCATCCGCAACCTGAGCGCTTGGTACGGCTCCTTTCAGGCGATCCGAGACGTGAATCTGCTCGTCGGCCCCAGGCGCGTCACGGCCGTCATCGGCCCGTCCGGCTGCGGCAAGTCGACACTCATTCGCTGCCTCAACCGCATGCACGAGGTGACCCCAAGAGCGCGCGCTAGCGGCCACGTCTACCTCCGCTCTACCGACATTTACGGCAACGGCGCTGACCCCGTCCTCGTGCGACGCCGCGTCGGCATGGTCTTCCAGAAGCCGAACCCGTTCCCCACCATGTCCGTCTTTGACAACGTCGCCGCCGGCCTGCGGCTCAACAGCCTCTTTTCCCGGCGCAATCACCTCGCCGACATCGTCGAGCAGGGGCTCCGACGCGCTGCGCTCTGGGACGAGGTGAAGGACAAGCTGAACCGACCCGCGACGGAGCTTTCCGGTGGTCAGCAACAGCGACTATGCATCGCCCGCGCCCTCGCCATCGAGCCGGAGGTCATCTTGATGGACGAGCCGTGCAGTGCGCTCGACCCCGTCTCGACGCTGAAGATCGAAGACCTGATGCATGACCTCTCCACGACCTATGCCATTGTCATCGTCACCCACAACATGCAGCAGGCTGCGCGGGTCGCCGATTGCACAGCCGTCATGATGATGGCGGAAGACCGTGCTGGCGAGATGATCGAGTTCAGCGCAACTAGCGAGGTCTTCACCAATCCAAAAGACAAGCGCACTGAGGACTACATCACAGGGCGGTTCGGATAGGGCGAGAGAGGCAGAATTGCCCCTTCGAGTGCTCTTCCTCTGCGTTCACAACTCGTCGCGCAGTCAGATGGCGGAGGCGCTGCTTCGCCGCTTGGCGGGCGACCGCTTCGACGTCGAAAGCGCGGGCAGCGAACCGACCGAGGTCAATCCGCTGGCAATCGCCGTCATGCGCGAGGTGAGGATCGACATCAGCGGGCAGCGCGCCAAGGACGTCAACGAGATCGAAGGACCGCCCGACGTCGTGATAACCCTCTGCGACGAGGCGAGGGAATCATGCCCCTTCTTCCCCGGCAGTCCTCGCTACCTTCACTGGAACTTGCCTGATCCCGCTGCTACACTGGATGAGGCCGCTGGGACAGCCGTTTTCCGAAGCGTCCGCGATTCGCTTGAGCTTCTTATTCGCGAATTCGTGGAAGGAGTTGGAGGATGACCCGCACGGTACTGGAGCAGAACCTGGCCGGCGTGCAGGAAGACATGCTCGTGATGGCGGACATGGTGGACAGCGCGATAGAGCGCTCGATCCTCGCCCTGAAGAACCGCGACATCGACCTCGCCCGGCAGGTAATCGCGGATGACGTCAGGATCAACCGCAAACGCTACGATACCGAAGAGCGCTGCCTCGAGCTCATTGCGACGCAGCAGCCGCTGGCCAGCGACCTGCGGACCATCGTCGCCGTCCTGCACATGATTGTCGACCTGGAGCGGATGGGCGACCATGCCGAGGGCATCGCCAAGATCGTCGTCATGCTCGCCGACGAGCCGCCGCTGAAGCCGTACGTCGACCTGCCGCGAATGGCTGAGATCGCGCGTGAGATGCTGCGACAGGCCATCGAAGCGTTCAAGCACCGCGACGCCGAGATGGCCCGCGTCGCGATGAATCGCGATGACGAAGTCGACGCGCTCTACGACCAGGTCTACCGCGAGCTGCTGACCTACATGCTCAACGATCCGCGCACTATAGAGCGGGCGACGCGGCTGATGTGGGTGGCGCACAACCTGGAGCGCATCGCCGACCGCGTGACGAACGTCTGCGAGCGCGTCTCCTACCTGGTGACCGGCAAGCTGCAGGAGCTCAACGTCTCAACGTACTAGCATCGCGGCCCGATGCCGTCGCCGCGGCGGAACACCACCGGCCTAACCCTTCAGATCCGCTCCCGGATCGCCTTCGCTGCCGAGGCCAGCGTAATGACAGTGATGCCCCGGGATAGCTTTTGCACGACCTGATGTGCCATTCCTACGAGCAGCAGCCCGGTCTCCCCGTTTTCCAGCGTATCCTCGATGCGCCCGGCGATGTATTCGTCCCTCTCATCCAGGAGCGCCGGCGCGCGAAGGCTGTAGCTCTCCGTCACGCGTCGCTTCTCCTCCGGATCGGCTGCTAAAAGAACGAGGGCGGTCCGGGGAAGGCGACGTCCATCGCGGTTCTAACTTCGGATCACCCGGGAACTGGTTTTCAGCGTGACACAAGGGTTAAGATAAATGCAGGAAAAAGGAGGAGACCATGAGAACCAAAGAAGAGTACATCAAGGGCCTAGGCAAGATGCGGCGGAACATCTACTACAACGGCGAGCTTATCGACCGCACCGACGAGCGGCAGATGGACTGCCTGAACACCATCGGTACCACCTTCGACGAAGCAGCCAAACCCGAGAACGAGGATCTGTGCACGGCAATCTCCCATCTCACCGGAGAGCGGATCAGCCGCTTCACCCACATTCACCAGAACACCGAAGACCTGCATAGAAAGCAGGACATGACCCGCATGCTCTGCCAGAAGGTCGGCGGCTGCATCCAGCGCTGCATGGGCATCGACGCCACAAACGCGATCTACAACGTCTCTTACGAAGCGGACAAATCGAACAACGGCGCCACCCAGTACCACGATAACTTCAAGAGGTGGCTGGCCGGCTTCCAGACGGAGGACCTCGTCGGCTGCTGCGCCCAAACCGACGTGAAGGGCGATCGCCTGTTGCGGCCGGCCGAGCAGCCCGACCCCGACGTCTACGTCCATATCAAGGAGCGCCGCCCGGACGGCATCGTCGTTAGTGGCTGCAAGGTTCACATCTCCGAAGCCTCGGTCGCCGACGAGATATTGGTGGTCCCTACAAGGGCCTTGCGCGAAGAGGACAAGGACTACGCCGTCGCCTTCGCCGTCCCGGGCGACTGGGAAGGCGTGAAGCAGGTCGTCACAATCCACAACCTGCGAGAGAGAGAATACTACAAGCGCGGCTTCATGCCGGGCTCCACTGACTCCTACGTAATCTTCGACAACTGCTTCGTGCCATGGGAGCGAGTCTTCCTCGCCGGCGAGTGGCAGCACGGGGGAGTCCTGGCGCTCCTCTTCGCGCTGTTCCACCGCCACTCCTACTCGGGCTGCAAGCCGGCGATTGGCGACGTGATTCTCGGCAGCGCGGCTCTTGCGGCCGAGATGAACAACATCCATAAGGCGCCGCACGTTCGGGAGAAGCTCGCGGAGATCATCATGACCACGGAGCTGGGGTACGCCGCTGGCTACACGGCCTCGGACCTCGGCAAGCCGGAGGTCTACATGCCCGGCGTCGGCTTCGTGCCTTACGGCCCCGGCTCCTACATCCCCAACTCGATCTACTGCAACGTCGGTCGCTGTCTTACCGGCGAGGCGGTCTATCGGGAAGCCGAGATCCTCTGCGATGTCTCCGGCGGCGTCACAGCGACCTTCCCCTATGAGAGGGACTTCGTCAATCCGGAGATCGGCGGCCTCCTGCGTAAGTACACCAAGCGCAGCCCCAAGGCTGACGTCGAGGACCAGGCGCAGTTCTGGCGCTTCCTCGGCGATGGCCTCTGCTCGGCGGCGGGCGGGATCCACAACGTCGGCTCCTACCACGGTGGCGGATCGCCCATCATGGAGCAGATCGCCATCACCACGCAGTACGACATCGAGGCGCGGAAGAAGCTGGTGAGGTTCATCGCCGGGATGAGCGGCGGCGACCGGGAGGCGCTGGCCAAGAAGACCACCCGACAGCGCACCAAGGAGCCAGCCGCCGTTAGCTAGGCGCACCGCCGACGGCCCGTTTGGCCGAAACGATCCGGAGATGTGAAGCCGATGAGCCCGCCGTGTCGCGGGACCCGGCGTCCGCCACGACAACCGGGTCGAGCATCATGGCGCTGCGGGGCGAGTTCATGGTCGTCATCGTCCCGCACAACATGCAACAGGCCCGGCGCGTCTCCGACTACACGGCCTTCATCTACCTCGGTGAGCTTGTGGAGTTCGGCGAGACGCAGCAGGTGTTCGAGGCTCCGAGGACGCCGGAGACGCAACGCTACATCGCCGGCCAATTCGGCTAGCTGCCTCTTGTGGTCGTCGTCGTCACTTTTACCACACGTTTGCCGTGCGTTGACGGGGGTTAACAAGCGCTTAACTCGTCGATGCTAGTTTGAGCGAGATGAAAAAGGTCCTCGTCGTTGATGATGAACCGACCCTCGTGGCGACGCTGAAGTACAATCTCGAAGGCGAAGGCTACGAGGTGCTGACGGCTGACAACGGCGAATCCGCCCTCCTTGTGGCTCGCAGCAAGCGCCCCGATCTCGTAGTTCTTGATCTCATGCTCCCGATAATGGACGGTCTTGGAGTCTGCCGGCTCATTCGGCGCGAGATGACCGTTCCAATCTTGATTCTGACAGCGAAAACGGAGGAAGTGGACAAGGTTGTCGGACTTGAGCTTGGCGCGGACGACTACGTGACGAAGCCCTTCAGCATGCGCGAGCTGCTTGCCCGCGTGCGTGCCCTCCTCCGCCGATCGGAAACCGTGTCGGAAGATGTGGCCGAAGTGGTGATTTCAGGAGACTTGGAGCTCAACCCTCGCTCCCGCGTCGTCTCTCGCGACGGAAAGGCGCTTCCTCTACGGCCCAAAGAGTACGACCTGCTGGCCTTCCTGATGTTCAACCGTCGCCACGTCTTCAGCCGCGAACAGCTCCTCGACCGTGTCTGGGGCTATGAGGACGTGGGCGAAACGCGGACGGTCGACGTGCACGTGACATGGCTTCGCCAGAAGATCGAGAACAAGCCCGCCAAACCGACGCGCCTTATCACGGTCCGCGGCACGGGCTACCGGTTTGACGGATAATCCCCCCACGTCTCACACGCCGAAACCTTCACACAACGTTTACTCAACATTAACGGGTGTTGCAGTCGGCTTAACTCACATACCTTAGCCTTTTCATTGACAAAAGACGGAAGACACTCTGAAGGAGAAAGAGAACCCATGGAAAGCCTGCTGCTAACAACCAAACGACGCTCGGAGCAACGATCATATGGAGAGCGGTGCAGCCAGATTGAGGAGTCGGACATCCACCTGGCCTTCCGGCCCACGGTCCTGAAGCAGTGCGACGACGCGCAAGCTGAGCATCTTGCGCACAGCTACCTGGTCGCCGCTTGCGAGCAGGCCCTCTTCGACCTCTTGTGCTCCGCTGGCGACGGCAAGAGCCCGGAGGACGTTCGCATCGGCCTCATGGCCTCCGACCTGGTTAGGGAGATACTCACTTACTGGCGCGGTCGCCTTGAGGCCGCGAAGGCGCCAGCCCGCGCGAATGAGCGCGAATGGTCACTAACTTTTACCGCCCATTGACTCGGGTTAACAACACGTTTACGACGTGGCGCTAGCATAGGAGGCGACTGCAAGAGATATAGACACCGAAGGAGGAAACCCAGAAGATGCATCCATTTGGAGGGATTTCGAAAAATCCGAGCAGAAAGCTTTCCATCCTTCTGCTAACGGTAGTGGCCGCAGCCATAGCGGCCCTTTTGTTAGCCGCCTGCGGAGGCAGCAGCAGTAATGACACTAGCTCGCCGACGCCGGCCGCCAAACAGACGACCGCGCCCACGCAAGCAACCGGCGCAACCACCGTCGCTGCCAGCCCTTGCCCGCCAAGCGACGCCGCAAAGGGCCTAACCGGCGCTGGCGGCAGCTTCCCCTTCCCGCTCTACTCGAAGTGGGTCGCCGTCTTCAACACACAGTGCGGCATCCAGATAAACTACCAGTCTGTCGGCTCAGGCGCGGGCATCTCGCAGATAACGGCGAAGACCGTTGACTTCGGCGCCTCGGACGGCATCATGACCGACGACCAGGTCGCCGCAGCGGTGGCCGCCGGCGGCCCAATACTGCACATCCCGATGACAAGCGGCGCCGTCGCCATCATCGCCAACCTGCCGGGTCTGCAGCAAGGCCAGCTCAAGCTGACGGGCGACGTTCTCGCCGGCATCTACCTGAAGACCATCACCAAGTGGAACGACCCCCAGATCGTCTCCCTTAATCCCGGGCTCAACTTGCCGAGCACCGACATCACCGTCGTTCACCGTTCCGACAGCTCCGGCACGACGTTCATCTTCACCAACTACCTGAGTAAGATAAGCCCGGACTGGCAGACCAAGGTAGGCAACGCCACCACCGTCCAGTGGCCTGGCGACATCGGCGGCGAGAAGAACGACGGCGTGGCCCAGCAAGTCAAGCAGATCCAGGGCGCCATCGGCTACGTGGAGCTCGCCTACGCCATCCAGAACAACCTCAACTGGGCGTCGATGCAAAACAAGGCCGGCAACTGGGTCCAACCGACACTGGACTCGACGATCGCCGCCTCAACGGGCGTGACCATCCCCGACGACACAAAGATAATGATCACCGATTCGACGAACCCCAGCGCCTACCCAATCGTCGGCTTCACCTGGATACTGGCCTACGTCAATCAAACCGACAAAGCGAAGGGCGAAGCGCTGGTCTACTACCTGTGGTGGAGTATCCACGACGGCCAGCAGTACTCGAACACCCTGCTTTACGCGACGCTCTCGCCGGACACAGTGAAGAAGGCGGAAGCGGAGATAAAGTCCATCACCTACCAGGGGCAGCCGCTGCTGAACCTCCCGTAGCGCGACAAAGCATAACAACACAAGGCGGGCCGGGCGAAATGCTTGGCCCGCCTTCGTTTTGTCTTTAAACGAAAACTTTACCTGTTATTCACCCGCGTTAATCCGGCCTTATCCCGCCCTCCTTAGAATTGAAGGTGGAGTGAGTTGTTTAGAAAAGGAGGATATGGTGCCGTCACCCGCCTCGACCATCGTGAAACCAGCCAGCGCGCCTCAACCATGCGCCAGGACGAAGGAAAGGCCGAGAGAGCAAGAATACGACCTTCTTCTCCTGGCCGCCCTTAGCCACTTGGCACAGCCCCCTCACACTGACGACAAACGTGCTCTCCTGCCCCCGTCGCAGCGGCGCCTCCGGGCGGCGTGAGAAGACGGCGGAGAGCTTGGCTCGCTCCCCCGATAACCTATGCCATTCGCGCGCAGCACGTCGCCGCGGCGAGTCAGTACACCTCCTGCCGGCGAAGCGACGCCGCGGCTAAAGCAAGGGCCGCCGCGACATAGAAGGCGCAGCCGACCCAGAAGGCAGTTGAGATGCCCCAGGAGAGGGCAATTGCCATCGCCAACACCGAGGCGCAGACGGACGTAGCGCCATTGATTCCCCAGAAGAAAGGCGTCGGCGCGTCAGGAATCGCGGAGACCATCTTCATGCCTATAGGAAACGCCATGCCCATCGCCAGACCCATCGGCGCCAAGATTGCCGCCGCCGTCAGGATGCGCGTTGAGGTCGTCGCCGATTCGAAGTGACGCAGGATTGATGGCGTCCAGAGGCCAAAGACCATCAGCAGGGCGAGGAGGACCACGAAGGGCAGCAAGTTGACCACGCGTTGCCCAGCCTGGGCCGTCCGCTCGGTGGCAAAGCTTCCGATGCCGCTGAACAGCAACAGCGAGAACAGCACAACCGACAGCCCGTACGTTGGGTGCCCCAGGAAGATGCTGAGGCGCATGGTCTGGGAGACTTCGATGAGCAGGAAGCCGAACCCGATGGCAGCGAAGAAGATGAAGAATGGCAGCATCGCCCTCATTCGCACCCGCTTCGCCGTCATGAGGAGCGGAAGGACGATGCAGAGGAAGGTCAGCACGAGCACCGCTATGGTCAGGCCCGCCAGAACCAGCACCGGCTCCGTCAGGTACTTCGCGCCGGGCAGATTGCCACGAAAGAGGTCGTTAAGGCGAATCATCTGAAAGAAGAAGGGTTTGTCGTCGGTCGGAGGCGCGATGTTTACGCGATAGCCGGCGGCGTAGGCGTCGACGTCCTTCGCTTCGACCAAGCCTTCGAAGACGCCGTTGATCGCTTCTGACGGCGTCAGGACTGGATCGAACTTCATCTGGGTCGTGACCTGCTGGAGAGTCTGCAAGTCCTGGTCGGAGAACGGCGAGAGGCTGACCAGGATGGTGGCAGCGCTGACCCCGTTCACGGTGGGCCCCTTCGCAATGTAGACGTGCGCACGCGGGTTGTCGATGCCGCGGTCGCGCAATGCTTTCACTGCTAGTGCTGTCATGCGATAGGCCTCCGCCGGCTCACTCGGGTAGTACCAGCGAGACACGGTCAGCACCCCGTTCGGGGTGAGATGGTCCAGAAAGCTGTTCCAGGCTTCGGTGGTGTAGAGCGAGTTCTCAGAGAGGGCATAGGCGCCCGCCGCCGTTGCCGCCCAGGTATCGGTCAGCGAGAGCTGCAAGATATCATAGCGGTCCTTCGAGCGGGCGATGTAACTCCTCGCCTCATCGTTGACGAATGTGACACGCGGGTCGCGGTCGAGGTGGCCGGTGAAGTCGCCGTAGACGTTGTTCAGCGCGTCGAGGATTTGAGGGTTGATTTCCACGCCGGTGACCGATTTCTGATTGAAAGCGAGGGCGGAGAGTATGTCGCGCCCGCCGCCAACGCCGACGACCAGCACGTTCGCGTCCTTCCGGATGTAGTGCGCGAGGTTGGTCACATCGTACTTGAGGTAATCGATTTGCTGGGGATTGCCATTGTAGCGGGTCAACACCGTACCGGCGAGGGCGTCGATGAGCAGAAGATGCTGCTCAACTTTTCGGTTGGGGGGCAGCGTGCTGCTCAGCCCCCATCCGAAGGGAGTCGTTATGACCGGGTTAACCTTGATGCGGGAGAAGGCATTCCATTTCTCGTACTCGGGTTGGCTCGACTCGTAGCTCGGGACGCTGCCATCCCAGCCGACCCAGGTTAGCCGCAGCAGGGCGCTGTGTCGCTGGAACATGACGGCGTTCAACGACGCGAAAGCCAGGAGGACGGCGGCGATTCCGATGGCCGCCAGCATTGCCCGCTTCCGATTCGCTGACCAGGCGAACCACAGCGCCGCGAGGGCAGGCAGTGCAGCGACCGCTATGACCGCCGACGGCGCGTCCATCACGTTCAGAAGCCAGACCAGGGCAGCCGCCCCGACGGCGGCGCCAACAAGATCGGCAGCGTATAGCCTGCTGACCTGTCTCGGGAAGCGCGTCAGCGCCAGGCAGACGCAGACGCCGCTGCAGATGAAGGGAACGGAGATCACCAAGTAGAGAAGGCCGATGGAATAAACGCCGGCGAGCGACCATTTCGGGACGAAAGGCATCGATAGCTGCGTGAGGAAGCTCAGGACGACCGAAACGGCGAAGAGCAGCGAGAAGAAGATGAGCCTGTCATTCACTTTGTCTTCGGGGAAGCGGTCGGGGATCAGATAGACTATGAGCCCGCCGATTGTCATACCGAATAGCGCGACGGAGATGGCTACGAAGGCAAAATGGTACCACATGGTGACGCTGAAGATGCGCGTCAGCAGGATCTCGTACATAAGGGTCGAAAGGGCGACGAGGAAGAGTCCAGCATAGGTGCCAGGCCCGGCATGCGGCTGCGACAACTGTGCTCGAGTTGCTTGCAGGGGGGACGGCTTCGCTATTGCGGATGCATCCATGTCGCTGGTTTCCGGGACATACTCGCCGCACCTGGCGAATACTCAACGGGTCGGAATTCCGCAACCACTACCGCTTCGTGACGGTGATCGGCCCGAGATCGACTGCCTCCTCGGTACCGGAGCCCAGCGGCCCGAAATCGGACGTTGCCAACCGCAGTTCGTGCTTTCCGTCCGATAAGCCGGACATGACCACGAGGTTGTAGTCCTCGACTATTGTCGCGTCTGTTGGCAAAGTCTTGTCTTTCTGATATCGCTGAATGAGGCCAAAGCCGAGAGTATGTATTTCGCGGAAACGATCGTCCTCGCCGAGAGTTAACGAGACTTTGTATTCGCTCAAGGCCGGGGGCTTCAGGATCTGCCAGTAGAGCTTGAGGTGAAGAGTTCCGCCAGGCGTTACTTGCGTGTTATCGATGTCATAGCCGAGCAGGCTGACACCATCCATCTCCTTTCCAACCAGATGCTGCGGGCTGGGATCGTCGACCAACAGCGGTGGCGGCTCGGTCTGGGCCGAGTAAAGGATGTGTGGATGCCCCCCCAGCCAGGATTGGAACGGCGAAGGCGAAGCGATAACCGGAACATACCAGAGATTGTCGGGTAGGAGATCCTTGTCCTCGCTGCTCATCGAGGCGGAACGCAGCAGGTCGGGGCTGAGTGTGAGGAAGAGCGGGCGACCTTCAAGACCAGGCGCGAAGCCGTAGGGATTCTTCAACTGCGGGACGGCGACATCGGTCCGGGAGCTCATCAGGTAAGAGTAGAACAGATCGTATCCAGGTACGCCTCTGTGTCCCAGGATGACGCTATTCTCGGGAACCGTCTTGAATACCTGGTTATAGAAGTCCTTGATTGTCGTGTCGCCCGTATGGTCGTTGGCCGACCAATTCCCTACGACCTGAATTGATAGCGGCAGCGCGAAGATAGCGCAGGAGGACAGAATAACCAGTCCACGCAGGACCAATGGGCGCGGCGCGAGATTTCGGGCCGTCGCCAGCAGTGAGCAGACGCCGAAGGCGATCCATACCGCGAAGATCAGGTGGGAGGAGAGGTAGAACAGATAGATGTCCGTCACGTTGTATTCGAGGAAGTAGGTCATCTCGACCAGGTAGGTGACCGCCAGGAGGCAGAATGCAGCTCGGTGCCGTCGGAACATGGCCCATACCCCGATCACTGCCAAAGCTGCTCCCCATACACCAAAGTTGTGGTTGACCAGACCGGCATAGATCGAAACGCGGCCAGGAAGCGCCTGGATGGGGAAAACGAAGCGGTCGTTATGGAAGACGTTGGCCATGTAGTTGTAAGTCATCCACAGATTCGTTGGTTTGTAGCGGAGCATGAGTTCGTCGTTTAGAGTGGATGCCCGAAGGAGGAGCCACAAGTACTGACAGGCGGCTAGAGTGAACAGTCCACCGCCGATCATCAGGTCGCGGCGGCGCAGCGGCCGAAGCTTCCGAAGAAGGAAGATGTAAACGGCTACCCCGGGGATTAGCGCTAGGTTCGAGAGATGAGTCCCCAGACTCAGGCCGAACACCAGGCACGCCGACGCAAACAGAAGGGTCGACTTCGCATCCTGCTCCTGAGTCCCCAACCGGTGTCGCACCCGTTCCCCCCAAGCCAGGAAGAGGAAGAATGTGAGCGCCAGCATGAAAGTGTTCGGTCCGTAGATTTCTGCGATGACAGCCTGAGACCACAGGTCGGCCGAGAAAGCGTAGAACAGCGCAACGAAGAGGGCTGCGAGCCGGTTTCGGGTCAGTAGTACGACGATGGCGTACAAGAGTGCACAACCACCGGCGGCGCCGACGGCGGACAGCAGATTCATCCGGTACGCTACGTCGCCGATCGGTAGGAAGGTGAAAAGCTTACCAATCCATGTGTAGAAAGGGTAGCCAGGGGAATGCATCAATGCTAGTTGATAAGGGACAGTCGCCTCTTCGAGGCTGTCCAGTGTCGCGTAGGCAAGGCCTGGCGCTAGAGTGGCAATATACACCATGAAGCTTACGGCGAAGACCCCAAGAGCCAGAGCAGAGTCGAGGACTTGCGTGGAGACGCGGGTCGACGCCAGCGCACGGAGCCGCTGCAGATAGGCTCTCTCGGCAGAAGCGGCGGTGTCGATGATGGCGTTCACGGTCTCCTCCCTGGGATGCTCATCGACCCTGCCGGCGACGCGGCGAGCAGCCGTGATGCATCCTTGCAATACGGTGATGCAATCGAGTATAGGTCTCGATGAGAGGGCGCGGACTAGGGGTTCCGACGTATTCCTGTCGGCATACGCCCTGAGTTTGGGAGCCGACTAGCCAGCGAGACAGACGCCGACGGCCTGAAGACTCTGGACGACTATGTTTGAAACTGTCCAAATGGGAACGCCTACACTAAGGGTAGATAGCGAAGCACCCGCGGAGATAGGGCTCGATTCCGATGCCCCGCGCCGCTGCTGCCTTCCGTACACGCTCCAGAACCTCACGCCGTCGCTCTAAGGGTGGATTGGAGAAGGTGCCAGGGAGACAGGGCGTCTCTGGCTCACCGACGGCTCCTGCGTGAGGCTGCGCCCCGCCTTCAAGGGAGGCGTCTGGAGCTACGACTTCGTGGCAGCGCGGACGAGGGACGGGCGCGCCTTCAGGCTCTTGGTTATTATCGACGAGTTCAGCAGGGAGTGCCTAGCCGTATACGTGGCGAGGAGGATCACCAGCGATGACGTTCTGCGGGTGCTCGCTCGGCTCTTTGTGGAGAAGGGCGCTCCCTGCCACCTGCGCTCGGACAACGGGCCGGAGTTCACGGCGAAGGTAGTACGGGAGTGGCTGACCCAGGCTAGGAGTAAAGACCCTGTACATAGAGCCCGGGAGTCCCTGGGAGAACGGCTACGTCGAGTCGTTCAATGGCAAGCTCAGGGACGAGCTGTTGAACCCGGAGAGCTTCGACACGCTTCTTGAGGCGCAGGTGCTTGTGGAGCGCTGGCGACGGCACTACAATGCGGTGCGCCCCCACAGCTCACTGGGGTACCGGCCACCGGCGCCGGAGACGGTGCTGCCGTGGACGGGAAGTATGGCTCTGTCACACCAGATGCTACCTGTACGAGTAACATAGAGGGTGGACTCGTTTTCGGGGGAAGGCCAGGCGAGGGGAAAGGCTTGGAGGCCATCTACGGGATAGTTCTGCCCGAGAACACGAAAATGATCGGTCTATGTCGCGCTCTCGGGTTCGACACCAAGTACGGGTCTGGGGAAGTTGAGGTGGAGCTTAAGCTGGCAGGTCGGGGCAAGGATTCCTACGTCAAAGATCCAGGCTCCATTTCGCACAACAGATACCAAGCGGGAGCCTTTCGGCTCCCACCTGGTTTGTCAGACGATGGCATCTGGGTGTTGCGAAAAACGCTTGAAACCAGCCTGACACGCCGCATCCTAGGACCTCCAAAGTCGTCCGTCAAGCCCTCCAGACTACGATCGAACCTCGCCGCCTAGGACCGCCCTAGCCAAGCGATCCAGACGCCGAGAAGACCTAGCGGAAAGCCGTTGCGTCTTGCGGCTCAACGGACCGCACTTCATTATGCAATCGGAGGGTTGCCGAAGTCAGAGAGGACAAAGTGGCTTGAACAACGGCAGGAGAAGCTTTCGCAGCGCCATCCGCGCCATCTGGGGTCGCCGCCACAGGCAGGGAGTCGAGCCACCACGGGGCGGCGACGACCTGCCGCCGCTGCGCGCCGAGCTGCTCAGCCTCGAACAGCTCAAGGGCCACGCGAAAGAGCTTGCGGCGAGGCACGCCGTGGAGGAGAAGCGGGGACCGGATCTTCTGCTCCCGCAGCTCAACGAGAACGAGCGTGTCCTCCTCAATGCCTACCGGCTCATAACGAACGAAGGGGAAGATCAGGTTCGCGTCACTCCGGCCGCCGAGTGGCTGCGCGACAACTTCTACCTCATCGAGGAGCAGATACGGGCGGCGCGGGGCCATCTGCCCAAGGGGTACAGTCAGGAGCTTCCTCGCCTGGTTGGCGGCACCTCAGCCGGCTACCCCGTCGTCTATGCCATCGCCCTGGAGCTTGTCTCCCACGGAGACGGTCGCGTCGACGCGGGTAGCCTGAGCGCCTTCGTCTCCGCCTACCAGGCCGTTAGACCGCTAAAGCTGGGCGAGCTTTGGGCGATTCCGATCATGCTGCGCCTGGCGCTGATCAACAACCTTCGCCGCGTCGCGGCCCGCATCGCTGCCGACCGACTCGCGCGCAGCCAGGCGAACCATTGGGCAGACCGGATGATCGAGATGGCAGGGAAAGAGCCGACAAGCCTGGTCCTCACTCTCGCGGACATGGCGCGGTCCCGGCCGCAGATGTCCAGTGCCTTTGTAGACGAACTCGCCCGCCGCCTCCAGGGCCAGGGCCCCGCGCAGGCGATGCCGCTCACCTGGCTGGAGCAACGGCTCACCGAGATGAGTCTGACGATCGAACGGCTGATCCAGTTCGAAGGCCAGCAGCAGGCGGGGGACCAGGTTTCCATCAGCAACAGTATCGGTAGCCTCCGCTTCCTCGACGCCACCGACTGGCGCGAGTTCGTCGAGACGATGAGCGTCGTTGAGGAAACGCTCCGCGAGGACCCGGCCGGCGTCTACAGTCAGATGGACTTCGCCACGCGCGACCGCTATCGGCACGTCGTCGAACGCGCAGCCCGCCGAGGCGGTCTCTCGGAGCGAGACGTGGCGCAGAAAGCAGTGGACTTGGCCGCGGCCGCACAGTCGCAGGACAGCTCACAGGACCGGACGGCGCACGTCGGCTACTACCTGATCGACCGGGGCGTCCCGCTCTTCGAGCGCGCAGCTCAGGTCCCTCTCTCGCTTTTCGTGCGACTCCGTGGAGCGGCAGGCCGAATGCCTCTACTCCTCTACCTCGGCTCGATCTGGCTGATCG
>Ga0187849_1002277_pt1 | contig 18631 bp, 13 predicted proteins | sample June2016WEW_4_10_2_FD_132412 | JGI IMG/M metagenome (GOLD analysis project Ga0187849, IMG submission 132412) | Peatland microbial communities from SPRUCE experiment site at the Marcell Experimental Forest, Minnesota, USA - June2016WEW_4_100 | ecosystem: Environmental > Terrestrial > Soil >...
CGCCGTAGCTGACGGAGATAAAATTGGTGTTTCCTACCATGCCATTCTGCACCGGATGCTGACTGCCGGGACCGTGACAGTTTTCGCATTGGATGTTGGCCAGGTTCTGCAATGGCGCCGGCATGTCGGCCCAGTTGCTGTTGGTCAACACAGCCGGGAAAGTCCAGCCGTATTCCTTCGCTACGTCGTCAAAGCCACCGTTGACGGCGAACGAGTTGGTGTCATACCCGACGACGTGACACTGAATGCAACTTGCGTTGTAATAGCTGCTGACCTGGCCATTAATGGCCCGGGTGAAGAACGACGCATGGAGCGTATTCGTGTAAATGGGGTAAATGATTGGCGCATTTAGGACGCCGCCGCTATGGCAGGCCTCGCAAGTATTCACGCCATAATAAGTGGACGCCGTGATGGTGGTGGCGATGTTCGTCGTGACCGGGGCAATGGTGTTTGTCCCGTTGACACCTGTCGTGGTGATCGTGGCCAGAACGGTGTATTGTCCGACGACATCCGGACGGAAAAAAGTCCGGCCCGACGGGCCCGCCAGTTGAAGGTATGGTGTGGGGGCCGCATTATTGATTCCACCCGTGACGCGATCCCCCGTCTTGAAGAGCGGCACGTTGGTGCCCAACGGACTGTTGGTCAACGCTGCCAGCGAACCCAGTGGCTTGTTGGTGCTGGGGAGCGACCAGGTGACGCTAAGAACGTTCGAAGGCGCAATGGAAGCGGTCACCATGGCGTCAAGATAAACTGGTTCGCCCAAGGCGACGGTGCCGATGCCGGCGGAGAACTGGGCATTGGTCAGCTGATACCTTGCGATTTCAGTCGGTGTGAGGGGACGCTGGGTAACCTGGCCATTCATGGCTATTACCGACGCCTCCACCCTGGTTGCTGTTCCAACCGCGATGAGTACACCCGCCATCAGGCAGGTTGCGGCCATTCTCATGGAAGTATTCGTTTTCATATTTGCTCTGATTTTTAAGTTAAACCGTTGCGCTTACTTGATTAAAACCGTCGCCAAACGCCGACCGTTATCAGCCACTGCAAACCGCAGGCTCCAACAACACACAACCGGGCCGGCTCGAAACCGCCCGCCTTCCGGCCTCCGCCGGCCGCTCCCCAAACCGCTCCACCACTTCCCGAGTGTGCTTCATGATGATGTGCCGGCACCGTGCCAGCTCCTGCTCGCGGTTCCTGACATTCTCACGCACGATCAACTCCAGATCATCCACGTCATAAAGGTAAACATTGTCGAGCCGCTGCACATCCGCGGCGATGTCGCGCGGGACGGCGATGTCAACCAAAACCAAAGGACGGTTGCGTCGCGCCGACATCACCTTCGCGACGTCTGCACGATGCAAAATCGTGTGCGGGCAGCCGGTCGAACTGACCACGATGTCCGCTTCCACCATGGCCGCCAGACAATCGTCAAAGCGGATCGCCCGTCCGCCGAACTCCGCCGCCAGGGTTTGTGCGCGCTCGAAGGAACGATTTGACACGAGCACCGAGCGGGCGCCCTTTTTGTTCAGGTGACGCACGCACGCCTCGCCCATCCTGCCCGCGCCGATGATCATCACGGTTTTCTCCGAAAGTTCCCGGTCAAAAATGCGCTCCGCCAGCTCCACGGCCACACTGCCCACGGAAGTCGCGCCGCGGCCGATGCCGGTCTGGGTGCGGATTTCCTTGGCGGTCTGCAGCGCCGTCTGAAAACACGGTACAAAACCCTTCCGGTCAGCTTCGCGGCCTGCGCGGCCTGGTAGGCCAGCTTCACCTGGCCGGTGATTTCAGTCTCACCAATCACCATCGAATCCAGACCGCTCGTCACTGAAAACAAATGCCGCACCGCGTCCGCGCCTTCCTTCACATAAATGTAGGGCGTCACATCCGTGTCCGCCGGGCAAAGCTGCTGGAAGATGCGATGCACCCGGCCTTGGATCCAGGGCGCCGTGCCATAAACCTCGACGCGATTGCAGGTGGAGAGCAGTACAACTTCATCCAGACCGGCATTGATTTTGAGCCGGCAACCGAGACACGGCAAAAGGGAAGGCCGCACCGCCAGTTTTTCGCGGACTTCCACCGGCGCGGTCTTGTAACTCAAACCTGTGACAAAAATGTTCATGCGTGCATTCAAACGGCTTCCCGACTCACGATTTGAGGCTAGCAGTCCGGGCAAAATCCACCACCGCATCCCTTGGCAACTAGTTAACATATATTGTCATAAGCATGCCAATAAGTGTAGTTTACAAGGATAAGTATTAGTAACTATAAGATTAATATTGACTTTTATATTGAAACATAATTTATATTAAACTATATGATAAGCAATAAACAAAGACGGCTCTGTGATTAATCAGGGTTGATAAATTTGTGAACCGGGCGGTACTGACCGGTAAAAAGTGGTTGTCCCCCGCAGCGGGATGGCCCACGCTGACCGCAGGATCCGTGTGATGCAACCGCTTGAAATCATGACGCCTGAACGCCGGCATCCGGTCAGGAACGTCCTCCGGGAGGCCCTGCTCGTGGCGGCCGCCGGCATCGTGCTGGCATTTGGCGCCAACCTGGTCTCGCCGCGCGGTCTGGTGCTCACGCGCAACTATTTTCCCGCCGGCATCAACCGCCCGGTGCCGGCGACAACCGGCGTCGGTTCGCCGCGCGACGTTGCCAACACAAATCCACCGGCGCTTTCTCCCGCTCAACTTCTGGCGGTGCGATTGAAGGAACAGGGACTGCAATCGGTTGATGGCCGCCAGGCGGCGCAGCTTTTCCACGATCCGCGTTTCAAGCAGGGGACCATCGCGTTCATTGATGCCCGCGATGAACAGCACTACCGGGAAGGGCACATCCCCGGGGCTTGCGAATTCGACCCCTACTATCCGGAAAAATACTTTGCCACCGTGCTTCCGGTTTGCCAGGCAGCGGAGCAGATCGTGGTTTATTGCAACGGCGGCGATTGCGACGACAGCGAGTCCGCCGCCATTTTGCTGAGGGATGTTGGGATTGCGACCCGGAAACTTTTTATTTACACGGGCGGGATCCCGGAGTGGACCACCAACGGACTGCCGGTCGAGATTGGCGGGCGAAACAGCGGGAATCTGCGCAGCACCAACAAATGAATGCCAGCCAATCATCCTGGAGTCGTACTGCCGCGGACACCTTCGCCGTGCTGGCGAGATGGTTGTTGGGCGCGGTCTTTCTTTACATGGGCATGAACAAGGCGTTGCATCCGGTCGAATTCCTCAAACTGGTGCGGCAATACGACCTGGTGCAAAGCTCCCTGCTGTTGAACTCGATTGCCGGAGCCCTGCCCTGGTTTGAAATATTTTGCGGACTGCTGTTGCTGGCGGGTATGGCGGTGCGCGGGACGGCGGTGATGCTGATCGTGATGCTGGTGCCGTTCACCGTGCTGGTGTTCCGGCGCGCCCTGGCCATCCAGTCAGCGCTGGCCATCCCGTTTTGCGCGGTGAAATTCGATTGTGGTTGCGGCACCGGCGAAGTTTTCATCTGCCGCAAGCTGCTGGAGAACTTCCTTTTTATTCTGTTTTCCGTCTGGCTGCTGGCCGGGTACGGACGAAGACTTTGTGTCCGCCACTCTTTGCTGTCAGGCGATGCCCAAAACCAGCCTGACTGAAGAAGGCGGGTTAAACGGTTCAATTTAATCCCACAGGAAGCACCCCGGCTTTGTTGCTGGTTTGCCACGTGAGGCAGCGCCTTTTACGCGGCGCGGTTTTCCAATTGCAAAACCGCATTTCCGTTCGACGATTCAGCCGAATCTGCATGGGTATGAGAAACAGTCATAAAACTTTCAACCACACGCTCAAACGGCGCCTCAATTAATTCATGCCCCTTAAAAAATCCGAACTCTACTCCTCCCTTTGGCAATCCTGCGATGAATTGCGCGGTGGCATGGATGCATTGCAATACAAGGATTGGTAAGCGATTGGGAGGAGAAGGGCGAAGGCGTCAACCGCGGTGAATTTTGAAGCCGTGAAAGAATCACTCCTGAAAAGAATTATGACAAAAAAGTCGAGAACGAGGACGACAAAACTTTGTCCCACGTGGGACAAAGTTTTGTAAACATCTTGTGATTGAAGAACTTACCGTTAGAAGGAAACTGGGCGATTCTTATGATTAGCTGGCTTGCCGAGCCATGCCCGCTGGCGGTGTGTTGTACCAGCCCGCCCACGCACTCTGTGCTCCGGCGCGGCAACCTTCGTCCTCGCTACGCTGCCACATCAGCAACTGGCTTGCCGGGCCGTAGCCAGCAATTCGCGGCGGAAAGTCTTGCCCGGCCGGCCTGCCATCCTCAACCCGGAATCTCTGGCAAAAAGTCCTTGCAGCGCTGCCGGGGATTTATCCAGCTTGCCGAGTCGAAGCCTGGAGTGATTGGTTAAATACCTGAGCATCGCGCCGACGTTCAAGGGGTTGTATGGGTACACTGAAAACAGCTTCTATCCTAATAATAACACCAAAGCGCAGGCCCTTCAGACCTCTGCCCGGCAACTTGGCTTGGGTTAAATCAAATCTGGCTGCTTTCCTTATGCGTCAACAATTTGCGTCGAGCAACGATGCCGTTTGATAAAGAAAAACAGGTCACTCTGATTTTTCAAGGCTGCCAAACAGCGCGGTAAAATTGGTGCGGGGAACCCGTTGAAACCGGGAGGGTGATGTTCAAAGTGCTCCCCACTAGCGTGTTGGTGGAGACGGAGGTCCACGCCGCCGTCAAATCCGGCGAACTTTGAATGACATAAGGCGTACCGGGTTGGCCTCGAAGGAGAAGCTCCACCTGCCCGGGCTGGACGCCCAATACGGAAAGCACCGAAGGTCCTGGCTCAAACGTGAAGAGCGTCAGCGACAAGGGTGGGAACGAATAGCTGAAGTTCGTGCCGGCCGTTGGAAAGTTCGTCGTCGCGATGTCTTGCAATGACGCACCGGCATTGTTTTCCGCCGCCTGATCCTGGGGGATGCCGTAGGATTGAATCGTTGCGTTGGTCCACGGCACAAAATTTGTAAGCACGATTTGTGCATTAAGGTTCGTGGTCATGTCTTTGTTGATGACGAGCACCGTGAGAGCGCCGTTGGTACGATGAACGGCATAGGCGGAAAGCAAAAGAGAATCGCTGGTGCCATTGAGGACGGAATCAGCCGGTCGCGCAAAATATTGCAGCAATTTTTCAGCGTAAAAGGTGGGATACGGAGTGTTTGACCCGCTCAGAACCCCATAATCACCATTCGACCGCCAGCCGTAGAGCGTTGGGTCAAAATCGCCGCTGGTGTCCGCGCTATTGTGCAAATCCCACCAGATATAGGATCTGAATTCGGTTTTCATGAGCTGGCTGGTGCTGTCGGCGAGGTAGAGCGCGTTGACCAGGCTGGTGGATTCCCGGCCCATGGCCCCGGCGTCGCTGTTGTTTTCTGTCACGCACAACTCAATGTTGGTGCCCGTGAGTCCAACGTAATCGCTGATTTGCTGTCGTAAGTTGGCGGCGGCGCTGGCCCAGTCGGTCCAGGTCAGGGGACACGGATTGCCTGCGACCTGCAACAGCAAGGGGTCGCTGTCGGGAGAGCCAGAGTAAAAGCTCCAGCCGGAGCTGGTGTATTGCCAGTAAAAATGATAAATGAGGAAATCGGGCAGGACCCCCAGGCTCTTCAGTTCGGACAACACGATGGGGGTCCACCCATAGTTCGTGGTGCCAGTCCTTGGATTGGTGGTAAAATGTGTCGCGTTATTGGAAGAACTTCCCTCTCCCGGCACGACGACGATGCCCACTTTAATGGGCACATTCGGGTAAGCCGCCTTCATCTGTTGAATGTAAGCCGCCGCATTGATGGCATAAGTGTAAGGATCGTGGGGAATGGCATGGGAATCGGCTTCCCATGAACCATAGCATTCATTGCCAATTTCCCAATACTTGAAACCGCAATTATTGGTTTTGTTGGCCGAGAGCACCCAGGCGGCCGCTTCATCGGCAGTGCCGGTGCCGTAATTGACAGTGGTGAAAACTTGAGCGCCCAGATTAGTGGCGATGAACATGAAGGTGGAATTCCCGCTCGGGTCGCTGGCCCAATTATAGGCGTCCGAAGTCGAGCCCCCCGGCCAGCGCAAAGTCAAACAACCGATTTGCTCAAGCAACGGCAGCGTTGTTGAACTGTCCAGACTGCCGTCCCAGGTTGCGGTATTGAGTCCAAACTGGCGCGCATCCACTGTGCGCAACGCCTGCCCGGCATCCACTCCCAGGTGAACCAGGGCCGGCGCAGACGCGGCCACCAGTTGAACGTCGTCCACGTAAAAAGTGGATTGGGCCGCGCCGTTATCGTTGCCCTGAATCCCAAAGCCGCTGCAATTTGCCTTGTTGGACACGCTCAAGGCGGAAAGCGGAATGGTGATTTGCTGCCAGGTATTGGTTTGTAAAGCTCCCAAGGAATAGGCCCCCTGATTGGTGCCATCCAGCGATCCCCACACTTGCAGTTTTTGACCGCCGGCGCTGCCGCCATTGATCCAAAAACTAAGACTGGCGTAGGGGCTGGTATTAAAATCCGGACGTGCAAAAACGAGCGCCTGGTAGTTACCGCCATCGGTGACACTGATGGAATAAACGCCCGAATGAACCGGCGAATAGTTTTCCAGATTTACCGCCGCCCAACTCCAATTTTGAAAACCATTCACCAGATTATCGGTGTAAATCGGGAGATTGGCCTGCGCCAGGCTTGAGCCAGACGGGGCGTTGACGACTTGGTTCAACATGTTGGTGCCGCCCGGATAATTGCCGCCGGAGTAGATGGCGGTGATCAGGTCCGTGCCCACCGGCAGATTGGTAATGGAGAAACTGGTGGCGCTGCCCCCGCTCACCGTGTTGGTGCTGAACGGACCGCTGGCTGCAGAAAACACCACCTGGCCGGTGGCGTTGCCTGCGGTGACCCCATTGGTCAACACTGTGGCGGTGAAGGTGACGCTGCCGCCGTCGGCTAAAGGGTTGGCCGATGAGGTCAGCACGATGGAATTAGCAAGATGCACCAGGATGATATTGTCGATGGTCAGGGTGTCGGTGTAGCCGGCGCCGCCCCACTGCCAGGCATTGATTTGAAAGTTCAACTGCCAGGTTGCGCCGGTCGGGTTGGCCCCCGTGAGACTGCCCAGGTTTACGCTGAAAGTCTGCCAGGTATTGGCCGCATTCAACTGGTCGTTGACGGTCGCGTCCATGATCTTTGTGCCGCTCCAATAATTGCCCGACCAGGATTCGATAATGAACTGTATGTTGGCCGCCTGGCTGCCTTTGGCATCGAAGGACAACACGTAGTCTGACGGGGTCGCGTCCGTGTTCCCGGAAACCGTCGACAACTGCACCTGCCCGGTATAATAGTCACTGCTGGTCGTTGCCGTCATGGTCTCCTGCCAGCAACCGTTCGGGTTTCCGCCGCTCGCCTGTACAGCGTTGCCGGTGGCGGTGGGGCTGCCTCCTGAATACGAGGATGTGCTGAACGCGCCTGTATATCCGCCGTCGAAATTTTCGTTGAATATTGTCGTCTGTGCCAGACCGGTGGCGGCGAAGCCACCGAGTATGATTGCCAAGGCTGCAATTTGATATCGGGATTTCATAAGTCGAATCGAATGTTTAAGGAAGGGGTAAAGAGGTTTTGGTCAAGGCTCAAAGTTTGATACCTGCGGGCGGCTTTCCATTGAGCTACGCCTTCGGCGAGATCGGGCAAAACCCCCCAATTCATTGCCGGTAAAATAGCATATTTCATTGATATTTCAAGCAGAATTCGTCCTAACTCGCCACTATTTATCACAATCCTGTCAGTACTTTCACTGACAGTCCGGACTGACTCTGTGAGTCGCTCGTTTAGATCAATCCTGTCAGGAGGCCTTACCACGTTGATTCGCCACAGAATGGTGAGATGGCGGTGACTATCGTTCGCCATCGGATGTTGTGTCAAAAAAGAGTGAGCAAAACTTACAACACGACATAGAACATGCTTGATGAAGAGATCTGTCAGAGCCCCGCCCCAAGACCGGACAAGTTCGCCGGTCTGTTGACTGGATTCTGGCTGGCTTGCCGGATCGAAGCTCGTGGCGAAGTTTGACTTTGGCCCGCCTTCGCCCTGCGTTGCGAATCAGACTGGCTTGCCGAGCCGTAGCCCGCTGGCAGTGTGTTGTACCAGCCCGCCTACGCACTCTGTGCTCCGGCGCGGCAACCTTCGTCCTCGCTACGCTGCCGCATCAGCAACTGGCTTGCCGAGTTGAAGCTCGAAACATTTCTGTGATTTTAGCCCGTCTACGCTTCGCTCCGGCGCGGCAGCCCCGAAAGCTTTCGGGCCTGGTGGAGCCGAGGGGGTTCGAACCCCTGACCTCCTGAATGCCATTCAGGCGCTCTACCAACTGAGCTACGACCCCATCCGGAGAGGACGTAATCTAAAGTCCCAGCCGCGCTTGTCAAACTTTTTGCCTGCCGGTGACGCTGATACGCTGATTATGATTGAACGGTCCGGCCCAAATTGCATAGCGTTACCGCGTGCGCGAATCCAAATTTCCGTTGCGTATCGCGTTTCTGACCCACGAACCGTTTTATCCGCCGTCCGGCGGCGGTTCGGCGGAGGCCGTTTATCTGGTCGAAGAAATGGTCCGGCGCGGCCACGAAGTCCACGTTTTTTGCCCGCAAATCGCCGAATCCGAAGCCGTCAAAGAAAAATTCCACATCCATTTGCATCAGTTCACCGCCTGGCAAATGGGACGCTACGCCCGGCTGCGGAATTTTAAATATCTGCTCTATCCATCCTTTTTGCAGCGCATGGTTGCCCGGGCCGCGCGCACGATAAAATTCGATTTACTGCTCTCGCAACACGCGATTTCCGCCGTGGCCGCCGGCCGGTTGAAACGCCGGCTGAACGTGCCGGTCGTCATGAATTTTCCCGACCTCCTCACCGGTTTCATGGAAACCTGGCCGGCCTACATCGCACCCCGTCCGTTTGTTGAGATGCTCAAGCGCTACGAAATTTCCATGCCCGTCCGTTACGGTGCGGACGGTGTGCTGGCGATTTCCGACACCCTGGCCGATTACTTTGTCGAGCGCGGCTATCCGCGCGAAAGAATCCTGCCGATTTACTTCGGCTATGCGGCGGAATATTTTCCATTTTATGTGCGGATGATTGCGCCCAATCTCCCGCCGGTCGTCGTCATGCACGGTTCGTTTGACGCGCATCACCTCGGCGACATTGCCTTTGGCGCGATCCGGCATGTGACCCAAAACCGTCCTGGCACCGTCTTTCGTTTTGTCGGCCAGCGCACCGCCGCGCTTGAAAATTTTTTGGCGCGCACACACCGGGAAATTCCCGGCTTCAAATTTGAAGCCACCGGTTTTGTGCCATACGCCGAAGTGGCCAGACACCTGGCCGACGCCAGCGTGGGCATCGTGCCCTATGAGGAATCCGCTGGCACACACTGCGCGTTCGTCGCCAAGGTCGTCGAATACGTCGCCAGCGGACTGCCCAGCGTCTGCACGCCCCTCCAAAGCATCCGGGGCTATTTCCAAAACGACCCGATGGTGCGCTTCTCGGAATTCGATGGCACAGATTTCGGCAAAAAAATCCTCGACTGGCTTGATGAACCATCCCCGGCCTGGCAAATCCGCGCCGCCCAATCCGCCGCGCGGGTCGAAGCCGAACTCGACTGGGAGCCGCTGTGCCACCGGGCGGTTGATTTTGTTGAAGTAATTTATACGCGTTCCAAAAACTGACGCGCGCTCGTCGCATGAAAAAATCGGACTGGCAAAAACTGGCCGGAACTTCCGCCGATCCGGCCCGGGTCAAACATTTCCTCGATTTGCTCGTCGCGACGGGCGCCGGCCCCCAACTCGAAAAAATTTCCGCCGATCAGATTCGCGTTGTGGTTGTACTGTTGAGCGGTTCACAGGCACTCGGCAATTTGCTGGTCGCGAATCCCGATTGGCTGTCGGCGCTTGACATCGAGCAGCTTAAATTTCCACGCCGCGCAGATGGCATTCGACGCGAGATCGAAAGCGGGTTGAAACCTAAACTGGATGCGCGCGATTACGCCGGCGCGCTGGCGGAACTGCGCCGCTTCAAGCAGCGCGAAATGCTGCGCATCGCCGCGCGCGACCTTGCCCGCCTCAGCAACGTGGTTGAAATCACCCGCGAAATATCGGACCTGGCCGACGTGTGCCTTGACGCCGTGTGGCGGATTTGCCGGCAGCAATTCACCGGGCGATTCGGCCAGCCTTTTCATCAGGATGCGGAGGGGAACTGGCAGCGCACGGAATCTTGTGTGCTCGGCCTGGGCAAGCTTGGCGGGCAGGAACTCAATTACAGCTCCGACGTGGACGTGCTGTTCCTCCATAGCGATGAGGGCGAAGTGTTCAAAGCACCGCCGGCGAAGAAAAAAGCGCAGCGCGCCACGATGTCGAACCGCCAATTTTTCAACAAGCTCGCCGAAGCTTTCATTGCCGAAGTCTCCCGCGTGACGCCGGACGGGATGTTGTTCCGCATTGATTTGCGATTGCGACCCGAAGGTGACGCCGGGCCACTGAGCCGTTCGCTTGAAAGCTATGAGAATTATTACACGGAATGGGGACAGACCTGGGAGCGGATGATGCTCATCAAGACGCGGGGTGTTGCCGGCGACGAAGGTCTGGCCGCCGAGTTCCTCGAAATGATCCAGCCCTTCCGGTTTCCGCCTTTGCTAAGCGCCGACGTGCTCCGGGAAGTCGCCGCAGTCAAGGACCGGATCGAAAAGGAAGTGGTGGGCGAGGATGAACTGGAGCGCAACGTCAAACTGGGGCGCGGCGGCATCCGGGAAATTGAATTCATCGCCCAATCGCTGCAAATTTTGCACGCGGGCCGGCTGCCATTTTTGCAAACCGCGCAAACGCTCCCGTGCCTCGCCAAACTGGCGCAGTACCAATTGCTCACGGATGAGGATGCGCAACAACTCGATGCCGCCTACCGGTTTCTCCGCGATGTCGAGCATCGCCTGCAAATGGAGGACAATCAACAAACGCATGTCATTCCCGCCGATCGCCCGGCGCAACTAAGGCTGGCGGGGCTGATGGGTTTCAAGTCGCTGGCGGAATTCGAGACGGCGCTGCAATTGCACACCGGCAATGTGCGGCGGGTTTATGACCGGTTGCTGAAGGCGGAATTGCCCCAGGCACCGGCCGGTCTGCCGCCGGAATTCGACGGCGCGGAGGCGGAATGGAATAACCTGCTCGCGGCGCATTCGTTCCGCGACCCGGAGACGGCGTTTCGCCTGCTCAAGGAATTTGCCGAAGGTCCGGGTTACGTCCACGTCTCGCCGCGCACGACGGAACTGGCCCGGCAGTTGATTCTGAAATTCCTGGCTCTTTGTCCTAAGGCAAAGTCCAGAGTCCGGAGTCCAGAGTCCAAAGTTTTTCCACAATCCCCAGTTCTTTCCGATCCCGACCGCGTCGTGACGCGGCTGGACAGTTATCTGGAGGCCTACGGCTCACCTGCGGCGTTGCTGGAGATGTGGCACGGCAACCCGGCGGCGTTTGAGTTGATGCTGTTGCTGTTCGACCGTTCCGAATTTCTGGCCGAGGCCGCCATTCGCGATCCGGATTTAATTGACGATTTTGTGGCCGGCGGGCGCCTGCGCCAGCGCAAAATGGCGCCGGAGATTTTGAAGGATTTGCGCCACGGACTCGACGACGAAGATCAATTTCTCTGGCTGCGCCGCTATCATGAAGCTGAATTGATGCGCCTCGGTTTGCGCGACATCCTGGGCCTTGCCGATTTCGAGGAAAATCTCGCCGAACTTTCCGCGCTCGCCGACGCCTGCCTGCAATACGCGCTTGAAGTTGTCATGCGCAAAAACAAAATCCGGATGCCGCCGTTTGTCGTCATCGGTCTCGGCAAACTGGGCGGGGGTGAAATTGATTACGGTTCCGACCTGGACATCCTGTTTGTCACGGATGCCGGGGCGAAAGAACTGCCGAAGTTGCAGCGGCTGGCCGTGAATATGAAGGAATTGCTGTCGCGCCGGACGGAGCAGGGGATGGTATTTCACACCGACGCGCGGTTGCGTCCCGACGGCGAGAAAGGTTTGCTGGTCAACACGCTGGCGGCTTACGAGGAATATTACCGGCAGCGGGCGCAGCTTTGGGAAATTCAGGCGCTTACGCGCACGCGACCCGTGGCCGGAAATTTTGCGCTGGGCGAAAAGTTTCAGGGGTTGGTTGCCGGATTGACGGATTTCTCGAAAGTGGGACAGGCTTCCAGCCTGTCTAAAACATTAAAACGAAATGACAGGCAGGATGCCTGTCCCACCTTGCCTGCCTGTTTCGTTCCTGACTGGAAAAAGCAAATTCACCAGATGCGGCTGCGCATCGAGAAAGAGCGCACGCCGCATGGTCAAGACAACCTGGCCATCAAAACCGGCAAAGGCGGTTTGATGGATGCGGAATTCATCGCCCAGGTTTTGTGTCTGGAAAATGGCTGGCAGGAGGCAAACACCCTGCGCGCGCTCGAACGGGCGCGCGATGACGGAGTGCTGCCAGACGCGGACAAGCTGCTGGAAAATTACCGCAAGCTGCGGCGCGTCGAGGGTATTTTACGCCGCTGGAGTTACGAAGGTGAAACGGTTTTGCCGGACGATCCCGCGCCGTATTATCGCGTCTCGGTGCGGTGTGGTTTTGCCACGCCGGAGGAATTTGGAAAGGCGCTGGTGAAATGGCGCAAGGCCATTCGCGAGGTTTACGGGAAGGTGTTCAAAGCGGAGTAATGGAGTGATGGAGCAATGGGATATTGAACTCCGCAATCGCGTCACTCCAGTAATCCAACACTCCATCACTCTAATTCTTCCCGCTTTATGTCTTCCCGCGCTGGCGCGCGACTTCGTAGAGAAAAACCGCCGCCGCGGCCCCCACGTTGAGCGAATCCACCGTGGGTGGCATGGGAATGGCCACCGCTTCATCGCAAGTTTCCAGGACTGGCGCGGAAATGCCTTCGCCTTCGCTGCCGAAGACGATGCAGCAATCGCTGGAAAAATCCGCCTGCGACAGGGATTTTTTATTTGTGTGCGGATGCGCGGCGATACAGCGGACGCCGCGAGCGCGAAGGTCCTTCAGGCATTCAACGAGCGTTTGGGCCGTGGTATGCGGTTTGGCGGTGAACTGATGCCGCTGGCCGAGTTTCGCCAGTTCGATGACCGGCAACTGCAAAATCGTGCCCATGGAATTGCGGACGGCGCGGCGCAAAAACGGGCTGCTGGAAGTTTCGCCAACGATCAGCGCCTGCACGCCGAAGGCGACGCAATTGCGCGCCAGCGCGCCGAGATTTTCGGCGCTCGTCAGCGCATCCACGGCGACAAGCAACAGCGGTTTTGGATTTTTCGACAAAATGTCGTCGAGCGAAGCGGATGGGGGAATCTTTCCAATGGCGAGATGGCCTTGATACATCGAGAAACCGATGAGCTGCTCGAGCAGCTTTTTATCCGCGAGATAAACAGTGAGATTTTCCGGGCGCGCTTCGAGCAGCGGGCGGAATGCCTCCAGGTGTTTTTCGGGCAGCAGGACGGAGACGACTTCAAAACGGCTTTCGAGCAGGCGGCGCACGACTTTTTCGCCTTCGGCCACGAAGATGCCCTGCCGCTCATGCTCCAGCGGCCGGCGCATCGTGCGATACGGCGCGAGTTCGGGCAGATCGAGCGAGGAAATTTTTTGAACGTGGAACATTTCGAGGATTTTTGCGTGGCCAGGTTGAATCGCAAAGGAGAAAATTCCGGTAAATTTTCGTTGTGAATCGGATGAATCCGATTTGCGGGTAAGAACAGCGCCGTAGGCGCGGCATATTTGTAGAATAGGATTTCAAAAATGAATCAAGCTCCGTAGGAGCGAAATAGCCAGGGAATATGCCGCTCCCACGGAGCTAATTTCGAATGGGCTAAGATACTACAAAGATGTCGCGCCTACGGCGCTGGGAATTTAGCTCTACAGAACCAAAGTCGCACACGGCACATCCTGCGCGGCGGTTTGAAGTCGAACGTGGGTGGCGCCGATTTGGTGGAGGCGCTCGTTCATGACGTAATGCGCCAGTTCGGGCTTGTTACACTCGCGGCTCAGGTGGGCGAGGTAAAGGTGGCGCAGTTCAGCGGACATGATTTGCGCGGCGGCTTCGGCGGCGGCCTCGTTCGAGAGATGGCCGTGACGGCCAAGGATGCGCTGCTTGAGACTCCACGAGCGGCGCGGGCAATCTTGAAGCATCTTCACGTCGTGATTGGATTCGAGCACGAGGACATTCGCCGGACGGATGCGTTCGAGCACCAGTTTCGTCATGTGGCCGAGGTCGGTGACGAAGGCGATGTTGCCAGCGGGCGTGCGCAGCAAGTAACCGACGGGGTCCTGGGCATCATGCGGTATGGCAAACGTGTCCACGAGCAGGTCGCCGATTTCAAAGCTCGCGCCGGTGTTGAAAAGGTGGCAGTTAAATTTGGTCTCCAATTGAAATTCAAACGCTTCCTTCGTGGCGCGGTTGCAATAAATCGGGATGTTCAGTTTGGCGGCGATGCCGATCAATCCCTGGACGTGGTCGGAATGTTCGTGCGTGACCAGGATGGCGGTGAGATTTTCCGGCACGCGACTGATGGTGGCGAGCCGCTGGCGGATTTGGCGCGGACTGAACCCGGCGTCCACCAGTATCCTTGTTTCATCGGTTTCGAGGTAGGCGCAATTGCCGCCGGAACCGCTGCCAAGAATGGTGAATTTGACGGCCACGACAGGACGTTAGTAATGAGCGGGCAAATGGGCAAATTTATTCGGCGAAGCTGACAACGCGTGGCAACGGCTAGTGCCCCTAATTTGAATTTTAAGCTGAGAACCGGAGCGCGAGTTGTCCCAACTCGCAGCACGCCCGACAAATCCAGCCGCTGCGGATTGAGGACAATCCGCCCTCCGTGATAAATTAAGGTACCGCCTGGCAGGGGGGCAATTTGCTTTTCAGATTAATCGCATATAGATTGCAACCAAACTTGGCGTTTTTCTCTTAATTCTTGGAACGCCATGTGATTTATAAATAAAATAATGTGGATTAAACCTGACCTTTTCAATAAGTCGCACTTTGCATTGAAACCCCGGCTTTTATTGACTGCCATCGGCATTGGCTTGGTGCTGTTTTTCGGCACCGTCCATCCGGGTTTTGCGGCCGACCGGCAGTTTCTATACGGCCATGTTCCGCCGGTGGTGGCGCGGTTGCAACCGGTGGGCCGTCTTCCGGATACAAATTGTCTGAACCTGACGATTGGCCTGCCGTTGCGGAATCAGGTGGAATTGGACGAACTGCTGCGGCAGCTTTACGATCCGGCCAGCACGAACTTCCACAAATTTCTCCTGCCGGCGGAATTCGCCGCGCGGTTCGGCCCGACGGAAGAAGATTACCAGGCGGTGCAGGATTTCGTCCGCAGCAACGGACTGGTGGTGACCGGCACTTACAACAATCGCGTGGTGCTGGACATCCAGGGCCGCGTGGCGGACGTGGAACGGGCATTCCAAGTGAATTTGCGGATTTACCGGCATCCCTTCGAGGCGCGCGATTTTTTTGCACCGGACACCGAGCCGTCGTTGCCGGCAAATCTGCGGGTGACGAGCATTGAAGGCTTGAGCGATTACAGCCGGCCACGGCGGGCAGACATCCGGGTGAAGGCGCCGAAAGTCCGGCCGTTGAGTTTCAACGGGAGCGGACCGGGTCAGGAATATGCGGGCAACGATTTTCGCAATGCCTACGTTCCCGGCACTGCGCTGACCGGCGCCGGCCAGACGGTGGCGCTGCTGGAGTATTCGGATTACTTTCCGGTGGATATCACCAATTACGAAAACGTCGTCGGGGCAACTATCGGAATCACCAATTATGTTCCTTTGACGAATGTGGTGGTGGGCAGTTCCACTCCGAGCACCGCCAACAATGACGAGGTGGCTTTGGACATTGAGATGGCCATCGCCATGGCGCCGCAGTTGTCGCGGGTGATTGTCTATGAAAAAAACACGGTTTCCTCCTCCTTGTTGAACCAGATTGCCACGGACAATCTGGCCAAACAAGTGAGCAGTTCCTGGATGGTGGGCAAGTGGAGCAGCTCAACCGCCACAAATTATGATAGCATCCTCAAGAACATGGCGACGCAAGGCCAGTCCTATTTTCAATCCTCGGGCGACGGTGACGCCTATACCGGCGCACAACCTTTGGACAGTGGAACCACCGTGCCGGCGGACAGTCCTTACGCCACCATTGTGGGGGGGACAACCTTGACGATGAATGGTTCCGGCGCGTCGTGGTCTTCGGAGATGGTCTGGAATTACAATCTCAACGGGATACCCAACGAAGGTTCCGGCGGCGGCATCAGCTCTTATTACCCCATACCTTACTGGCAGACGAACGTCAGCATGGCGAACAACGGCGGTTCAACCGCCAAACGCAACATTCCCGACGTGGCGCTGACGGCAGACAACATTTTTGTGTCCTACGACGACGGCGATGACAGCGGCACAGATTATTTCATGGGCACCAGTTGCGCCGCGCCGCTCTGGGCGGGTTTTTGCGCCCTCGTCAACCAGCAATCCACCGCCTCCAACCCCACCAACTTCGTCGGGTTTCTGAACCCGGCGCTTTACGCCATCGGCACCAGCGCCGGTTACGGCAACTATTTTCACGACATCACGACTGGCAACAACATCGGCACAAACACCCCCGGCCTTTTTTATGCAACCGATGGCTACGATCTCTGCACTGGCTGGGGTACGCCCATGGGACAAAGTTTGATCGACGCCCTGGCTGGCCCGCCCGATGTTCTGATTATCACACCAGCGTCAGGTTTCAACGCCTACGGTGCGATTGGGGGTCCATTTGCAGTCACCGCTCAAACCTTTTTACTGACCAATTCGGGAGCGGCCTCATTAAACTGGCAGATCGGCAGCACCTCGTCCTGGCTCAATGTCTCTTCCTCCAGCGGGACGCTTGCCGTTGCCGGGCAAACCTCCGTGACCGTGGGTTTGAATTCCGCGGCCAGCAATCTCGTCGCCGGAACTTATGTTGCCAACGTGTGGTTCACGAATCAGACCAGTGGCATTGTGCAAAACCGTCAGTTCACCTTGCAGGTCGTGCAACCGCTGGTCATCACGCCGGCCACCGGTTTTACCGCCACCGGGCCGGTCGGCGGCCCCTTCAGCGTCACCACCCAGAACTTTTCACTGACCAACATCGGAACGACTTCCCTCAACTGGAGCATCATCAACACGTCGCTCTGGTTGAATGCTTCGCCAACAAGTGGGACCCTGGCACCGAACGGGGCCGCCGCCACGGTGACGGTGAGTTTGAATTCGACCGCCAACAGCCTCGCTGTGGGGAGTTACACGGCAAGTCTTTGGTTCAGCAACCAGACGACCCATGTCGCCCAACCCCTCTGGTTTAACCTGACCGTCTCGGCACCGGAATTGATCCAGAACGGCGGCTTTGAAACCGGCGATTTCACCTCGTGGACGGTCAGCAACAACGACGGTTATAATTACGTTGACGACGGCACCCTGACTGAAGGCGCGATCTCACCTCATTCGGGTACTTATTTCGCCGCCTTCGGCCAGTACTCCGCCGATGGCTTGTGTACCATTTCCCAAACGTTGCCAACCGTAGCGGGACGTCCTTATCTGCTTTCTTTCTGGTGGGAGAGCGTGAACTACTTCGGCAACGGTACCGTGCCCAATGAATTCGAGGTGGTATGGAACGGGATTACTCAACTCGATCAAATTGATTCAGGTGCTTTTGGATGGACCAACCAGATCTTCATTCTCACGGCCACGGGCCCCAGCACCACGCTCTTGTTTGGATTTGCCGACGACAATTCCTACCTGGTTCTCGACGATGTCAGCGTGACGTAGGCTCCGGCGCCCGCACTTCAAACGCCGACCAAAACGGCCGACAGTATCAATTTGAATTGGAGCGCCATGGCCGGGCTAAATTACCAGGTCCAATATACGACCAATCTGGTCGCCCAGCCCGACTGGATTAACCTGGGCGGTGTCGTTAACGCGACTGGCAGTACCGTCAGTTTGACGGACACCAACGCCATTGCGAATTCCCCGCAGCGTTTCTACCGCATTCAGTTGTTGCCCTAAAATTTCACCATCCTTGCCCACCGGGGCGGATGCAGTAGCATGGGCGCGTGACCGATTTGCCCCAGCGCGTTGAACAAAACATCCAAAACCGCCGGCTGCTCAAACGCGGGCAGGCGGTTTTGGTCGCCGTCTCCGGCGGGTTGGATTCCATGACCTTGCTGCAGGCGCTCCACAAACTTTCATCCCGCCATCGGTGGCGGCTGACCGTCGCGCATTTTAATCACCAGCTCCGGGGACGCAGCAGCAACGCCGACGAAGAACTGGTCCGTCAAACCGCCGCCGCGATGAGGCTGTCCTTTATCGCCGGACGGGCAAACGTGAAGGAATTTGCGCAAAAATCAAAAATGTCCGTCGAAATGGCCGCGCGAAAATTGCGGCACGATTTTTTTGCGCGCACGGCGAAGGAACGCAAAACCCGCGTCATTGCACTGGCGCATCATGCCGACGACCAGGTGGAACTATTCTTTCTGCGCGTCCTGCGCGGCGCGGGCGGCGAAGGTCTGGCC
>Ga0187849_1002279_pt1 | contig 18625 bp, 10 predicted proteins | sample June2016WEW_4_10_2_FD_132412 | JGI IMG/M metagenome (GOLD analysis project Ga0187849, IMG submission 132412) | Peatland microbial communities from SPRUCE experiment site at the Marcell Experimental Forest, Minnesota, USA - June2016WEW_4_100 | ecosystem: Environmental > Terrestrial > Soil >...
CCGCCGGCACACTGACCAACAGCGGCACCATTGGCATGTACGGCACCGGTGAATCGCTGAGTGCCGATCTGACGAACACGGGGGCGATCAACCTGAACGGCAACAACGACATGCTAACCGACACGGAAGACTTCAACAACAACAGCGGCGGCTCCCTCCACCTGACCGCCGACCTCAACAGCGTGTCCGTGAGCGGAAACTTCAACAACAATAGCGGCGCATCGGTTACGATGAGCGGCACCAATGGCAGCATTTCGGTGTTAGGCGCAGGTGGATTCACCAACGGCGGTTCCGTCAGCCTTACCGGCAGCCATGACACGTTGAATGCCGCGTCGTTCGCTAACACCGGGAACGTAGCAATCGGCGCCACCGAAACCGTGAGCGTTGGCGCCGGTGCGGGTACCTACACTCAGACCGCCGGCACGACGCGGGGCACCGGCACCATCGTCGCCGGAAACGTCAACATCAATGGCGGCACCATCCAGCCCGGCGCACCGGGCGCCCCCGGTACCCTGGCCATCACCGGAAACTACACGCAAGGATCCGGTGGAACGCTAATCATCGACCTCGGCGGGACCGGCGCTGGGCAGTTCAGCCTCCTGAACCTGAGCGGCAACGCGATGCTGGATGGCACGGTGGACTTCGCGCTGGTTGGCGGGTTTACGCCCACAGCCGGGGAAGACTTCACGTTCCTGACGTGGGGGGGGACCGAGTCGGGGAACTTCGCCAATATGGACTTTACTAACTGGAGTTGCCCTGCGGGAGACACATGCACCGACGTGCTCGGGTCCAACAGCCTGACTCTGGAGATCAATGGGCCGACTATTCCTCCGACTTCGACGCCAGAGCCTTCGGTCTTCTTGCTTCTGGCGATGGGAATTGCTTTGATGAGCATCCTTCTGAAGTATCGGAACACCTTGAGGAGTACAGTAGAGTAGGGCGGCAGGCGGCAGACAGTAAGGCGTAGTCACCATCGGACGCGAGGGTACCTGTGGCGAGTGCCCTCGCGTCGTTTGTTTTTTACGCCACTCCATCATTTGTTGTCTCCACGCCGCGTCCTAGCTTCCAGACCACTGAATACTGAAGCGCACGCCAATCCGCAGGGTGACCGGTCCCAGCAATCCGGAGGGTAATAGTTTGAAATCGCTGGTGTACGGATTCCAGGTGCTCCAACTGACGCGTTGATCGTTGGGCAGTTGGCTGTCCCCCGCCATTCGGTTCGCCCAGAGATTGGTGACGCGAATGGTTAGACGATTGGTTCCGGGCTGCAACATTCTCGTGACCTCTGCCCGGAAGGGAGGTTTCCAAAGAGTGCGGCACGTCCTTCCGTTTACTGCCAATTCAGCGATTTCTTTTACCTCCCCGAGATCGAGATCCAGTCTGTAATCGTCGCCCACGAGTGCTGCGGGGACATCAAATAGCGTCGTATACTCCGCTGTTCCTGAAAAGTGCCGCACGCCATCGTCGGGATGGTCCGTCCAGGAAATCAATTTGTTCAGTTTGATCTCGGGGGGCGCCCCGAGCCCTGCCGGGAACCGAACCGTCCACGGGCCTTCGACGGCGATGGGAGAGGGGACCTTTGGTTCTATCTTCCGCTCTTCCCCGTGAGAATTTCTAACTATGTAGCGTCCGCTCTCCCAGGCGGTGCCTTCCACCGAGCCACTGCTGCCCATGAATTGTAGCGGCGCTCTCCGAGCGCCGACCGGCGGTCGGAGACCGCCGCTACAGTAGCCGGTCAAGGAAAGTTCAAGCTCGCTGCCCGCGGGCATTCCCGACCGTGTAACAGAAACCACCGATCTGGTGCGGGCGGCCTCCCGAAAAGCCACGAATACTGATTCCGCCGAGCCCATTCGAAGCGGCAGGGTCGTGCAGCCGTCTTCCTGGGAGTAGAAAGCGACCTTGCGGATTTCCCCTGTCTCGGGCAGCCAGAACTCCGGGGTTTTCCCACTAACCCGGAAAGTGCAGGAAAGAACCTCGCCCCGATATAGTTGGTTGGAGACAAAATACACATCTGCATCTCCAAACCGACGGTGGATGTAGTCGACTTTGGCTTGCGGCTGCGCACTGGTGTATTGGAAATCTTTGGGAACTCCGGCAGCATGAAGCACTTCCTCAAGCGGAGTGCCCCAGAGGAGTCTCCCGCGGCCGATGAGCCGCTGTACTCTTCCGTCGTTTTCCGCTTTCCCCCAGAGTTCATCCGCCAGGCGGCGGACTTCGCGGTCGCATTCGGGGTAAGCCCTCAGGCTGGGTGAGGAGTCGGGTTTGCGCGCTACGATGGTGGCGCCCGCTTCCAGCAGTTCCTTAATTTTGCCTACAAGCTGCGGCGTCATCGCGGCGAGAGGCGGGAACACCAGAACGGGGTAACTCATCCCGTTCGGTAGCGTCAGCCGAGCGTCCCGCACCGACATTTGCATCAGTAACCTTTGATCACAACCGTCGTAGTCGTACCCCAGCGGCGGGTCGGGAGGCAAAGCGCCACATCGAGTGAAGCCGAGTTGGGTGACCGTGGAAGCGTCTTTGCCTTCCGGCAGCCCGTCCACGTGGCGATTCCACCGGATCAGAGCATTGGGAACTCCTTCGCCCGTGAAAAAGCACAGGTCGGCTACGAATGAGCCTTTGCGTAGCAGGTGCTGGCAGCGCGCGAGGTACTGCATCCATGCCGCACTCTGCTCCCACCACGTCTGGGTGCGCTCGAAATTAATGCCGATGCCGGAATTCGGTCCGGGCGTGAGGTTCTCTCCGATGCCTGCCCAAGCCATGCCCGGTTTGCGGTCCAGCCACGGCTGGTGTACGTAGCGGTGAAAAACCAAGTGGTTGATGCCCGAGCAGAAAGCCTCGTCTCCCTCCGCCTTCAGAGTATAAGGGTGGTCCAGCCAGTGACCGTGGGTACTACCCGTGCTGGTATAGGACTCCGCACCGACTAACTCCTTCCCGTAGGTGTGCCCTACCGAGGCGGCCGCCTTGCAATCCGGCCGGGGCTGCTCCTCGCCGACCCAGAATTCGCCCATGGGTAAATCCGCCTCGCTTTGATAGGCGAGCGGGTCGTTGAGAAACTGCTGTCGCCCCGTGGCCTCGCAGGTAAACCCCACACCCCGCGCGTGGCACAGTTCGCGCATCGGTTTGACAAACTCCGTCCGGATCAAGTCCGCGAGCAGTCGCCGGAAGTCCCACAGAAAACGATCCGATATGGCGACGCTGTCTACGATGTGACCGCCTGCCAGAACAGGAAAAAACGGCAGAAGATCGTACCCGCACCGGTCGCGGAATTGGTTCTGCAAACCCTCTGTCCAGTTCTGCGGGCCCGACTCCCAGGAATCGGAATGGAACCAGGTCAGGCTCTTCCCTCGGTAGGCTTGGTTTTCCGCCAACACCTTGTCCAACATGCCGGCAAACAGCGCCTCGACGCCCGCTCGCCGCAGTTTGTCGCAATCGAGACCTCGTCCTTCCGCCGTGCTGGCGCCGTTGGTCGAGCCAGTGGGTGTGTAGCCAATCCGGAGGATCGTCCAATCACCCGCGGGTACGTCCCAAGTCAGGCCTCCATTCGGACCCATTCGGGAAGTGAGGTCCACAACGCCGTCCCGGGCAATAGCTTGATTCGGCAGGATGGCGGGTTTCGGCTCTCGCCCCAGAGCGAATACTTCGGCGCCGCTGCCGTGCTCACCGATGTTGGCGTGGCCCCCCTTCAATTCCCAGGCGCTCAGGCGAGGCGCAGGCGAGAGACGGGCATCAACCGGGGTTGCCGCGCCGGCCCCTTCCGGGAAGATGAGCCGGAACGAGCGGCCTTCCGCTTTCGGGAAACTCGCCGTGACCGAGGGATACCGCGAGGCCAGGTGTCGCCAGCCGGTTTCAAACTCACAGACGGTTTGGAAATCGCGACCATTCGACGAGACCTGCAACATTGCCGATGCAGGCTTGCCGGGGGCTCCAATTTCGGTCGTTATGACCAGCGACTGCACCGCGACCGGCCTGGGGAAGTTTAGTTCGACTGCGGCCGGCGGCCCCGGAAGCCTCACGACCTGTGGGTCCGGGATTCGCGCGCCGGGACTGTCATCCGGCGGAGTACGGTAGGCGATGACTGCCACGTCACGGTAAAAAGCGAGTTTAGCTTGCGGCTTCTCGAGTGGGGTGTTGAAGAGTGCCGGGCCCCGCACGATGGTTTCAGTCCAGGCCAGTTTTTGCATGGCCAACTCGGGCGTGATCCACGGGCCGCCGTTGTTCCAACCGTCATCGTTGTTCAGGTCAATTTCCAAGCCCAACCGCGCCGCCTCGGACAGGGCGTGCTGAATCATCGCCCGATATTCGGGACTCATGAAACGCACCGGCCCAGGTCGCCAGCTCCCGATCTCCATGATCAGGGCTCCGCCAATCCCAATCCGCCTCATGGCCTCGAGGTCGGCGGTGATTCCTTCCCGGCTGATATTTCCGTTCAGCCACATCCAGTAAACCCAAGGACGCGCGGCCTTGGGCGGATCCCGGAACTGCGTTTCGAGTCCCTCTGGTAATGAATCGTCCAAAGGAGTCTTGGCAGTTGCGATGGCAGGCGCAAGCCACAGCCCGCCGGAAACGATGGCAAGCCAACTCCGTCGCGAAATTGTTGTCATACCAACCCTCTCGGATGATTTATACATTATTTCATTGCCATAGTTTTCTCTAAATGATGACGCCCGCTATGCGGGCTTTCGGGCTCTCCTCCCGGTGACTTGTAGTATGATATTTCACTGAATTCGCAGCGTTGACCCGGAGGGAATGCAGCGGCATCCTTGGCGAAAGGCCTTTTGCCGCCCGCGGGAAGCCGCGACGGATGCGCCTTCGGTAGTGGGTCGATTTGATGTCGAGGCGGCTTTATCCGTCAGTTGACGGACCAATTGGTCCGTCAGTTGACGGATAAACTCGCCGCTACGGCATCAAATTGACTGCCTATCGCGCCTTCCGACAATCCACGCTGCTGCGAGGAAAACGAAAATGGCCCTCGACGACAAGATTCTGGAGGCTTTGGCGCGAGTCGCGAAAGCTCCCATTCCCACCGACCGCGAAGCTTCACTGTTTGACACCGGCATCATCGACTCGTTTGACCTGGTCGATTTCGTTGCCGACCTGGAAAAGGAGTTCAATGTCAAAGTGCCGGACAATGACCTTCACCCTTCCAAGTTCGAATCGCTCGCCAAAATCGCTGCTTACCTGAGCAGCCAAGGTGCCTCCTAGATGTCCGCACTGGCTGGATTTGGGCACTTCCTTCCCGCCGGAGTTTTGTCGAATGAAACCCTGGCAGCGGAATTCCATGTCACGCCGGATTGGATCGTGAGCGTGTGTGGCATCCAGACGCGGCGTGTGGTGGCGGCGGAGGAAAATGTCTGCGACTTGGCCGAGCGCGCGGCGACGGCATGTTTGAAGGATGCCGGAATCACTGCGGACAAGCTGGGAGCGATCATCGCGTGCACCGGCACGCCGCATCGGCAGTTTCCCGGTGTGTCGGCGGAAGTCCAGAAACGGCTCAACGCTCCGGGAATTCCGGCCTTTGATTTGCACCTTGCCAGCATTTCCGGACTGTTTGGCTTGGCGCTCGCGGACCGGATGTGCGAGCAGTGGGGGCCGACGCTGGTGGTGGCGGCGGAAACCATGACGCGCGTCATGGCGCAAGAGCCCCGCGTTAAGGAAACAGCCATCCTGTTTGGTGATGGCGCCGGCGCGTGCTTGGTTACCCCCGGCGATGCTCCGCTAGCGATTCGGGATGTTCGCGTCGCCAGCGACGCCACTTTCTCTGAGGCCCTCCGGCTTGACTTCGGTTCCACTCTTCAGATGGATGGCCGGACCATTATCATGCACGCGGTGCGCAAGCTCGCCCGGGCCGTGGCCGAATTGCTGGAAAGGAATTCCTTGCGCGTCGACCAGGTCGGCCTGTTCCTGTTCCACCAGGCGAACCTCCGGCTGCTGGAAAGGCTCATGAAGGAGCTTAAGATCGACCCAGGTAACTGTTTTGTAAACGTTGATAAATACGGTAATACGTCCTCAGCCTCCTGGCTGATCGCCGCGTCGGAAGCCAAGGCGGCGGGCCTGCTGCGCCCGGGAATGAAAGTGGTCATCGCCGCCTTCGGCGCGGGGCTAAGCTGGGGCGCGGCGCTGGTGGAAGTGGGGTAGGCACGTTTCTCACCACGCTTGGATGCTCTTTGAAGGCTGCCGGAAGGGAGTCCATTCGGGAAATCGCAAACGCTAAAAAGCGACCGTCTCTGCCAGCCCGCGAAGAACCGACCGAAAGGGAAGCATTGGTGATCAATTTGGGGGCGAGTGCTGGAGGTTTCGATGGATCCGACCGATATCGAGAAGTATGCAGGGACAATGAGTGAAATCAAGCTGCGGACGGAAGTAATCCACCTGTTCCTCTCGGGGCAACGTGAGGCCCGCTATATACCCACAACAGTCGAAACGATTGGATTGCAGTTTCGCAAGGTGTTCGAGCTAATCGCATTTGCTTCCCTCGTGGCAAACCGCAATCAATATTCTCTGGCATATAGCGATTTTGCGAAACATTGGGAAGCAGCAAAACTCTTGAAGAACCTTCGACGGATCAATCCTAACTTTTATCCGAAGCCGGTTATCGAGGTGCAATCAGATCGACCAGGGGTTTTGCATGCCCTTAAAGACCGTGACCAAGATTACCTCACGCAGGAGGATCTGATCGAAGCACATGGAAGGTGCGGGGCGCTCATGCATGGTGCAAATCCGTTGGGGAGGCAATCGATTATGCGTTCTACCAACACAGCTTCCCGGTATGGATGACCAAGACCATTAATCTGCTCAATAACCATCAGGTCCGTCTCGTGGGTGATACTGTTTTCTATCTCTTCCACATGAAGGAAAAGGGTCATGAACAAGTTCGCTATTACCGGTTCGAACGCTCTGACCAAGTTTGACGCCATGACGCTCACAAGGCGGCCGGCTGGCGCAGACCTGCCTCCTCAGCCCTCCCCGAAGGGGAGGAAGAACATTAGTCCGTCAACTGACGGATGAAACCGACGGATAGGGAAAATGGAAAGTACGGGCGGTTCGCGAACCGCCCCTACGCGTTATAGCGGCGAACCCCTTCTAAGCCAGCTCAGAGCCAAACCAAATTCAACCCCTCACCAAAACCCGAGACCGTTGGCAGATCGCCAGGGGACCCATGGCACAACCGTCAATAATTGTTCTTGACACCTACAGGCAAATAGCCTATAGTTGGAGTGTGAGGATCGACACCGGTCGAGCCACACCGTGGGCCGGCAGGTCAGCACGCCCGGCGCGGGGAGCGTCGGGGTGACGAACGGAGCACGGCCTTCCCTTCGTTTCACTCCGGGGAGGCTCAGGCCGTGATCGGCACGGGGCGGACGCCGGTAGTGGTGCAGTTTGACGTTGTAGCGGCGAGTTTATCCGTCGGCTGACGGACCAAATGGCGGCGTCCCGATAAGATCGGGATAGATTCCGCCGCCTCTACGTCAAACTGTACGACTACCCGCACGCGGAGCAAGAAGGGATTAATCATGCCACATCTTCCTAGCCTCACCTCGACAGATTGCAGGGCGACTTTATGTCTACCCACCGCAAAAACCCCCAATGCTGAGAACATCTTGAAAGCAAAGGGTCGGAAGAGCAGTTTTTCTCCCACAAAGCTGAGAACATACTGAAAAAAAGCCAGTTACAAGAAACCGTGGGAACTCCAAAAAAGCCTGACAAAATGACCGCTCGAAGAGACCTCCAGGGCAGGTGACAGGCGGCGGAAAAGGCCTGATGTGGTGAGATATCTGGGCTAGTTGAAAGGTGCGGGGGCTACATTCGAAGATCGCAAATCGCAGATCGAAAACCGAAAATCGAAACTCGAGAATCGAGAATCGAAAAACGAGAGCTGCAAATCACCAATCACAAATCACCAATCACAAATCCCTCAATGACCCGATGGCCAAATGCCCGGCCGCCGCCTATCCCGACTCGTCGGGACTCGCAAAAGGCGCTCGCTGCCTACTGTCCCGAAGCGGGCACGCATGGCTGGCTTCCCTGATTTCGCTTGTACTCACCGAAACCTTTCAATAGCGCATTGATGAGCATGGTTCCCAGTTGCTGGGCTCCCGTATAGGTGGGGTGGGTAAAGTCTCCGGTGGCCAGGCGGGGCTCATTCTCGTACCAACGCGCCATGGTTCCCATACCTCCCATGGCGGCGAAGGTGTTATAGAAGGCCACGCCTTCGGCGCGCGCCACGCGCCGCTGCGCCGCGACGAGGGTGGGGATGCTGGGGATGGTAACGATGTCGCCGTCATCGTCCCGCACGGCGCGATCCATGGGCGCCATGATCAGGATCGACGCGCCGGGAAGCGCCGTCCTGATCCGCTGAATCACCACGGAGTAGTTGTGGATATATTCCGCATACGGCAAGTACCCGTAATTACTTTCATTCGTGCCGAAGTTGAGAATAACCAGATCGGGCTTGCGGTTCTGGAGATCCTCAGTCCAGGTATCCTCGTGAAAGAGGGTCAGGTGATGAACCGTGCCGCCCAGCATTCCCAGCGTGTCGTAAACCACACCCGGCGCGTTGCGCTCCAGGGCGACGCCGTAGAGGGTGACGAGGCCGTCGCCTTTAGGAGTGAGTTTGAGCGTGTGGCCACCGTCCTCCACGGAGATCGACACCACCGCCGATGCCTTCGCCTCTGCCTGCGTGGAGAATTCCCGCGCGTCTTCTTTATCGACGTAGGCGAAAAAAGAGCCGCCATGGGGTTGGGCGCGATAGAAAATTTCATAGCGGCTGACTGCCGACCCCTCGCCTTTCTTGGTGGTGCGAATCCTGGAAAAAGCGGAAGGAGATCCGGCTGTGAAACTGGCGCCGCCCAGACCAAAGGACCCGCCGCCTCCGCCGGGCAGCACGGGCGAACTCACTTTCCATCCCTTACCCTCCATCGATATGCCCTCGTGGTAGTAGAAATCCCAGGGCTTGGCGATGAGGATCCAGCCGTGCCCGGAGTCGCCGAATTTTTCTTGCAGCAGGGTGCGCGCGGCGCCGGAAATCAAGTCGCCGCTGATGGGCGAATCACCGAAATGGCTGATGCGAGTAATGGCGCCGGGCTGCTTCTGTTCGGTCCGGGCCAGCGCCGCATAAAAATGACCCATCCCGCACCCGTAACCCTGAATCGAGACGCTGTCGCTCGGCTCTTGCAGGATTTGCTGCACGTCTTCCCGCACCGGCCAGTTCTTTCCCGCATAATCACCGGTCAGGAAGAAGGAGGGCAGCGGTTGGTTGGCGGGGGCGCTCGGCGCGGGCGCAGCGCCTGCCGCCGTTGTAGGGTTGGGATTCGCCGTTGGGGTCAAGTGGGGTTTCAGGATTACCCGCTCGAAGGCGCCAGGCCTCCAGGCTGCGAAGGGAGCAGAAATGCGGTGAAGATCCAGGATGCGGAAGCGTTCCAAAGAAGGGAGGAAATAAGGAATCGCCGCAAACAGGCAGAACAGCAAGATCGTAAACCAAGTCTTCGGGAGCTTCATCCGCAACGCTCAAAACGGTAGTGGGTCAGTTTGATCTTCCGTCGCACAGGTATCGACTTGAACATACAACCCTCGCCCCCTTGGGGGAGAGGGTGGCCCGCAGCCGGCGCTTTCACCAGCCGGGGCGGGACGGGTGAGGGGGTCATAACCGTAGCACCTCGATCCAGCTTCCCTCGTGCATTCACCTTGGTGCTGACCCCCTCACCCCCACGACCTGCAAAACGTGGGGCCCCCTCCGCCTTGCGGTCCCCCCTCTCCCCCAAGGGGGCGAGGGAAGATGGATACTTAGTTTTGCTATCGTATTCATGATAGCGGGACAAACTGCCCCGCAACGCTCAAAACTTGAAGTAGATAAATTGTGTAACCGCTGTACGGCTGGTCCAGGCGATCAAGAGCGCCACGCCGGAGAGCGCTGCGGCTTGGGCCGTCGCCGGCCATGCCGCGAACCAAGTCTCGGCCCGCTGATACCAATTGACCGGCCACCACTGAGCCAGTAAGGCCAGGGCGATCAGTACGGGCACGGGCCAGGGAATATTGATCATCTCCGTGCTGCCGCGCGCGAGCCCGGTGAGAATCTCAAGGGCTTGCTGCGTCGAATCGCAACGGAAGAATATCCACGTGAGGCAAACGAAATGGAAAGTCAGCACGACACCCGCGATACGGGCCAGGAGGTGCTTGGGGCGCAGTTTTCCCCGCCGCGGCCACAATGTCTCCACCCCGTGATTCAACGCGAGCCCAAACCCGTGCAGCATTCCCCATATCAAAAAGGTCCAGGACGCGCCATGCCAAATTCCGCCCAGGGAGAAGGTGACCAGCGTATTCCAATAGGGCCGCCACCGCGCACGCCGGCTGGAAGGAAGCGAAAAGAAGATATAGTCGCGCAGCCAGGTGGAAAAGGAGATGTGCCAGCGCCGCCAGAATTCGATCAGGGATTCTGACCGGTAAGGAGAGTTGAAGTTGTCGGGCAGGTGGAAGCCCAAAAGTTGCGCCACGCCGATGGCGATGTCGCTGTAACCGGAGAAGTCGCAATAGAGCTGCACGGCAAAGGCGTACACCGCGATCAGAATTTCCACCGAGGAAAACATGCGGGGCAACTCGAAGGCGCGATCCACGAGGTTGACGGCCAGGTAATCGGCGAAAACCAGCTTCTTGACAAAACCCCGCGCGATCATCAGCAGCGCCTTGCTGCCCTGTTCATCGGTAAGTGGGCCCGCCGGCTGCTGCAATTGCGTCAACAGGACGCGGGCGCGAGTAATGGGGCCGGCCAGCAAGGTGGGGAAGAAGGAGACGAACGCGAAATACTCCAGAAAGCCCCTCGCCGGTTTCTGCTCGCCCCGATAGACGTCGATGACGTAGCTCATGGACTGGAACGTGTAGAAGGAAATCCCCACCATGAACACCACGCGGAAAGGCGCCGGCGGCAAAGTTCGTCCGAAAACCGTGAAGAACGGTGCAGCGCTGTCGTGCAAAAAGTTGAAATACTTGAAGACGGTGAGAATGATGAGGTTCAGCAAGATGTCAGCCGTGATCAGCAAGCTGCGCGTCCGCACGCCCGACGTGCGCACCAGCAGCCACGACGTGTTGTAATCCAGAAGAGCTGTGGCCGTGATGGGAAGGCAATACCAGGGGTTCCAAGTGGAATAGAAAAAGAGGGAAAGCGCCACCAGCACGAAGGGCCGAAGGGAATCGTGGCGCGACGTGCAGCGATAAAGCAGGCAGGAAATCAGCGCAAACAGTAGAAATGCCGGTTCAACGAGAGCCATATACAGTTGCCTGCGGGAGTTGCCGGATAAAGATAATACTACTCGGACGATTCGGCTTTATGAAAATTACCATACTCGGCCATGAGCTGATCGTAGAGCAGGTCGGCCAGTTTCTTATAGCCCAGCCCGGAAAAATGAACGTAGTCATAGCTCGCCAGTCCCGCCCGCACCCAGCGTGTCATGGCGCCGGGTCCGCCCATGGCGGCCTGCTGATCCCAGTAGGCGCAGCCCGCGCGGAGCGCCGCCCTCCGCAGAGCAGGTTGAAGAGCTGCCTGCGCCGCCTGAATGAAGGCTCGGCGGTTTCTTCGCGGGTTGCTACGGTCCGTTGGACCGGTGACCAGGATGGAAGCGTCACCGGCGTCCTCCTTGAGTTTGCTGAGAATCCGAAAGGCGTTCTCCTCGTAATCGCTGGCGGTGAAACCTTTCGTCCCAATATCGTTGGTGCCGTACGAGACAATAATCAAGGTGGGGTGGGATTGATGGAGGAGCGCCCGCCGCAGCGCGGGGAGGGGTTTTTCCAGGTCCTCCAGCCGCGCCCCATTGACCCCATCTGTATCGTAGAGGATGCCTTTTAAACCACTGTAAAGTTCCATGCCCAGCAAGCGGGCTTGGCCCCCGCAACTGCTGCGGATGGAAATCCTGTGGGGGCCGGCGGCAAGCGGCGCGGAGCTGGTGAGCTCGAGAAGATCGAGAGGGGAATCCGCTGGCCAGGGCCTCCAGGGAGGCACTCGGGGAGTGGTCTTACGGCGCTTCCTGTTCCGCTGGACGGGAGTCAGCGGAGCCGGGGGATCGGGCGGATCCGCTGCGCCCCCGCCCAGGGATTTGGGGCTGGGTTCCGGGACCAAAGAGTCAGGCGCGGTAGGAGGACTCGCAGGAATCACGGGTTCCGTGTGCGAAGTGAGGTCATGAAAATCCACGTCATCCACCTGAACCTGTAAGCAATCGGCGCCGGGACTGGTGGCGGCGAGGATTTCAAACTGCGAAAAGGACGCGAGGGCCGAGGCGGGATTTGCTTCGCGGAAGCTCTCCAGGCTCATGCCGCCCAGCCCAACAACCCCATCATTCTCCCCGAGCCTTAGCCCATCGGTGCGCCAGCCCTGTCCATCAAGAGATTTGGCTTCAGCATAGCGGATGGTTTGCCAGGGCCGGCCGGGGAGGACGAACCCGGGCCCCGCATCACCGAAGCGCGCCTGGAGTTCTTCCCGTATTTCTCCCGCCCAGTAGTCCGAGGCCACGTGAGAATCCCCAAAATGGATGATGTGCACCACGGGCGGCTCCAGCGTATTCGCCGTCGGGGATTCGAGATTCGCCAACGCCTGGAAGAAAGTCCCCAAGGCGTTTACTTCCCCGGTTTCGATCGGCACAGGCACGAGAGGGGTCAAAGGAACGGGCTTCATGGGTTTTGGTTTGGGACGAGTGCGCCGGGCGGTCTTCTTCCGGGGTTGTGTCTTGGAGGTTTTCTTGGTCGTGGAGGTGGTTGTGATGTCGTCAGCAGCGCAGGTGCGGCTCAACTGAAAGTTGAGGGCCAGGAAGAGAAAGGCAGTGATCCCTACCGCAGACCCACGCCAAAATGATCGCCCTATGACTACCATCGGGTAGCATTATCGCAAGGGCTGGCTTTCCCGCGCAACAAACATCCTGCTTCCTCTGGACTGATGACCTTGCCTTTGCTGGCGTCAATCATGGAAAGATCATTGGTAACAACAATTTGGCCATCAGGCATGAGGAAATAAAAAATTTGCGCTGGCGAGGAAGAAGGTTCCGGAAAGTATCCGCCCCGCAGCCCTGCCGAAAGAATAGCGCCCTTGGTCAACCCCGGATAGAGCGGAGGCAGAAGCTCGGCGAGGTGTTCTTTCCCTTCCGGTGAACCGGGTGGGGAGGAGCCGGCGGCATCTGCTCCCGAGTCGTACAGCTTCATGATTCCGCCCACAATATAACGGCCCAGCAGGTTGTAACCCTCATTGGTGAAGTGCGTCATGTCGGGCCGCGCGAGGGGGGGCTGCATGGTGGCCCAATGTTCGGCGGACCCCGCGCCCCCCATCGCCGCGTGCAGGTCCATCAGAACAGCTTCATTCCTCCCAGCCACATCACGTTGCACCGCAATGACTTGTTGTAGGATTCGTTGGATCCGCTGTGCTTGGCCGGGGCGGCTATCGCCACGATCGGGTGGGGTGAGAAGGATAATCAACGCCGAGGGAGCGGCACGATGCATGCGCGAAATAATGGTAGCGAGAGCCGTTTCATACGCGTTCTCATCGAGATAGGGCCCGCTGGTTTCATTGGTCCCATAACCCATAATAATCAAGTCCGGTTGCTCGGCCGAGATTTGCTCGACGAAGGTTTCCTCGCGGCATTTCAACAAGTACTCCGCCCGCGCGCCCACCAGGCCCATCGCACTGTAAATGACCCCCGGCACGGCTTTCTCCACCGAGACCCCGAGAATCCGCACCCTGCCGGAATCCAGAGTTTGGATTTCAAAACGATGCCGGGCATCGGGCCCTGGCGCTTCGAAGCGTGCTACTTCCAACTGTGGGACGCTGGCACTCATCCTTCTCTGCCCGAGGGGCATGCCGTCGAGAAAGAATTCGGCATCGCCTCCCCCCGGCTGTGCCAGGAAATAGACGCGAAACTCACTCCCCGTCGCCTCGATCCATGCATTTTGATTGGGAGATTCGGCTTCGATGTAGCTCAGCGAAAGGCCGGTGTCTTCCACGGGGCTGTTATAAGTCGGATGAAAGCGCTGCCAGCCGTAGGTGTTCCCATAAGCGATGTTCAAGGTCGATAGGCGGGGTCCCCCCCAGGGAAGCTCCAAACCAGGGCCGCCGTCGCCGAAAAGGTTTTGAAGATAAGATCGCACCACCGAGCTTTCGGTGTCGGAAGCGATGTGCGAATCGCCGAAATGCAGGACGCGGACCTTCCGCGCGTGCTCCGTCACCAGGGAGTGCAATGAAAGTACGAAGGAATCAATGGGCTGGGGGGCTATGCCGTCCGGCGCGCACCACATCGCTGAACACAGGGCCCCTATGATCAGAGCCGGGACAAATACCAATAGTCGGTTCAGCGCCCACTGCCGCGAGAATTCAGGGACTGGGGATCGCAGCCCGACAAACCACATCATCCAATTCACCTCGATGGCCTTAGGGGTGAGCCCCTCCGCTCTGTGAGCGACGAAAAACCATTGATTCTAAGCCGGATAACTTTTACCCAAGGTCTCGATCGTGTGTTCGCCAATACCCACTGCCTCAGGAACTGGCCTATGAAAAGGTGGTCAAGTCTTTCTCGACCGTAAGAACTCGTTCGCAGCAAAATGCCCTAAAATCAATGGGTCAATTCTATCTCAATTTGCCGATTTGGGCAAATTGTGGGTAGTAGGCCCAGGTTTCCGTCAAAGCGCACAGCACTGAAAACTCGAGTAGACCTTGTATACCGAGGCGGTCGGCTGTATGTTACCGGTCGGCCGGAAAATGAAAACGGAAACTCCGAACAAATCTAGGACACTACCTGGATTTGGGGAAAGGTGCCTCAACGTATGATGCTGAGCCGTCGCAGTTTCTTCAAGGCTGCTGGTGTCTCCGCCGGACTCGGTCAAGGGTCGCTGGCTTCCGCTCTGGTGCTGAGCCGTCGCAGTTTCTTCAGGGCTGCTGGTTTATCCGCCGGACTCGGTCGAGAGTCGCTGGCTTCCGCCGCGAACCCGGCTGGCCCTTATACCTACGCTGCGGTGGCCGGTGGGTTCGAAATCATCAACGGGCGCGGCTTTTATAACCGTCCAATCTGGGGCCCACACTGTCGCGATCTGACCGAGTCGTGGCGGTTGGTGGCGATGGCCGGCGACCTTCCGGCGGTGCTGCTCCACACGAACAGAGGCCGGCTGAAACTGGGACACCTCTTCCTCGGGCTGAAGGGTGGCCGGTGGTTCCATGAATTCGATGCCATCAAGGCCCGCTACGTGGAGGGCCGGCAGGAATATGAACTGGCAGATCCGTGCGCTTCAGGCCCCATCCGGCTGGTATTCGTGCGGCCGGTGGACTTCTCGGGTTTGCTGGTAAGAGTCGATCTGCCAGCGAAGCAGCGCGCCGAGCTCGTAGTGGCCTGCGGCGGCGCTACGGTCCCGAATCCTCCCGCCCATTACAATATCCGCCCGCCCCGGCTCTTCGAACCCGGCGAGTGCGAGGGCAGCACGGTCGAATTGGAAGCGAACGCGTTCCGCACCCGCCGCGATCCCAAGTGGGCGCTGCTCGTCACGGCCGCCGTGCCCATGCATATCGTGGTCGCCGATGCGGCCCGCTTCGAGCGAGGTCCTGCGGCTTTGCTGGCTTCGAGCGGAACGAAGCTGCCGATGGCGGCCGCGCTTTGCGCCACCCCAGCGGACGGAACCATCTATCTGCTGCTCACGACGGATGACCTGGCGCTGCCAGAAGTTCGGACGTGCACGAGCGATCTCGCCAGCGCTTTCGACAGCGCCGTGCGGCACTATCGCGATCTCTCGCGAACGGTCGAGGTCCACACGCCGGATCCCTACCTCGACGCGACGCTGGCGGCACAGGTTCTGGCACTGGACGCGTCCTGGCATGACCCCTCCATGATGCACGGCACCTTAAGTTGGCATTACCCTTACGCCGGATGGCGAGGGTGTTATGGCGTGACCGTCGCCGGCTGGCACGACCGCGTGCAGAGCCATGCGGCTCAATTCTTCAAGGTGCAGGTTAAAGAACCCGAGTATCCGCCGCCCCGTGCCGAGCCACCCCCGTTCGGCGAAGGTCCGGTATGCCGCGGGGCGATTCCCGGCCTTCTCCATCACCCCTCGCTCTTCTACAACATGGGCGAGGTTTTGCTGGACATGATGTTCTACGACTGGCTCTGGACCGGCGACTTGGATTATATGTCGCGGGCGTTCGACTTCATTGCCGACAAGCTCATCTGGCAGGACCGCGCGCTCGACCCGGATGACGACGGCCTCTACGAGAACTGGCTCAATGCCTGGAATACGGACGCGAAATGGCACAATGGCGGCGGTTGCACCAGCTCGAGCGTGTATACTTGGCGCGCCAACCTCATGATGGCCAACATCGCCAGGCGGCTCGGAAAAGATCCCAGCGTGTTCGAAGCCAGGGCAAAAAAGATCAAGGCCGCCTGTGAGGAGTTGCTATGGGTACCCGAAAAAGGCGTGTACGCGGAGTACCAGGATCTTCTGGGACTGAAGCGGCGACATGAGGCGCCCGACCAGTCGAGCGTGTACACCCCAATCGATCTGCACTTCTGCGACGACTTTCAGGCTTACCAAATGCTGCGTTTCACCGAGTATTCTTTCTCGAGCGAGCCCATGCCGCGCGGCGGGCGGCTCCTCTGGTCCTCCAACTGGCTGCCCCCGTTTTACTCCTCTCTCGGTTTGTTTACCGCGGTAACCCTCAATCTCATTCTCTGCTATTACCGCTTGGGCCTGAGCGAGAAGGCCGACGGCCTCCTGAGAGGAATCGAAGCCGCTGCGTTTTTTGGCCCGTATCCGGCCAACCTGTCCTACGCTCAACGCCCGGACGGCTCCACGCGCGATATGGACGTGGATTTCACCGACACAACTTCGATGTTCGTCCGAACCGTGGTGGAAGGGCTTTTCGGTGTACAGATGAACGTGCCGGACGGCTGGGCGCAGGTGCAGCCTTCCTTTCCCTGGGACTGGGAGTCGGCCTCGCTTCGCACGGCTGACGCCAGCTACGAATACACCCGAACGGGCCAAGCCGAGACCCTGAAGATCCAGACATCGAGACCGCTGCGATACCGCGTGCGGTTGAGGGCCCGCAGCGCCGAGGTGCGGGGAGTGGCGGTGAACGGAGAAAAGAAGAACTTCCGCATCGAGCCTGGCATCGGCTGGGCGTGGGTGGTAGTGGAAACTGAGATCGCGAAGCAAGCTCAGATCCGAGTCGAGTACGGCGAACGAAAGCTCCCCGTGGCAGCCTGCGAACCGGTCGGCGCCGTCGGCGAGGACTACTCCTTCTCGGTGATGAACGGCCGAATCCTGGAAGTGTACGACCCGCAGGGCATCATCGGGCAGAAGCGGATCAGCGGCGCGAATTGCACGGTGCGGTTTACGGGGCGGCCCGGCTGGCACACGTTTTTCGTGTTGGCGGAAGCAGGTCAAGTCCGGGCCTGGCTCCCTATCGACCTGGAGCTGCGTGTTCCGCTGGAGATCGTCGATGCGCGCCTGACGCAGGGAAAGTGCGCGTGCGCGGTCCGCAATAATACGCAACGGCCGCGCCCCCTGAACGGTCAAGTCGAGGTTGCCGGCTCGAAGGCCCGGCTGGAGGGCACCGTCCCAGCTCGCGGTACGACGCCGGTGGAAGTGCGGGTCGATGATGTGTCGCGGCTTAGCCCCGGCACCAATCTGATCACCCTCGCGGCGAGGGACTACAGCATCCGGGGGGAATTGACCGACTGGAGACAACCGGTGAACGACCACGCCGTCCGCACCGTGCCCCTGGGCCGGTTCGTCAATCAAGAACTCGCCACCCTGCACGAGAGAAGTTACCTCTGGCCGAGGACCCAGCACTATACGATGACCGTGCTCGAGGACGGCAGGTCGTGGTGGGAGGAGTGGGACGGCAAGGAGTGTAAGAAGCCCGTGGTGAAGCTGGAAAAACTGACGCCGCGAAACGGCGTGTTTCTCTCCAGCATCGGAATCCCCTTCGCCATGCCCGCCCAAGGTCCGAATGCCTGTTTCACCTCGCGCTTCGAGAACTTCCCGACGGCGATCACCATCCCGGTGGGGCTGAAGGCCCGCAAGCTGTATTTCCTGCTGGCAGCCTCGACGAACCAGATGCAGAGCCGAATCGAGAATGGCCGGCTCACCGTGAACACTCCGGGCGAGCGAAAGATCCTGCCGCTGATCAACCCGGACAACCTCGATGACTGGTTGAGCAACGCTAAATATGATCCACGCAAAGAGCTCTCCAAGCCCTACGCACAGAGCGGCTTCATTCAGGAATTCGGGGCTAACACCCACGGTCTCATCCTGGATATGGATCTCGGAGGCTTGTGCCAGATCGACAGTGTCGAACTCGAATGCTCGAGCAACGAGGTCCTGCTCGGCCTGCTCGGCCTGACCCTGCTGGTTTGACGCCGAGAGGGGTGATCGAGGAGTCCCCTGATCGTGAGCATGATTTGAGCCTGCGCGAAGCGCCTTGGAGTGCGGTAGCAGCAGCTACCGCCTTTCTGGTTCTGGCTCTCGCACCATTTCCGGTATAAACCCCAGGCGGAAGGCGGTAGCTGCTGCTACCGCACTCCATCTATAAAGTCGTCGGCGTTGTCAACACTTTTTTTGGGAACACTTCTCCCCCGCGAGCTGGGAGCGGGGTCAAGGGCGCCCCGCGCAGCGG
>Ga0187849_1002283_pt1 | contig 18586 bp, 15 predicted proteins | sample June2016WEW_4_10_2_FD_132412 | JGI IMG/M metagenome (GOLD analysis project Ga0187849, IMG submission 132412) | Peatland microbial communities from SPRUCE experiment site at the Marcell Experimental Forest, Minnesota, USA - June2016WEW_4_100 | ecosystem: Environmental > Terrestrial > Soil >...
GCAGCGCGCGGCACAATCCCTGGTCGATCGCGACGTTGCGCATGATGATCGCGCAAATTCTGCTGCGACGGCTTAAGGGTTGTCCCTGCTGCGGGACGCCTTTTTTATAACACAGTAGTACTAGCAGGATGCTGAAAAATGGGCCTCAACAAAAAAATCCGTCGGAGTCAAGCGTTTCTGTGGTGTCTGGGTAGGTGCCCGAGGTGCCCCTGCGCTGACTCTGTGAGGCCCTTTGCCGCGCTTTCTTCGGGCTTGGAAGACACCTCTCCCTCGTCATTGCGCCTCTTGCAACAGATTGCGCATCCTCACCAGATTGTAGGCCGCCAGCGCCCAAGTGAACATCCAGCCCACCCGGGCTTTTCCCCGGAAGCGCGTCTTGCGCATCCCTGCCACGGTCTTCAGCCAACCAAAGATTTCTTCCACCCGCTTGCGCAGTCGCTGACTCATCGCATAGCCCGGGTGCCGAGTGGTACGTCCATCAATCGCACTGCCTCCGCGGCGAGCGGTGTTTTGCGCCACGTGCGGGGTAACGTTCCCCGCGCGCAGGTCCGCCACGCAGCCCCGGGTGTCATAGTTTTTGTCCCCGCCCAGCGTCACGCCGCCGTCGGGCGCCTGCGCGCTAATCATGGCCACCGCCGCCTCGCGCTCGGCCGTCCCCGTGGCGGGGGTCAATTCCGTCCGCACCGCCAGCCCGTGGCGATTCTCCATCAACACGTGCCCCAGGTAACTCAGCTTGGCTTCCTGTCCCGAACCTTTGCGGTACAGCCGCGCCTCCGGGTCGGTGGTCGATTGATGCGTCTGATTCGACCGTGGCTCTCCCCGGAAATCCACCGTGGGATTGCCTGGATCGTCGGGGGGTGTCGCCGTCTCCCCCGCCTCCTTTTTCTTAAAGCTCTTCAAACTAGCCCAGGCCTCGATCAGCGTCCCATCCACGGTGAAATGCTCATCGCTCAGCAGATCGTGCGCGCGGGCCAGCTTCAGGACCTCTTGGAAGAAAGCCTCCGCCACCTCCCCTTGCAGCAGGCGTTCCCGGTTCTTGCAATACACCGTCGCATCCCACACCGGATCGTCCAGGTTCAAGCCTACAAACCAGCGGAACAAGAGGTTGTAATCCAACTCCTCCATCAACAGCCGCTCGCTACGGAGGGTATAGAGGACCTGGAGCAGCAAGGCCCGCAGCAACTTCTCGGGCGGGATCGAGGGCCGGCCCACCCCCGAGTAGAGCGCGTCAAATCGCGGAGAAAGACGCTCCAGGACGGTATTGGCCATTTGCCGGATGGGCCGCAAGGGGTGATCCGCCGGAACTCGCTGCTCGGGCGACACATAGCTGTAAAGGTGGTCCTGATGGATGTCTTCTCCGCGCATCTGATATCCTCCTTAGGATTACTTCAGAGGATTAGATAGCACAATTAAGTATGACGAGTCAAGTCAAAAGTCGAGTTTTTCAGCATCCTGCTAGCAGAGTCCGGTTTGTTACAGGGCACGGCGGCGCGCCCTGAGCAGGGCAGGCACGAGCGTACGTGCGGTCGAAAGTAAGAGGATGTCAGCCAACACTGAGAGCGCCCGCCTTTTGGCTTTCAACTTTCGACTTTCAACTTTTAACTGCTCTTCCGAATCACTCGCCGATGACCTTGATCAACACGCGTTTGCGCCGCTGGCCATCGAACTCGGCGTAATAGACCTGCTGCCAGGGGCCGAAGTCGAGTTTGCCGTTCGTGACCGGCACCACGGCTTGGTGTCCGATCAGCAGACTTTTCAAGTGGGAATCACCATTGCTTTCGCCCGTGTGGTGGTGGCGGTAATCGGCGCGGAAGGGCGCCAGTTTTTCCAACCACTCGTCGATGTCGGCGATCAAGCCGTCTTCCGCATCGTTCACGTAGATTCCCGCGGTGATGTGCATGGCCGAGACCAGGATCAAGCCTTCCTTGATCTGCGACTTGGCCAGCGCCTTCTCAACCTCATCGGTGATGTTAATGAACTCCCGATGTTTTTTCGTATTGAACCAAAGATACTCGGTGTGTGATTTCATCGCCTGTCCTCTTTGTAGTGTCGGGTGTTGCCTCCCGGTGCGACGGCCACCGACAGCGGCGGGGGAGCGCGCACCGAAACTCCGGAGAATAGCAGAGTTTGGGCATCGGCGTCGCGCGGAGGGATTTGGGTCCACGCCACGTGAAGGCCGTTCGGTGTGATTCGCGCTTGTGGTAGGCTTAGGTCGCAGCCGGAAGATGTTCGAAATGCGGACGGGCATTAAGGTGTAAGAAATCCACCGCCCGGGCATGCTCCCGGTCCTCTTCACCTCGGTGTCGGTGAAGAAACCGTTGCAGTAGTTGTTTGCTCGGCCTTCAAGAACTCAGTTATGCGGAGGCGCGCATGACGATTTCATTTTCACGTCGGAACTTTCTACAGGCCGCGGCTGGGATTATGAGCATTGCCCGCGCAAGGCTGCGGAGCTTTGCCCGAGTGGGAAGTTCTAGTGCTCGCACTCCTGTTCCTGGATCAAAGGAGTTTGGTCGTCTGTTTCCGGCCAATCTACCGGACGCCAAGTGGCAGGAGTTCCAGGCATCGGGTTATTCGAACCCGGTCACAGGCATCATCTATCGGAACAAGCCCATCGGTTGGGCTTATGCATTAGAGAGACCCCGGCCTGTCTCGGGGGTGCCCTTAGGGGGCATCGATACGGGCGGCCTCTACTTGGAGGGGTACGGAACCTTTGGGTACAGTTCCATCTTCAACAATTACGTTCCCCCCGGCGGCCCTTTAAACACACCCTTCCTGGGCATTGGATTCGGGGGGCAGACACGTGTACTGACCACGGGTCAGACCAAGAATTATGCCGGGAATAACCGGCCCAGCCTTGGGCCAAATCTGGAGTTCGGCGGAACCACAAGAAAAGCCGCGTCGATTGACTACTGGGGGCATTATCCCATTGTGGATATGCGGTACAAGACAGATGCCCCGGTAGAAGTGAGTCTGCGGGCCTGGGCGCCATTTATTCCTGGTGATGCCAAGACCTCCAACACCCCGGGAGCGGTTTTTGAGATTCACTTGACGAACAACCGGCCCTCGCGGCAGGCGGGAGCGCTGGCCTTCAGCTTTCCGGGTTTCGGGGATCACCGCACGAGGAATGAGGTGATTGGCTGGCCCAATCTCTCTAAAAAGGTCGAACTTCCTGAGCCGCACATTGAGCGTCACCCCGCGCCCGCCGGTCTTTCCGGCGTGTGGGTGGAGGACAAGGCATGGGGGATGAGCTACGTGCTGGCGGCGCTGGGCGAGAAAAGTGTCCGCGTAGGCGGTGAGCTTGGGACAGATGATGTGAGGTGGGCAACGATTGAGAAGGGGCTGCCGGAGATCACCCGGGATGACGGCGGCTCATCGCTGGCGGTGGACTTCAGCCTGGAGCCGGGGCAAGAGAAGGTGGTGCGGCTGATTCTGGCTTGGTACGCACCGGAGTGGGAAGGAAATGGAAATCCCGGGACGGGCGGGCGGCCGATTCCAACCTTGGTCGCTTGTTCGCAAGGTGAATCTCAAAAACGGCTCAAGGGAGGTTGCCTTGTTCCTTCCACGACCGGGAAGCGTTTCACCCACATGTATGCTACCCGGTTCGCCAATGCGGGGGAGGTGGCTGACTTCCTGGCCCGCAATCATCAGTCGCTGCTAGACCGGATCATTGCCTGGCAATCGGTGATCTATAGCGACAAGGAGCTTCCAGGTTGGCTGGCAGATTCGCTGATCAACTCCTTTTACTACTATGCCCCTTGCTCCATGTGGGCACAGGCCAAGCCTCCGATTGGCGATTGGTGCAAACCCGAAGATGGGTTATTTGCCATGAGTGAAGCGCCCCGCACCTGCGCGCACGTCTCAACCCTGCCTAACTTCACCCTATTTGGTCCTTTTCTGGATTACTTCTTCCCTGATTTGGCGGTCTCGATCATGCGATCCTTCAAGGCTGCCCAGAAAGAAAATGGAGATCTGCCTTGTCTGCTTGGCCGATGGGCAGATCCGGCTACTCCCTTGTGTTACGGGTACCAGGAGGTCATGAACGGGGCCAATTACATGCTGCAACTGCATCGCCACTGGAAGGTGACGGGCGACGCGGGGTTCTTGAAAGAGTTCTACCCTTCGGCCAAGCAAGCCCTGGAGCACTCGTTTAACCGGCGTCCGGATCTGGGTCTCGCGCAGATCATCGCCATGCCTCCTTATGAACCCGGTACAGCGAATGAACTCGAATGGTTTGAGGACCATCATCTATGGGGCTATGTGGTCCACCCCGGCGGTTACCGGATGGCGGCCGCGGAGATGTTGCGGGAGTGGGCAGTAGAGGTGGGGGACACCGGGCATGTGAAGAGACTGGATGCCCTACTGGAGGCCGGTAAAGAAGCCATGCAGAAATACCTCTGGAGGGGGGACCACTATCTGGTTTATAACGATCCCCAGACCGGCAAGCAATTGGACGCCTTCTTTTCCGCCCAACTGAACGGGCAATTTTGGGCGCGGCTGCACGGAGTGCAACCGGTCTTTCCGCAGCAGAACATCGCCACAGTGCTGGCGGTGTTGAGAGACAAGGTTTGCAAGATCAGCAAGCTGGGCATGCCGCCGACCTTTGCCAATCCCGATGGCACGGTTTGGACCGGCGAGGTCAATAGGTACATGACTGGGAAGTACAACTGGAATGACACCCAGGCGATATTTTGCGCGTTGACCTTCGCTTACGAAGGCCAAAGGGATTTCGGGCTCGAGTTGCTGCACAAGTATTGCGAGATCAATGCCTGCCAGTGGGGCTACATGTGGGATGGCCCGTGCTCCCACAGTGCGTTCGAGGACAATGGTGAGGTAACTTACGGGTGGGACTATTGGTTCGACGCATGCATTTGGGCGGCCCCCGCTGCCCTGGCTAATCAGGACCTCTCCGGCCCATGCAAGGCCGACGGATTGGTGGACAGGATCATCAAGGCGGGTAAGACCGGCAGGATGGCCTGATAGGTTGTTGCCCTGCGCCAAGATGGCGTAATGATACAGAGAATCCGCGTTTCTTGGCGAACTGTTAGGCGGCTTGGGCCATGATCTCGCCGAGGTTCCACGTTAGGAGAAAGAAGATGAGAACATCCCTTCGAATCGCATTCACAATAGTCTTAATTTGTTCGCTCGCCAAGGCAGCCTTTCCGCAGATTGGCATGTTTTCGAATGAGCAGCGCCTTGACCTCACGCGCGAGTGGAAAGGCGACCGGTTCCCAGACGGGCGTCCCAACGTGCCGGAGGACATTGTCACCCGGCTTAAGACCGTCAGCGCGGAGGAGGCTTGGTCCGTGCTCCGCGGCGCCGGCTATCTTCACCAGTTTGAGGGGGGTTGGAAAGTGATTAACCCTGGCGAGCGGCTGGTGGGACGGGTGGTCACGGCCGTTTTCATGCCCTTGCGGCCTGACGTCAACGCCGTGATCAACGACCATGGAGACAAGGAGGGGCGCGTGGGGAAGGGCCAGAACTCCTGGGTGATCGATACCCTCAAGCCTGGCGACGTTCTGGTGGTGGACATGTTTGGCAAAATCGAAGATGGCACTTTTGCCGGCGATAATCTTTCCACTTCCATTTTTGCCAAGACCGGCACGGGCCTCATTGTGGATGGCTCCGTCCGGGATGAGTCGGGAATTTCCGAGATCAAAGGCTTCCGCTGTTACGTGCGCGGCGTTGATCCCTCGGCGATTGCCGGCGTCACGCTCATGGGCATCAATGTGCCGATTCGCATTGGACACGTCACGGTGATGCCCGGTGACGTCGTCGTGAGCGATCCCGAGGGTCTCACGTTCATTCCGCCGCAACTCGCCGAAAAAGTGGCGGACTATTCCGAGCTGACTCAACTCCGCGACGAGTGGGGCCACCAGATGCTGCGCGAAGGGAAATACCCGCCGGGCGTGATCGACGCCAAATGGACGAAGGAAATGATCGAGGAATTCAACCGCTTTGCGGAAAAGCAGGGCGCCAAGGTCAGGATGAAGGTGGAGTAAACCCGGGAGGTGATGGGCATTATGCCGAGTGACGATAAACCTGGAATGAACCGGCGGAGTGTCTTGAAATCATCCGCGGTGGCGGCGCTGGGCGGCGCTCTGTGGCGGAATGAAGCGGCAGAAGGCGCCGTTCAAAACGTCAACACACGGTCGCGGCCATCCGACCTCAAAATCACGGACCTGCGTATCGCCCACGTGGCCAAGGCTCCGATGAACTGCCCGATTATCCGCATCGATACGAACCAGGATATTTATGGATTGGGAGAAGTTCGTGATGGCGCCAGCCCCACGTACGCTTTGATGCTGAAGAGCCGCTTGCTGGGTGAAAATCCCTGCGACGTCGATCGGCTGTTTCGCAAGATCAAACAATTTGGCGGCCACGCCCGGCAGGGGGGCGGCGTCAGTGGAGTGGAGATGGCGTTGTGGGACTTGGCCGGCAAGGCGTACAACATCCCCGTTTACCAGATGCTCGGCGGCAAGTTTCGCGACCGGATTCGCATCTATGCAGACACGACGGAATCCAAGGATCCCCAAGTTTACGCCCAAAGGATGAAAGAGCGGAAAGAGGTGATGGGGCTCACCTGGCTCAAAATGGATTTGGGAATCGAAATGGTGGCGGACACCCCCGGCACGGTTACTCGGCCGTCTGATCTCAGCCCCAACGAAATGGCGATGACCCCGCATCCCTTGCTGGCGATGGAGGTCACGGACAAAGGCATCGCGCTGCTCGAGCAGTACGTCGCTGCGGTGCGTGACGCGGTGGGTATGGAGATCCCGCTCGCCATGGATCACCTCGGCCACCTCGGCGTGAAGTCGATCATCCGGCTGGGCAAGGCCTATGAGAAATACAACCTCGCATGGATGGAAGACGTAATTCCCTGGCAGTATACCGACCTGCTCAAACAGATATCCGCCGAGAGCCCTACGCCTATCCTGACCGGCGAGGATATTTATCTCAAGGAGAGTTTCCAGGTTCTCTGTGAGAATCATGCGGTAAGCAAAATCCACCCCGACCTGGCGACCGCCGGCGGCATCCTCGAGACTCACAAAATCGGCGACATGGCCTGGGAATATGGTGTGCCGATGGCGATGCACTTCGCGGGAACGCCGGTGAGCTGCATGGCCAACGTGCATTGCGCTGCGGCGACGCAAAACTTCTTGGCGCTCGAAAATCACTCCCTGGATGTGCCGTGGTGGAGCGATTTGGTGGAGGGCGTGGAAAAGCCGATCGTCAATCACGGTTGGATGGCCGTGCCCGATAAGCCGGGACTGGGAATTACCCTCAACGAAGAGGCAGTGAAAGAGCACCTGCTGCCGGGAACGAGCTACTTCCCGCCCACCCCGGATTGGGACAAAGAAAAATCCTCGGATCGGTTGTGGAGCTAGACTTAGCAATCTTGGCAAAATAGCGCGATTTGTGTAGTCTCATCCTGATGCCTTCCAAGCCAAAATACATCGCGGGACTGGTGCAGATGTCGTGCTCCCCCAGCGCGGAGGAGAACCTGCAAAAAGCCGCGGCTCTCGTCGAAGAGGCGGCCCAACGCGGCGCGGAGATCGTCTGTCTGCCGGAGCTTTTCCGCTCCCAGTACTTCTGCCAACGCGAGGATGCCGGGCTGTTTGATCTTGCCGAGACGGTTCCCGGCCCGACCACCGAAACCTTGGGGAAAGTCGCCCAAGCGCGAGGGGTGGTTATTGTTGCGCCGTTGTTCGAGCGCCGCGCCCCCGGCGTTTATCACAACAGCGCGGCGGTGATTGATGCGAGCGGCGAGGTGGTGGGCCTCTACCGCAAGATGCACATTCCCGACGACCCCGCTTACTACGAGAAATTCTACTTCACGCCCGGCGACTTGGGATTCCGCGCCTTCGACACGCAAGTGGGCCGGATCGCGACGCTGATCTGCTGGGATCAATGGTATCCGGAGGGTGCGCGCCTGGCAGCCTTGCAAGGGCCCAGCATACTGTTCTACTCGACGGCCATCGGCTGGCATCCGGCCGAGAAAGAGCAGTTTGGAACCGCGCAGCGCGACGCTTGGCGAACCATTCAGCGCGGCCACGCTATCGCCAACGGTGTGTACGTTGCCGCAGTCAATCGCGTGGGGTTTGAGAAAACCTCCGCCGCGAGCGCCGGCCTGGAGTTCTGGGGCTCGACGTTCATCTGCGATCCCTTTGGCATTGTGCTGGCGGAGGCCTCGACGGAGCGGGAGGAAATTCTTCTCGCTGAAATTGATCTGGCGCGCCTCGAGGACGTGCGGCGCAATTGGCCCTTTCTCCGCGATCGGCGAATTGACGCTTACGCCGGAATTGCCAACCGCTTCCTGGACGAGGATCCGTGGCGAAAAAACTAGGGACTGGGGACCAGGGGTTCGGGGTTCGGGACTCGGGACTCGGGGTTGGGGAAAGATCGAAGCAACTGATTCCGAGCCGCCAAGACTCAGCCTCCATGCACCAAACCCAAAACCGAATTCCCGAGGCCCGAGTCCCGAATCCCGGACCCCGAGATCGCTACCGCCTGCCCGCCGAGTGGGAACCGCATGAAGCCACCTGGATCGGGTGGCCGCACAACCTCTCGGATTGGCCGCGGAAGTTCGCGCCCATCCCGTGGGTTTACGGTGAGATCGTCCGGCAGATCGTCCCCGGCGAAATCGTTCGGATCTTGGTCAACTCGAAAGCGCATGAGGAAAAAGCGCGCCGCATCCTCAAGCGGATCGGCGTTGACTTGGCGCGCGTGGAGTTCTTCCGCTTTCCCACCGATCGCAGTTGGACGCGCGATTTCGGCCCGATGTTCGTGAAGCGTGACGCGCCGCGCCCCGACGTGGCCATCGCGCGTTTTGGCTTCACGGGTTGGGCGAAGTATCCGAACTGGCGAAAGGATCGCCAAGTGCCCGAGCGCGCGGCGCGGGCGCTGCGCCTTCGGATGTTCGACGCCGCGGTGAAGGGCCGGACGTTCATTTTGGAAGGCGGCAGCATCGACACGAACGGGCGCGGCACGCTGCTGTCTATGGAGGAATGCCTGCTGGATCCGGGCACACAAGTTCGCAACCCGGGCTTCCGCCGCGAGGAAACTGAAGCGGTCTTCCAGCAGTACCTCGGAGTAACCAATGTTCTCTGGCTGGGGAAGGGAATTGCCGGCGACGATACCCACGGTCACGTTGATGACTTGTGCCGGTTTGTGGGGCCGCGTACGGTGCTTCTCTGCCAGGAAAAGGATCCCCACGACGCTAATTATTCTCCGCTTCAGGAAAACTGGGAGCGCGTACGGGACATGCGCCTGGAGGACGGCTCGAAGCTTGAGGTCGTGCCCTTGCCCATGCCGTCGCCCGTCTACCTGGACGGCCAACGCCTGCCCGCGAGCTATGCGAACTTCTATATCTCCAATGCCGCGGTTTTGGTTCCGACCTTCAATGACCCCCGTGACCGCATTGCCCTGGGAACACTCGGGGACCTCTTTCCTGATCGCCCGGTGGTGGGAATCCACGCCGTCGATTTAGTTTGGGGCCTGGGAACCTTGCACTGCCTCACGCAACAGCAGCCGGCGCCTTAACGTTAGTTTTCCAGATTTGTAATTGGTGTCGATAAACCACGCGCCACTCACCGGGCAAATGGATTCGCAAATAGTACGCCTTTGGTCGCGGGTAGTCGCCGATGGCAGATTCTTGCTTTGCGAGCCTGCGCAGAAGGCACTTCTACAGGTAGGCCGTTTTACGACCAAGTGGATGGGTTGGGGTAGCCACGGTCGCGGCCTTTGTGATCGTGGGTTCTTCGTTCCCTGTTGAACAACGATGGGATTGCCTCCGCGAATGCGGCCGGCAATGATGGTCACGCCAAGCGTGCGGAAAGCTCGCGGCCAGAAAGGCACTGACCGCGATGGCTACCAGCTCTGCCGGAACTCCAGCGACCGTACGGCGGAATCAAGTTGGGCGAGATCAGGCTTGAAGGAACTTGGCGAAGCGCTCGTCAGCGCGGCGTTAACTTTTTGTTGATAGGCCGCCGACGTTTTGGAGTCTATGATACTTTCCTTGTCGGATAGCTGAAATATGCCATGCGGCGCATGGACAAAGTCAATATGAGTCCAGAGCCAGATGATATACTGACGATCATTGGAGATCGCCGCAAAGACGTACTGTAAGGGATTCTGAAGCTCGATGTCTTCTTGCTCATAGTCTCCAATCCATCGCCACCCTCGCCATGATTTCCCCTCGAAGCGTTCCAGCCTTCCCCAATGCATAAGAAACGTGTCGTCGAACGTCAAGATCGGCGGCTTGGCGGCGACAGCGCCCGGAAGGGTAGTCTGTTCCAGTTCCGCGGCGATTTCCTGCCAATAGCTGTTTGCCTTCTTCAGGCCTTCTAGCCGCATGACGCTGAGCCAGGTACCCTCGCTTTTGAAACTCAGGTTTGCGGGCAAATTGCCATCGATGTCCGGGGGCCCATACCCTCCGGGCCACGGAGCGTACTCCTGCAGCGCGAGCCTGCTTCCTTTGGGAAGCAGACCTTCTGGGATGGAAACACCATCGGGGGTTATCCCTGGGTCAAGCCTGGGGTCATGTGCGTCCATCAAAGTTACTTCAAGATGGTATCGCTTTACGGGTTCGATTGTGACGATGATGTGATAAACCCCGCTCATTGGAAGAACGTTCATCCACTGCTGCCCCGGGATGCCCCAAAGTGGCTGTGAGGGCAATTCCGCCGGATGCGTCCCATCCGCTAGAAATACTTGCATGTGACCGGTCACATTGCCGTTCCAAGGCCCGCAGGTTGGACAATTCTCACCCAGCTCCAGATACAGAGTTTGCCCGGCGACCGCGCGGAATGCGAATCCATCGCCCACCTTCGCCGGTACACGCTCGATGGTTACGGTCTCCCCTGGGGCAAGTCGAATAGGAATGGACTCGTCCTTGGGCCGGCGATGGCACGCCGGCAAGGCGAACAGAACCGCCACAAGCAGGGCGAACCCTGATCCGCTGAAACGTCTGATTTTCGGATAAAGTGCCATACAAATGAAGATGCTACCGTCAAAACGGCCGAAACGATAGGCCTCTGAAAACACGCGGAGATTAGCACTTGAAATCAGTGCATTCAACAAAGAACCGCCGTTGAAGATGCACTTGCCGTGATCATCACTACCAGTTCCCCAACTTGACGGTTTGTCGCCTTACCGCCTATCTGGCCTTTGGTGTCATCTCCGAGAACCGTGCCTGGATGAGTCGTGACCCAAAACTTAAGGCTTCCTGCACCCAACTCTGCCGTCATTGTATTTCCAGATCCCCTTCCAGCCGCTGCTTGATTTGGTCCACGAGTTCACCGACATCCACGGGGCGCAGCAGGGTCATTTCAAACCCGTGGCCGCGCAAGCCTTTCTCGACGATGTAAGTGCGGCTGGCGATGATCCAGATGGGAACCTTGCGGGACCAAGCGGACAGCGCTTCGACGTCGGCGGAAGGTTGGTCGCTCGCGGAAATATCAGCGATCAACAAATCCGGAAGGTTTGTGCCCGGCCCCAGCGTCGCCAAAGCATCGGGAATGGTCTCGTGGGCTTCTACCTCAAATCCCTCCTCCAGCAGTTGCGCGCGCAACAGAGCACGGGCTTGCCAATCCTTTCCGGCGATGAGAATTTGACTCACAACGAGCCTCCGGGGCCAATTGTACGCACTCGACCCGTCATCCCAAACAGTATAAGAAAAACTGCGATCTTCACCGGAGCGTTGAAGCTGGCGTCCAGTTGGCTACCGAGGTATTATGCGCTTCAGACGGCGATGGGGAGAAGGCCTTCCTCAGCCATAATGCTCCGCGCCTCTCGCCGGACGGGTGGAGGTTACTCCGGTGCGCATTCTCCTGACAGGTTCCAGTGGATTGATCGGTCATGCGCTGCTTTCCTTCTTGACGGCCGACGGCCACAAGGTAGTCCGCCTCACCCGGTCGCAGAGACCCGCCAGTAGCAGCCATATCTCGTGGGATCCCAGCGCGGGCACAATCCAGGTGGACGACCTCGAGGATTTCGACGCCGTCGTGCACCTGGCCGGAGAATCCATTGTCGGCCGATGGACGCCCGAGAAGAAGGCTCGTATCCTCGAGAGTCGCGCCAAGGGCACGCGGTTGCTCTGCGAATCCCTGGCGGATTTGCGCAGTCGCCCCATCGTGCTCGTGTCTGCTTCCGCGATCGGTTACTACGGGGACCGTGGTGACCAGGTGATGGACGAGGAAAGTTCCGCAGGCTCGCTGTTTCTTTCGAAGGTAGCGAAGGCCTGGGAAGCCGCGACGGACGCCGCGAGGCGCAACGGCATTCGGGTGGTGAATCTGCGCATTGGCTTCGTCCTCGGCAAAGCGGGCGGCGGCCTGGCCACGATGCTTTTGCCTTTCAAATTGGGTGTCGGCGGGCGTGTGGGGAGTGGACGTCAGTATATGAGTTGGATCGCCATCGATGATGTCGTGGGAGCCATTTCGCACGCAATCCTTTCGGATTCCTTGCGCGGCCCGGTCAATGCCGTGGCGCCTAATCCCGTGACCAATCGGGAATTTACCAAAACCCTCGGCCGCGTTTTGTGGCGTCCCACGATTTTCCCCCTGCCTGCCTTTGCGGCCCGCCTGGTAATGGGAGAAATGGCGGACGACCTTCTTCTGGCCAGCACCCGCGTGAAACCTTCGCGACTCCTGTCGAGCGGCTATGAGTTCCGCTTTCCTCAACTCGAAGGCGCTTTGCGCCACGTGCTTGGGAAGATGTAGAGGCTTTACGCCGCCATCTGGCGAGATAAGCTCGCCGCTACAGGATCAAATTGACCCACAACTCAGCGCAGGGTTTCATCAAAGTCCGAGCAGATTGAAGAAAGACCCCTCACCCGCCCTCCTCCGTCGGGCACCCTCTCCCCTTGGAGAGGGCTGTGATTTTGATTTCTATCCCTCTCCCTTGGGGAGAGGGGGGACCGCAAGGCGGTGGGTGAGGGGTCTCTTCGCGGGTGATGAATACATGGCCGTGGACGTATGCGGCACCCGCGGTTGTGACGGAACCCTGCACCTCAGCGGGTTTCGCCATGCCCTCCAGGCACCCGGCGTGTATACTGGTTGTGCGAGTGGATGGCGGTCACGGCACGGGGCTTCGAACCCAGCATGAAGATCAACGTTCTTTTTTTCGGCGTCACGCACGACCTGACGGGCTTCGCGCAGGAGCAGGTGGAGCTCCCCGAGGGAGAAAACCTGGACGGGCTTCGGCGCTGTTATGAGAGTCGCTTCCCGCGCCTGCTATCGGTAGGGGGCTCACTCCTCCTCGCGGTCAATCAGGAAATCGCCAAGGGTTCCACCCCCTTGCGCGATGGTGACGAGGTGGCGTTTATGCCTCCGGTAAGCGGCGGTGCGGGCGGGGATTTTTTTCGCATCACGCGCAGTCCGATTTCCGCCTCCGACCTCGCCGAGCAGCTCCGCGCTTCGGAGGACGGAGCGGTGGTGATTTTCGAAGGGATTGTTCGAAATCATTTGCACGGCCGTGCCACGCTCTACCTTGAATATGAGGCTTACGAGCCCATGGCGGTTCACAAAATGGAAGAACTCGGGTGCGAGGCGAAGCGGAAGTTCCCGATTGATGGCATGGGCATGATTCACCGCCTGGGCCGCCTGGAGATCGGCGAGACCAGCGTGGCCATCATCGTTACTGCCGAACATCGGCGGGCTGCGTTTGAGGCCTGTCAGTACGCCATCGACCGCCTCAAACAGATTGTGCCGATCTGGAAGAAAGAATATTTCGCGGATGGCGCCGTCTGGTCGGAAGGAGAAGGCCAGACGCGCCTCACGATCAAGCGAGACCCTTACCGCTGTCCAAATCGGAAGCACGAGTCAAAACGCAAAAGGCAAAGCGCAAAAGGCAAAAGTATGAAGCTGTGAACAACCTGGGGTCTGCACTCAGGCTTTGCGTTTTGACTTTTGCGCTTTGCCTGTTGACTTGTTCTTCACTTTAGGTGGTTTCAAATCATGCCGGATCATCTCAGCGCGGCGGTAGAAATCGCTCGGGAAGCAGGGGCTCTTCTCGCCGACCTGTTTACTCAGCCGCTGGAAATCAGCTACAAGCGCCGGTCGGACCTGGTCACAGTGGCGGATCGCCGTTCCGAAGCCCTTATCGTCGGGCGTTTGCGTGAGCGCTTTCCCGCTCACGCGATCGTGGCCGAAGAAGGGGGCAACCATCGTTCTTCCTCCGACTATTGTTGGTATGTCGATCCGTTGGATGGAACGACGAATTACGCGCACGGCTTCCCCGTGTATTGTGTCACCCTCGGCCTCACTTACCGCGGCGAGGTGATTGCGGGTGTGGTTTACGATCCCACGCGCAACGATATCTACACGGCGGAACGCGGCGCCGGTGCCTATCTCAACAACCAACGCTTGCGCGTTTCTCCCACGGAAAAACTGAGCGAGAGTTTGGTTGCCACGGGTTTTCCCCCCTTCGCGACAAATCACGAGTTGAATATTCAGTTCTATTTCCGCTTCACGGAGCTTTCCCACGGCATCCGGCGCGCAGGCTCGGCGGCGCTCGACCTCTGTTGCGTTGCGGCGGGCCGCTTTGAAGGCTTCTGGGAGCTGAAACTCAATCCCTGGGACAAAGCCGCGGGCACGCTGCTGGTCACGGAGGCCGGTGGGCGAGTGACCGACGTGCAGGGAGGGGCCTTCAACTTGCTCGGCGATGATGTATTTGCCTCAAACGGTCTGGTTCACGATCAGATGTTGGAAGTTTTCGCCGCAGTTCTGGCCCAGCGGGTTACGTAACGGGCGCCGTAGAGCGCGAACGGGGTTAGTGTTTTGGAAGCTTCGGCTTGGTGGCCTCTTCCTTTTGCTTGATCGCCTTGATGGCCATGCTCCGGATGACCTCCGGAACATTGCGGTTGAGGGCAAGCCCCTTCAGGTCTCTGTCGTTCATCCGGGCAACCAGCGGCATGGTGACGTCGATGGGTGCGCGGGGATTATTGATGAGGGCTCTCATCACCACGTAGGATTTCATGAACTTGCGGTTCATGGCGATCAGGCGCAGCACTTCCTCAGAAACATTCTTGGCGGCGGCATAGCTCTCGGCTTCCGTGTCGGAAATCTTGGGCGACTGCAACACCGCACGCGATATGATTTTATTCGAGTCGCGAATCAGGAGCGTGCGCGTTTCCATGTTGCCGGTCAGCGCCGCCTTGATTTTTTGCACGACGGTCATACGATTGATCTTCTCGATCAGAGTTTCGCGGTCTTTCTGGGTGAGTTCATCATCGCGCTTGGTGACTTCAGGCGGAGCCTCGATTTGCGCGCCCGTCACATCCTCAATCTGCGCACCTGCCGCCAACTTGGCCAGAATTTCAACCGCCGCTTCTTCGGCGGCGGGTATAGGGGCAGGCTCGGGCTCAAGTTTGCTGGGGGATTCTTTCGCAGTCTCCCGCGGGGGAGGCTGAGGGAGGGGTTCCGGCGGAGGCTGGCTGGGCGGCATTGCCGCTGCTTCCACGGCCGCAGGCTTGGGGGCTGGCTTCCGTTGCAGCAGCTTGCGGGTTTCGGGCGGAAGACTGGGGTTCCCCAGCAGTATTTCCCTCAGTTCTTCGCGCCCGGCGAGGAGATGCTCTGCCGCAAAACGCAAGACATCAGGCGCGGTCTGCGGGCTGGCGACAGCCCGGCGGATCTCCACCCTGTTGCATCCCTGCAAGGTTCGGAGCGCCTTTTTGCGCAGGTCCTCTTCCGGGGCGGCCGCCAGCAATGTCAGAATTTCGATTTTATCTTCCGCCGGCAAAGGCAGGATTCCCTCTGCACCCTTGCGGCGGATCACCTCGGGCGCCTTGCCGGAGCGGATTAGATCTACCAAGCCTGCGGAAATATCGGGACCTCACGGTGCGGAATTTTTCAGATCCTCACGCGTCAGATGGACGGACTTCACCTCGCCGCGCCGGCCCAAGGGCTTCAGCGTCTCCCCATTCAACGTGAGAATAACGGCTTGCGCGTTACCTGTCGTCACGTCGAAAGACTTGTGCGCCTTCACGGTTTCCACTTCGTCGGGATTCAGCACGCGCTGGAGCAGCGTCTTCCCGTCCGCATCCACGGCGACCCAGGCGCGTTCCGTCGCCGCCAGTTGCAGCACTAAGTCAGTATCGGCAGCGGGTTTCGGTCCGGGCATATTTCCTGTCTGCGGGCGGGACTGCGCCGCGGGGCTTACCCCTGCCGCCGGTCCCCCTTGGGGATTGGGGGTGGCGCCCCGGGCCGTGGCCGTGGGTGTGCCGGGGATCGCTCCCGGCGTCACCTCACCCGCAGCAGCAGGATTCACGCCGGGGACCGCCGTGGCTTCGCCGGAAGTTGTGGGGGCGGGTACGGTCGGAGGGGCAGCCGGCGTGGGCGTCACAACCGCAGGGGGCGGGGGCGGCGCCGGAGTTTCTACGGATCGTGACGAGTAACGGAAGAGCACATAGCCTCCCGTAAGCAGAACCACCGCTACCACGGTGGCGATCAGGGGCGTTCGCCCCGACGGCCTCCCGGCGCTGGATGTGCCCGCCGCCATCCGATGCAAGTCAAATTCCACCTGGGGATGGGCGGCAAGCTGGTATTCGGCCACCACGCGTTCTTCGTCCAAACCCAGATAGTGCGCGTAGCTGCGCACGAAACTGCGCGAGAAAATCCCCCCGGGAAGTTTGGAGAAATCTTCCCGTTCAATGGCCTCGAGAAAACGCAAGCTGATCTTCGTAGCGGAAGAAATCTCTTCCAGGCTCACGCCTCGCATTTCTCGCTCGCGCCGAAGATTCTCACCAAAGGCGGGCATAGGGAGGGCCTTGTTCGCTCCTTACAAATCAAGCCCCCTTCATCATATTTTCCCACGCATAACAGTGTCAAATGCTTTAACAGGACGCCCCCGGGGTCTCCCCCCGGGGCGGCGGCTCCCTGACAAAAGGGTTGAAAAGCCTGGCTCAATGGTTTAAAAGGTTTATACGCACATTTATCCGGCGTTAGTTTGGAAACGTGATGGGCCCAGAAGAAGAAATTATTGAACTGCGTCGTCAGGTCGAACGCCTCTCACTCTTTCACGAGGTGGGAAAGGCACTTTTCTCCACGCTCGACTTGCAGAAAATTCTTCAGACCATCATGGAAAAGATCAGCGATCTGCTCCAGCCGGATACCTGGTCGCTGCTGATGCTGGATGAGGACACGCAGGAGCTGTATTTCGAGATTGCCATCGGCAGCGGCGCGGAAAAGCTCCGGGATGTTCGCTTGAAGCTCGGGGAGGGAGTGGCGGGGTGGGTGGCTCAGCACGGCGAGCCCGTGCTGGTTGAAAACACAAGCACTGATGCGCGTTTCACGCCCAAGATGGATGAGTTGACGCACACCGAGACGCGCTCGATCGTCTGCGTACCCATCAAGGCGCATGGCCACGTGCTGGGGGTCATCGAACTGGTCAACGCCCTCGGCAAACCTAGCTTCGGCACGGAAGATATTCCCATCCTCAAAAGCTTGGCGGACTATGCCGCCATTGCGCTGGAAAACGCCCGTTACGTGCAGCGCATCCATGCGCTCACCATCACCGATGACTGCACCGCGCTCTACAATGCCCGGCATCTCAATTTCGTCCTCGACACGGAGATCTATCGCTCCAATCGTTACGGCTACGAATTTTCCGTCATTTTCATTGACCTGGACCATTTCAAACAGGTCAACGATGTGCACGGACACTTGGTGGGCTCCAAACTTCTCTGGATGATCGGTAACATCATCAAGGCTCACCTGCGCATGATTGACTACGCTTTCCGGTACGGCGGCGACGAGTTCGTCGTTCTGCTTCCCCAGACCTCCAAGGGAAATGCCTTGATGGTGGTGCGCCGCATCCGCGACCTGCTGATCAATCGCGTCTTTTTCGCGGAAGAGAAAATGAATATCAAAGTTACCGCCAGCTTTGGGGTCGCCTCCTTCCCGGAGGATGGCCGCACCCGCAAGGAACTCCTGCGCAAAGCGGATGAAGCCATGTACCTCGTTAAGAACACCACCCGCAATAACATCGCGCTCGCGGGCCAGGGCATCGCCGGCTAAGGCCGTTCCGCAGCCCTCCCCTTAGCCTGCTAAGGCAACCGAAAGTGCTACGACGCTTCTTTATCCTCACCCTGGCCCTTTCCACCCTCGCGCTGGCCCCTTGCCGAGCTCAGCAGACCTACCAGGAGGAAGCCGACCGCTTAGCCACACTTTTGAACTGGCAGTCCGGCAGCGTGGTGGCAGAAATCGGCGCGGGGGATGGGCAAATGACACTTGCCGCTGTTACTGCGTTGTCTTCCGCAAGCCGAGCCCCTGAAGAACCATTGCAGATTTAAGAGCAGGAACGTTCAGAATTGTAGTGGCGGGTTTAGGCCCAATACCGTTCACTTAAGCTGACCGTTCCCAATATTCGACCCCCTCACCCCCACGACCCGCAAAACGTGGGGCCCCCTCCGCCTTGCGGTCCCCCCTCTCCCCCAAGGGGGAGAGGGAAGTAAATTCAAAACAACACCTCCCTTTGACCCCCAAGGGGGAGCTGATCGTGTCCCACATCTTCTGCTGGACACCGCGGGTGCGCGCATTCAGCCCCAAAGGGGCGGCCTAGCAAAGCCCAGGCCAGCGGCCTGGGTTAGGAA
>Ga0187849_1002288_pt1 | contig 18558 bp, 13 predicted proteins | sample June2016WEW_4_10_2_FD_132412 | JGI IMG/M metagenome (GOLD analysis project Ga0187849, IMG submission 132412) | Peatland microbial communities from SPRUCE experiment site at the Marcell Experimental Forest, Minnesota, USA - June2016WEW_4_100 | ecosystem: Environmental > Terrestrial > Soil >...
GCCTACGTCAGCAACTGGGGCGGTCGCCGGCCGCAGCCGGGCGACCCCACCGGTCCCGCGGGCCGCGGCACCAAGGTGAAGGTGGACCCGGTCCGCTTCATCGCCAACGAAGGATCGGTCACCGTGCTGAATCTGGCGCCGGCCGCCGGCCAGTCCGACCCCGGGAATCCGCAGAGCGAGGTTCTCGTCGGCTTGCACGCCTCGGCGCTCGCCCTGTCGCCCGACCGGCACTACCTCGTTTGCGCCAATGCCGCCAGCGACAATCTCAGCGTCATTGACACGAGCAGTGACACCGTGGTCGAAACCATCTGGGTGAAGGCGAGCCCGGCGGACCTGTTCGGCGCCTCGCCCAACGCCCTCGCTTTCGATCCGAAGGGGCGCACGCTCTACGTCGCCAACGGGACACAGAACGCCGTCGCGGTCGTCGAGTTTCATCCCGCTGGCCGCGCCTCGAAGCTGCTCGGCCTGGTGCCGGTGGGCTGGTTTCCGGGCGCGCTGGTGTTCGACGTCCCCCGACGGCAGTTGGACGTGGCGAACATCAAAGGCATCGCCAACGTGAAGCTCAAGAACGCCAAGAACAGCACGGAGGGCTTCAATTCCCACCAGTACTTCGGATCGCTTTCGCTGCTGCCGTTGCTGACGAAGAGCCAACTGCCACGGCTGACGGCAACGGTCTATGCCGATTTCCGCCGCGAGCGAATCGCCGACACGAAGCTGCCGCCGCGCCCCGATCAGCCCCCGCGCCCGGTGCCCGAGCGGATCGGCGAGCCCAGCGTCTTCCGCCACGTCGTCTATGTGATCAAGGAGAACCGGACCTACGACCAGGTGCTGGGCGATGTCGCGGCGGGTAATGGCGAGCCCAAGTTGTGCGTCTTCGGCGAGAACGTCACCCCCAACCAGCACAAAATGGTCCGCGACTTCGCGCTGCTCGACAACACCTACTGCGCGAGCATTCTCAGCGCCGACGGCCACCAATGGTCCACGACCGCCTTTGCCACGGACTACATGGAGAAGTCATTTGCCGGCTTCCCGCGCAGCTACCCGGACGGCATGGGTGAGGACGAGAACGATGCCCTGGCGTACGCCCCCACCGGTTTCATCTGGGACAACGCCACCAGCCACGGCAAGTCCATCATTGATTTCGGCGAGTTCGCCATGCCCACGTGCCGCTGGGCGGACAAGCAACGCAAGGGCGAGCCGTCGTGGACCGACTATTGGAATGAGTTTCTCCACGGCGAAGGCAAGGTGATTATCGGCAGCCAGCCGAGTGTGGAAAGCATCCGCCCCTTCACGCCCACCAACTACGTCGGCTGGGAACTGGCCGTGCCGGACGTGTGGCGCGCCCGCTACATCACCAATGAAATCGCAGCCTTCGACGCCCGGGGCGAAATGCCCCAGCTCGTCCTCATCTGCCTGCCCGACGATCACACCAGCGGCACCAGCCGCGGTTCGCCGACGCCGTCGGCGCAGGTTGCCGACAACGACCTCGCTCTCGGCCAGATCGTCGAGGCCATCAGCCACAGCCGGTTCTGGAAGGACACCGTCATCTTCGGCATCGAAGACGACCCGCAGGCCGGGTGGGACCACGTCAGCGGCTATCGCACCACCGCCTACTGCATCAGCCCTTACACGAAGCGGCACACCGAGGTCGGCACGCAATACAACACCACCAGCCTGGTCCGAACCATCGAGCAAATCCTCGGCCTGCCCCCGATGAACCAGTTCGACGCCACTGCCACGCCGATGGCGGACTGCTTCACCGCCACGCCCGACTTCACACCATTCGACGCCGTGCCCAACCGTATCCCGCTCGACCAGATGAACCCGGCGATCCGCGCCATCGCGGATCCGGTGCTGCGCCGCGATGCGCTGGTTTCCAACCGGCTGAACTTCCGGGAACCCGACCGGGCGCCGGAAGACGTGCTCAACCGCATCCTCTGGCACGCCACGCGCGGCACGAGCGACCCGTATCCCGAGTGGGCCATCACCAAGGTGGACGACGATTAGCCGCCTCCTGTCCGCAGAATAGAGCCGCTTCATCTCCACCTTGCGTAAGTCCCCCAGGGACGACCGACAATAGCCCACCGTTTCAACGGTGGGAAACGATGTCCGAAAACATGTCCAAGCCCCGGAGGGGCGAAAGAAGCCGGCGTCCAACCTCATTCTTCCGTCCCTGACGGGACTCGTTCCACCTTCGCGCGCCTGGAACCCAGCGATGAATCGTTGGGCTATTGTCTCTCGCCCTGCCGGGCTTGCGCACCCGCGCAATGCTTGTCCGCCGGCAATGTCCGGATCACGCCCTGCGCGCTGGCATTGATGCACTCCGGCAACCGCAGCCCCAACGGGGCGAGATGTGATAGCCCAGGGCAAAGCGAATCGGCGAGCGACGCCCTGGGTCAGCCGTCCAAGAAAATGACCCAGCCCTGAAAGGGCGAAAGAAACCCCGCCCCAACGCTCTCGAAACCAGCGATTTCCGAGGCAAACACAATACATTGACCCGGCAACGACAACCGCGTCGGGGCGGAAGCAGAAGAAGTTCAACCACGGATGGACGCGTCCCGCGCCGCCCAGAGAAAGTCCCGTCAGGGACGACCGGCAATAGCCCAGCGATTCATCGCTGGGGCAACGTCCATCAAATCTCCCAAGCCCCGCAGGGGCGACGGATGGTTAGCCCACCGTTTCAACGGTGGGAAACGATGTCCGAAAACACGTCAAAGCCCCGGAGGGGCGAAAGAAGCCGGTGCCAACCTCGTTCTTCCGTCCCTGACGGGACTCGTTCCGCCTTCGCGCGCCTGAAACCCAGCAATGAATCGCTGGGCTATTGTCGCTCGCCCTCCGGGCCTCCTCAGCCGCGTTGGTGCTCGTCCGCCTGCAACGTCCGAATCACGGCCTGCGCGTAGGCGGTGCTCCGTTCCGGCTCGAGCAGCGCCCAAACTGCTAAACCCAAACCTGCTAAGCGGCGCGCGTAGCGAGTTTCCGCAGGCTTTCGACAACTTGCCAAATTGCGTCGGCAGCCTTGGAAATCATCGCGTTGTCCGCACTGATTTCAGTCTTGATGAATGCATCTATCGCAAGCCCGCCGGTTGCAATAGAGGTCCTGACTTCGTTCCATAGTCCAATTCGCAGCGCCTTGGCCGCGACTTCGCTCGATTCTCCAATATATTTCCGCAATGTCTCAAAGCGAAACGAACCTGTTTGCAGCCATTGAACTCTAAGCACAACGGACTTGTCCCGTTCATTCCATCGAAGGAAGATTTCATATCCATCTCTTGGTTGAAAGCGAACACCCTCGCGCTCAGGTAACCAATCATATCCACCCACAATTTCCCCAGCGCGACAGAACAATTCCTCAGCCAAGAATTCGGCTGTGATGTGACTTCGCCTTCCTGACACGACCTCCAAAAGGAGCTGCGTTTCGCTGACGATGCGCGCAGCGTCCCATCGCGCCGATTGTTCGTCCAGAGTACAATGCTCGATCATTCTCACGTATCTCATCGGGGCTGACCTCCACTCCTTGCAGGTATGGTCAGTTGCCATACGAAGCAGTACTTCAGGCCACGATTTGAACATGTACTGGTTTATCACCGGGTGCTTGCGTGCCACCAAATAATAAAACACCATTCCGAGCCCAAATGAATCAACAAGCGGTTTCCTTGTCAGATGATGTCGTGCATGGTCGAGCTGTTCCGGCGACAGGTAGCCATTGTTTGCTTCCGCATTGAGCTGCAGACTTTCGGCGTCTAAAGCGTCGTGATGCCAGCACAAGTCAAAATCAAGGACCAACACCTTGCGGTTGGGGACTTCCTCTTTTGAGTCCAGCATGATGTTCGCCGGCCGCAGATCCCGGTGTAGAACGCCTGCTGGGGTGGCGTGTGCGGCCCTAATTACTTTGGCGAGCGTATGGCTAATTCGGAGTATTTCATGCCAGCCCCGCACTTGGCCTCTTTCAATCGCCTCTTGAAGATTTAGACCGTCGATAAAGTCCATCACCGCACACGTCGGAATCTCCCACGCCTTCAGATACGGCACGACACCATCAACCTTGTACTCTGATAGCTTTTGCATCGCGGCCACTCCTCTCCTAAAACATGTCAGCATCGTCGGATCGTCCTTCACGTTCCCGTGAAGAACTTTCACTGCGACCCGGTTGCCCTCTGCATCAATTGCCTCGTACACTTGTCCAAACGCGCCCTTCTTTACGGTTTGGAATATTTGAAGGTCGAACAACTCCGAGCCTCCGCAAGTACTGATGAACCACGCTCGATGCAAAGCTTCTTCATATTTCGAAGTAAACTCTTCGTACTCTTTCTTCCGATCGGACTCAGCTTTGCCGCTGGTGAGGATACGCTTCGCCTCGGCGTTTAGCACCTGCCGGAGTTTGTTCACGGACGGCTCTTTGAGCAGTACTTCTGGCGGTGGCGTAGTTGGGGTTTCAGCGGGAGGCGAAGGGGGGATGACGATTGGCGGTGGCTCGTCGCGACCCGTATACCTTCTAAGCTCGGCAAGAAACTCATCGACGCCATCGAAACACTCTCCCTGAGCGTCGAAGAAAATCCTTATGAGGCCGTTCTGTTCCGCCCACTGATCTGCCGCCTGATCATTCCGTTGTGTGAGCCAAAAATGACCTTCGAGTTTGAGATGTGTCTCCTTGAGTTTGTCAAGGTGAGCAGCCACAGAAATGTCCTCGGGAGAACAACCCGCAAAGAGAATGATGTAGTCCCGCATCAGGCTTTCCAGCAGAGCCCAATACTCGGGAAGGTTTTTGAGGTTTGTAAGGTCTTCGGCAGTCAGAATCCAACTTGAGTCGGAGTCCAGTCTTCCATGGACGTTGAGTACAAATTTCTGTGGCTTGCGCAGTATCCAGGCGTAGTCACCACTCTCCCTGCCATCAAACTCGCAAACTGCATTGAAAAGGTTTGCATCAACCGTGGAAGTCGTCGCGAAACGGTCTAAGTTGGTCGTGATGAATCCATGAACTCCAAGTCTCCACATCTCTGCGTAGAATTTTGGCGGTGACTTGGATTGCCTGCCGAACGCTTCTCTAATTACAACAGGAAATGTGACCACACCCAGTGCCTTCTTGAGAAGTGAGAACTTTTCCCAATAATTAGGCGTGCTGTCCGCCTTCTTGGCCAGTCCTTCCACCAATTGTTTAGCCATTGAATCAAGTCCTTCGGCTTTTATCTCTGCTTGCTTCCGAACGAAGCGCAACAATTCGGGCCATGTGGGACAATTGCCAGGCTTGCTAACACCCGCTCCGCTCCAGATGACAACTCGTGAAAAACCTTCCGTCAGATGTCGTGCGAATCTTTGGAACGACGCTTGGTTAGGATTGAATCGTTTCATAAAGGGTCATTTGGCTTCTGTTAGAGAGACTTCACTTAGTTCTGTGACGTTTCGCACAACAGACACTTATTCGCGGGTAGTTGTGAACGGCTGATGTAAAGGAATTGCGCCAGGGAGCCTTTGATGGGGGCGTCGTCGAGCCGCAGGGGAATGAAGCGGCGCTCCTGGTTGAGCGGGTCGCAAGCTGGTTGAGGGTTGAGAGTTGATGGTTGATGGAAGAACGTCCGCCACCGCTCCACCAGCGGGCGCAGGATCGCCTTGTCCTTCGCGCTGTGGCTGAGGAAAACGTCGTATGGGAAATGCACAGGCATGGCCGTTGGCCAAAGGGGGGTTCGATCAGAACTCGAAACCGAGCTCCGTTTTGACGGATTCCCAGTCCGTGCCACGTTTGCCAGCGTTTCGTTGCTTGGCGCGGCCCAATTCGCGACGGTCGTCCAAGTCCTCCAGTGTATCCCGCAGTTCGCGCAAGACGGTCTTCGCCTGGGCAATCTGACGGTCAAGATTCGGGCGGCGGCGGATGGCCGTGCCTTTCACGGTTGCGGTGCTCATCGGTAGATGTCCTTTCTGGGACCAAGTGTATAGACGACGATGCGTGTGCCAATCAATTCAAACAGCACGCGATACCCGCCCACACGCAGCCGGTATTCGTTCTTGCTGCCCTGTAGCTTCTCCACGTCACCACTGAAATCGCGCTGCAAAAGACGGAGCCGATGGCCGATCTCGCGGCGGATGTCGTCGGGCAAGGCCCTCAGTCTGGCCTTCGCCTCGTCTTTGATTTCCATCTCGTAAGCCATACGCGCGGAAATGCTGCTCAATCTGGTTGGCGCAAAGCGGCCACAGTTTGGGCGTGGGACAGTTCGCGGGCGTAGTCCAGACACGCGGCGACATCCGCCGCCGTGAGGTCGGGCAATTCCTTGACGACGGCGTCGGTTCCGCACCCCCCAGCGAGGTAGCCCAGCACGAGAGCGGCGGGTATGCGCGTGCCCTTGCTGCACGATTTACCCCGCAGAACCTGAGGATCACCGAGGATTCTGTCTTGCCAGTTCATAGGTCAACCGGAATATACCGCGTCCGCGAAGGCAGGGCAATGGTTTCCAAGCCCCCATTGTTCGCAAAACGGGGACGGACCGACCTCCCACTGCCCCCAGTCCAAGCCCGACGCAATCGTCGACAGGCAGCGCCTTGGAATTCCGAATCCCGCGCTCCGAACCTCGCATTGGCATTGCTCCATCCCTTCCTCCATCTTCCCGGCGTAGCGGCCGCTCGGCAGAGCGCCGCCATCTTCCAGTTCCCGCATCAGCCTCCCGGCCAGGAATGCGGCGCTCTGCCGAGTCGCCGCTACGAATCGTACCGCAAAATGACCATTTTGACACCGCACTCAGTTCGCGGCGGAGAGGGAGGAGGCGCCCACCGCCGCCTGGTCCGACCAGTCGCCCAGAAAGAAGGCGGAGGTGAAGTCCGGGTCGCTCATGCTGTGGCTGGCATGTTATGGGAATGAGTTGTCGCACGGCAAGCCGATTGGGCGGTCACAGGCTCACCCATCGGGTCTCCACAAAAATCGAGGCGCGCTCGGGCGCGAGGCCGCCGGCAACGGCGTGATGTTTTCTGCCGCCACTTTCAGGGCGGGGATGAATGGTTGGACGGGAGACCCAGGGGGGCGCTGCGCTGGCCCTGGGCTGGATTCTCGCATCCCTTCAGGATGCCAAGCCGTCCTTGCGGTGGGTCGTGGACCGCCGGGCCACGGTAGGGCTGCGGTGCTCCGCGGCCGTGACTGCTCGTTCCAACTCCGTTGGGTGAACAAGATGGGGCGCCGCAGCAGCAGCGCCTTACCGCTCTTCGACGGCCACAGGCGGCTCATTCGGTTGGCACCCGGCTTGCACCTGAAACCTGACCTCACTTTCGGTTTTTGGGTTAAAACCACTCGACGGACGGGAGCCCGACGCGAATGATTTGTCGGATTTATGACCTGAGCGGCCATAATAGGTTGTAAGCGATCATGAACGATCACGCCCTGCTTCGGGAATATGCGGACGCCGGCTCGCAGACGGCCTTTGGCCAACTGGTCGAGCGGCACGTCGCGCTGGTGTATTCCGCGGCGCGCCGCCGGTTGGGTGACGCCCACCTCGCCGAGGACGCCACCCAGCAGGTCTTCCTGCGACTGGCCCGCAAGGCCCGCGATCTGCCCCCGTCCGTCATCGTGTCGGGCTGGCTCTACCGGACGGGCGGGCTGGTCGCCTCGGAGATCGCGCGCCACGAACAACGTCGCCGCGAGCGTGAAACCCGCGCCGCCCAAGCCATGAACGACACCGCCACCGACGCCACCTGGCGCGAGATCGAACCGTTGCTGGAGGAGGCCATGGACCACCTTGGCAACACCGATCGCGACGCCGTGATCCTCCGCTACTTCGAGAACAAGAGCTTGCGCGAAGTCGGAACCGCCCTCGATGTGACCGATGACGCCGCCCAAAAGCGATTGTCGCGCGCCTTGGAGAAACTGCGGGCGTTCCTGGCCCGGCGCGGCAAGACGGTCGCGGGCGGCGCCTTGGCCGGCGCCATCACGACCGGCGCCATCCAGGCCGCGCCCGCCGGCCTGACGCAATCGGTCGCCACTTTTGTCTTTTCCTCGGCCGCCGTCGCGGCCACCACCTCAACCCTCGGAAGCCTTATGACCCTTGTCAGCGCAAAAACCATCGTCACCGGAGCGGTTGCCATTGGCGCCGCCACCGCCCTCGTTTTTCAACACGTCGAAATCAATCGCCTGCGCACGGACCAGGAATCGGCACTGAACCGGGTCCGGGCCGCCGAACAGTCCGCCGAGACCGCCCAGCAGTCCCTGGCCGCCGCGACGACCGCGGCGCAAAACGATCCGCGCCTCGCCGAACTGGCGCGGCTGCGCGGCGAGGTTGCCGGCCTGCGCCGCCGCGAGGTCGAACTCACCGCCAACAACGCGCAACTGGCCAAGGCGGTCCAGCGTTCAACGGATGCCCGGCAGCAGGCGGAGCAGCTTACGGCCGAACAGGAGGAAGCCCGCACCAAGGCCATCGCGCGGATGAATTACACCAAGCAATGGGCCCTCGCGTTCATCATGTTCGCGGAAGACCACGGCGGCCGAATGCCGAAAACATTCCAGGAAGCCAGCGCCTACTTCCCCCAAAACGGACAAACCAGCGACCTCAAGCCCGAGCAATTCGAAATCATGTACCAGGGGTCCCGGGACGCGATCAAGAATCCCGCCCAGACGATCCTGGTTCGCGAGATCCAGCCGCTTGCGAGTCCCGGCGGCAGCGGGTTGAACCGCGCCTACGTGTTTGCCGATGGACATAGCGAGATTCATCAGGCCGTGGATGGGAACTTCACCGCGTGGGAAAACGAACACCTCGCCGGCAGCCCTGGTCAGCCCTGAGCAACACGCTTCTGCCTCGCGTCTCAGAATCGCGGCGGCTTTCCTGCCCCCGCCGCCGACCGCAAGGAGGTTGGCGCGCGACTCTGCGAGTTGCAGCAGCTTCGCCATGCAGGACACACTGACGGCGAGTTGGGGCGCCTTGGCACTCGGAAACGCTGCGGCTCGCCGAGCCGCGGTCCGGGGGCAATGCCCGGATGCGCCAAGTCAACTCCCCCTTTTTCCGGCAGGGCTGGGCTGCGTCCCGGCCCAAACTCACCGTCAGGAAGATGGGGACGCGGCGCAGCACGTCCCGCATTGCCGCGGTACGTTGACTAGCCCCCGTTCTGCGCTGCGGGCATTTCTGCGGCTCGCCGAGCCGAGCCCCGGAGCAGTGCACCGGCGGATGCGCCCGATGCGGTTTTCGATGCGGTTTTTCGCTGGCTTTGGGCAAACTGTCGCCAATACTGCCTGCTCAAGCGCGCTGAAAATGGGTTCCGACGCGCGGAGTTTGTTTCCCATGATAAGCACCGTTCGCCCGCTTCTGGTGGCCCTGGCCGCCACCGTGTTGTTTCATCTGCCCGCGTCGGCCCAGATGGTCACCGGCCACAGCATCCCGGGCTTCCGCGCCGCCTTCGGCCTGGGCGAAAACCAGACCCGGGACATCGTCCTGGAGGAACTCCGGTCCTCGCCGCCCGCCAACGTTCCGCATCCGGGTGACCCGGCGGAGTTCACTTTCAAGCTGGTCAACAAATCCCCGGCGCCTCTGAGCCTCGACGGTCGCTGGGACCTGATCCAATACGGCACCAAGAGCCGGCCCGGCGATGTCTGGGTGCCGGACCTTTTCAAGATCGCGGACAGCGGCAGTACCCCGGCGAAGATCGAGTGCGCGGCGGGCCAGGCCATCGAGTTGACCGTGAAACCGGCGGTCCCTGAGCGCTTCGGCGGCTACGCGCTCGTGCTCGATCTCGGTCAGGCCGGACGGTTTTTCGCCGCGCCGTTGGTCCGCGTACCGGCGCCTGACCCCGACCGCGTGCAGTTTCCCACCTATGCCATGGACATGCCCTGGCCGCATGAAATCAGCACGCAGACGTTCAAGCTCTTTCAGCGCCTCGGCGTGACGGGCTGCCGCCACGGCATCGGCTATTACCCAACCACCGGCCCCGAGTTCAAGCCACGCTGGGAACGCATCCGCCGCGAGTTGCATGAAATGCAGGAACACAACATCGCCGTGATGGTCACCATCGGCGAAGGCGGCGCGCCGCAGCCACTGGGCCGGTCGCGCCCCTGGCTCAAGGACGACGGCACCATGCTCGAAAACGTGAAGGAGGACTACGCCTGGCTGCCCGAATACGACGCGGACTTCGAGGAGTTCTGCCAACGGCTGACGATGGAATTCGGCTGGCCCAAAGGCCCGATCAACGCGATCGAATTGTGGAACGAACCGTGGGAGTCGGTTTCGATTTCCGGTTGGGGCGCCGACATCCTCCGCTTCCGCGAAATGTACGAACACATGGCCCGCGGCATCGAGGCGGGCCGCCGCGCCGCGGGAACCGAAGTGCTCATCGGCGGCGCCTGCTCCTCCACCAACACCCGCGACAAGCTGTTCCCGGATGGCACGGACAAGTTCCTCCCGTGGCTCGACTTCGTCAGCATTCACTACCAGCCGCTGGCGGCCGATCCGGCGCTCGAGCCGGCCTGGATGACGCGAAAATCCAAATTCGGCCCGGTGCGCGTGTGGGACACCGAAAGCTGGATCGCCAATTCCGAAGACCGCGTGGCGGGCGTGATCGCCTCCATGCGCTCAATGGGCCAGGACCGGACCGCCGGCGTGTACGGCGGCAATGTCTATGAAATGCATTGGAACAAGGACCTGGCCGGCCACGAGGTTTCGGTGGTCCACACCTGGTCCCCGGCGGTCGCCGTCGCCGCCACCCAGAACTTCATCGGCCAGCGCCGCTTCAAGGAAATCCTGTTCAAGAGCGGCCTGCCCTGGGTCTATGTGTTCGACGGCCGGCGCTCATCCGACGACGGCACGCTCGTGGTGCTCGGCGACCTGGGGGCGATCTACGATCGCGCTCGCACGCTCTTCCGCGGTGTGAAAACCCAGGCCGACGCGACGCTCACGCTTCCCGATGCGGGCGGGCAGTTTGTCCTTTACGATTTCTACGGCAACCCGCTGCCCGCGAGCGCCGGCCGGATTCGCGTGCCGCTGAACGGGCTCGGCTACTTTCTGCGAACGACCGGCACGGCGGGCTCGTTTGCCAGACTCACCAAGGCGGTGCGTGAGGCGCGCATCACCGGTTACGATCCGGTGGACATCACGGTCGCCGATTTCACGGCCCCGATCAGCCAGCAACCGGTCCTGCGGGTGACCATCCGCAACATCCTCAACCGCCCCGTGCGCGGCACGCTTCGGGTTGCCTGTGGCGAACTGGCGCTGACGCCCGCCGAGCAGGCGCTGACGCTGGCCCCGCACAGCGTCAAGGAACTTCGCGTGGCCGTCGGTCCTTCCACCGCCCGCGCGGACAACTCCTACGCGACGCGCATCGAGTTCGACGCCGGCGCCGACGGGCGCTCCGAACATCGCGAAACCCTCCACGTCAATCTCATCGCCCGCCGCACCATCAAGGTGGACGGACAGCTCGACGACTGGCAGGGCGTGTCGCCGCAGCCGGTCGGCGGGGAAGGCATTCGCGCGAGTCTCACCGAAAAGGCCTACCTGCCCTTCAACCAGTTCGACGCCGGAGTCAAAAATGGCACGGCGGTCGGCTACGTCGCGGCGGATGACAGTTTCTTCTATTTCGCCGCGAAGATCGCCGATAGCACGCCGTGGGAGGGCGGACCGCGGTTCGAAACGCGCGATGACGACAGCTTTTTTTACCCGAACAAGGTTTTCTCCAAACCGTCCGATGGGCACAAGGAGATGACCTGGCCGGCGGGTGTGCGCCACTTCACCTACCGGCGCGACTTCGAGATCCCGTCGGGCAACGGCAACGCCGACAACGTGCAGCTCGCGTTCAATGTGCTGCCGCCGTCACAGAAGGGACGCTACCTGTTTCCGGCCGGCACGATGCCGCATTACATGTCGTATCCCGACACCGACTATGAGTTCGCCCTGAACCCGGTGGCGGAGAAATTCGGCGGCGGCACGGAAATCTGGTGCCTGCTGAGACCCGGCGCGCCGCGCAAGCATTTCTTCCCGCGGCAACCGAAGGCGAAACTCGATGGCGGCCCAGTGAAAACCGGTCAACTGGTCATCCGCAGGGACGGGAACACGCGCATCGTCGAATGCGCCATCCCGTGGTCCGTCATCCCCGAGGTCAAGCAGCGCCGCGACGCGGGTCAACCGGTGAGATTCAGCTTCCGGGTCAATGACAACCGTGGCCCCGCGTATGAGCTGGCCGCCCAGCGGAGCGTGTCCAAGGACAACCCGTTCGCCTTCCATAACGACTGGCAGACGCACTGGGCGAACGAGCTGGAATTCGGCTTCGAGAAATGACGGCCCGCCGGTGGGCGCCCGAAAGCGCAGCACGCCCGGCAACAGTCAGAACTCGAACTGCACATCGCCGAGCCGACGCGCAATTTCGCCCAGCACGCGGTGCTCCTCCGCCTCGCCGCTGGCAACGAACGTCACGCTGAAGCGCAAGCCGGCGCCCGCATCGTCCCAGGGCACGGTCGAAATGAGTCTTTCGGCGATCAGCCACTGTGACGCGTCCTCGGCCGTCTTGAATTCGGTCCGCGAGCCATCGGCCTTCACCGCCGCCCTGGGCGCCGGCACATAGAGGAAAAACGAGCCTTTGGGCTTCCGCGCCTGGAAGCCGGCCGCCTGCAGCGTCCGCACGAGCGCATCCATGCGGCGCGAGTATTTCCGAGCGATTTGCTCCGTGATCTCCGGGTGATCGAAGCAATAGGCGGCGGCGTGTTGGATGGCGAGGAACTGGCCGGAATCGGTGTTGTCCTTCACGTCGCCGTAGGCCTTCACCAACAGTTCGTTCCCGGCCACAAAACCGATGCGCCAGCCGGTCATGTTGAAACTCTTGCTACAGGAGTGCAGCTCGACGCCCACGTCCCTGGCGCCGGGCGTCGCGAGAAAACTCAACGGCCGGCCCTCGAACACCAGCGCGGCGTACGCAGCGTCGGAAATGACGACGAGGCCGTTCCGCTTCGCAAAGTCCACGACCTTCGCGAAGAACTCCGCGGTGGCCGAGGCGCCCGTCGGATTGTTCGGATAATTGATGACCAGCACCTTTGCCTTCGCGAGCACGGCCGCGGGGATCGCATCGAGGTCGGGCAGGAAGTGGTTCGCCGCCATGAGCGGGAGGTTATGGACAATCCCGCCGTAATACTTCGCGTGCGTGCCGAACACCGGATAACCCGGCGTGGTCATGAGCACGACCTCGCCGGGATTGACCAACGCCGCCGGCAGGATGGACAGCGCCGCCTTGCTGCCGATCGAGTGGATGACCTCGGTGGCGGGATTGATGCCGGACACGCCGCAAACCCGTTCGAGATAGCGGGCCGCAGCCTCCTTCAACACGGCGTCGCCGTTGTCGGCGTAACCGCGATTGGCCGGTGTTTTCGCCTCCGCGTGCAACCGCGCCACGACCTCGGGGAAAGCCATCTCGTCGGGCTCGCCCACGCCCATGTCAATGATCTCCGCGCCAGGATGGGCGGCCAGGGCGGCCCGCTTGGCGCGCTTGATCTTCTCGAATTTGTAGATGGCCGTGCCTTTGCCGTATTGCCGGCCGCCGATGCGATCCGCGAACAGGTTTTGAATGTAGGATTCGGACATGAAATCGTTGCCGATTGCCGTGCTTCGATGCCGCCGGCGCGCCGGCGCAAACGCGGTCGGAAGATAGCGGGCGGGTCGGCCGCGCGCAAGCGGTCATCGGATCTGCAGGGTGGCGCGGGCATCCTCGCCCGGCATCTTCGGCGTCCGCGCCGAAGACTCCGCTGGCATCCAGCGAAACGCTGGACGCGTGCGACCGAGACGGTCGCGCTCCCCACATCCTGCCGCGACGCCTACTCGAAAGTCAGGCCAGCGGTCTTGCCCACCTGGAAAATGTGTTCGCGGGCCTGGTCGTATTCGGCGGCCGTGGACAAGTGTTCGAGCATGAGCGTCGCCCTTTGCGGCAACGCGGCCAACCGCCGCAGGTAGGTCGCATAATCGAGCTTGCCCAGTCCCGGGCGCACTTCGCGGAAGTGGACGTTCATCTCCACGTCCCAGGTCAGATCCTTGGCGTGACAGCTCACGATCCAGCGGCCGAGCTTGTCGAAACATTCGTTCAGCAGGTCGGTGTTGTGATAGAACTTGCCCGGCGAGTTGACCAGGTTGCACGGGTCGAGGTGGCACCCAAACGCGGGGCGGTCAATCGCCTTGATCATCCGCACGTAGCTGTCCGCGCTGTCCGGCAGGGCCCAGCCCATCGCCTCATACGTGAACTTCGTCCGCTTGGGTTTGACGGCATCAATGATCTTGCGGGCGTTTTCCACCACCGCGTCCAGGAACCTTGGCGAAACATTCTCCGGATTCGGCCCGTACCAAACGGTGGGATTGAACGACCCGGCGATGTCCACGCAGCACCGGGCGCCGATTTCATCGGCCAGCGCCAACCCCTCGGTCACCGTCTTCAGATTCGCCGCGCGCTTGGCCGGGTCGGCATCCAGCAGATTCACCCAGCGGCCGACCTCGGCGATGACCACGCCGTGCCGCGCAAAGGCGTCGCGAAAGGCGCGGATGCGATCCGGTTCGTTGAGCGACACGCCCGGACAGTAGGCCGCGCGGTAGCCGAGCCGGCGGTGCGCCAGCGCGAGTTCATCGGGGTCGGCTGGAGCGTCAAAAATCGGCCCGCCCAAGCGGACGGGCTGGAGCACACCGCCCTTGCGGGCCGGTTCCGCGGCGCGAGCGGGGAGCACGGACGCCAGACCGGTCATGGCCGCGACTCCGAGCGTGGTTTGTCGAAAGAAGGTTCGGCGGTCTATCGTGTTCATGGCGTGATTGGCGATGCCGCAATTTGCGGACGCCCGTGGCCGCCTGTCAATCGGGATCGGCGGCGAGATGAGATCAAGACGTTTTCCCGGGCCGAGGTCCACGCTCAAGGCGACTTCGCCCGACTCTGCCGTCAGCGCCCGCCGCAATCGCCTTTGAGATTCCACCGGGCCTCGGCCCGCACGCAGCGGATCTCCCGCGCGGTTTCCGCCACCGCAGTGATTTTGGCGATGGCGGATTCGCTTTGGGGAGCGATCAGACCCGTCCCTTGCGTGGACACCCTCAAGGCACCATGAGGGACGCCGCCGTTGGCGACGACTCGCAAAGCGGGGCTGCGGTTCGCGCCGGCGTTCCCGTATTCGAGGTGCGCCACCGCCGCATTCCCCCAACCGGACCGGACCATGCCACACCCCGTGAATCCACTCCAAGCCTGACTCCAGGCCCTGGCGCGGCCACGGCGCCCGACGAGGTTGGAGTCTGATTGGGCCCAGGCACGAGCTTGAACGGGAGTCCGCTGGTGATCAAGAGCGGCCGAGGTTGCGTTCCGAGCGCAGGGCGTCCTCACGATGCCAGCGGAAGCGCGAAGTCGGGGCTTTGCACGTGACGAATGTAACCCTCGGCCTGCTGGTGGCCGCTCTCGATTCCCCGCATCCGGGTGACCAGTTCTTGAAGCGCGTAAAACTTGTCCGGCGCCTGGCTGGCGTGGGCATAGCAGGCTGCACGCTTTTGTGGTTCGGTGCCGGTAATCTCGACGTAGTGGGTCGGGGCAAACTGGACCGTGTCTTCCCCGCTGGACACTTCATAGTAATAGAGAGCGAACTTCTTTCCCATCCGCAGCCACGCCTCATAAACCAGGAGTGAAATGGCGCGATGATCCGGGTGATTGTCGATCGGCCAGTGGGTGAAGACCACCTTGGGCTGCTCGCTTTCCAAGAGATGGTGAAACTGATCGTAGTGGGCGCCATCCACGACCGCTTTGCCGTCAATTTGTCCCGCAAAGGCGGGCCGCGCCTTGAGAATCTCGCAGGCTTTTTGGGCTTCCGCCACGCGCACGGGGCCGGGGTCGTACGATGGCTTGTTCGTCCACTCGCCCCGGTTGAGGTAGAGCAGGACGACCTCGTGCCCCAGGTCAGTGTAGCGGGCGATGGTGCCACCGCAGCCGTATTCCGGGTCGCCGGGATGACCACCGGTGACCACCACCTTGAGTTGGGGCCTTGTTGTTGGCAATGTTTTGCTGGGCAATGGATCACCGGCGGTGGTTGGCAGTGGCAGGCCAGCAGCAACGGCGGTCCCCAGCAAGCTGGCTTTGCTCAACATGTTTCGGCGTGAAATCGGTTTCATGTGGTCGTCATGGGTCCAGTTTCCGTGAGTATGAGACGAGCTGGAGCCGGAGTCAAAAACAGTTTGCCCCGTAGCTCCGGTTGCTCCAGGGACCGAAGCAGCAGGTACTGCATGGAGAAGTTGCTCTTGCCCACCCCGGTTGGTCCAATCAGCAACAATCCGCCACCCCGGCACAATTATTTGTTGCGACGAGCTTCCCTTCGTATCATCGGCGCTTGACGCAATCGTCCCCTTCTGCCAGCAGTTGATGCTCACCACTATGAATGAAACCGGAAACCACCTCTCCCTCAGGCGCGCCGCCTCGATGAGTGGGTGGCGCGTCAAACTCCAATCCATCAATGGTTGGATCTGGGCCATGCTGGCCGGAGCCATCCTGGGCACAAGCGCCGCAGTCGGTGAGGGGATGGGACCGTTGGGGGACATGAAGACCGAAGCGGCGTGGGTGAAGAACCACCTGCTGGAAACCGACGAGGCGGTGGTCGCCTTCGTTTATGGTGGAAAAGGGTCGGACGAGTTGCTCCGAGCCTGGGGGCGGACCCTTGAGACCAAGCCTTTGGCCGACGGGCGAACGCAGCACCTGCTCAGGTGGTTGGACGCGGAAACAGGCCTGGAGGTCCGGCTGGTGGCGATGGAATATGGCGATTACCCGGCGGTGGAGTGGACCGGATATTTCAAGAACACAGGCAAGACACCGACCCCGTTGCTCCAGGAGTTGCAAGGAGTCGATGTGGCTCTGGGACTGCCAAAACAGCCGGCGACCCTGCGTACGATCCGCGGGGACAACTGCTCGGCGGAGAGTTATGAGCCGCTGGCGTTCAAGGTGGAGGAAAAGGAAAGAAGATTTGCGCCGGTGGGTGGCCGTCCGTCGAACGGTGCCTTTCCATATTTCAACGTCGATTTTGGCGGGGAAGGGGTGATGGTGGCGCTAGGTTGGCCGGGACAGTGGGCGGCGCGGGTTTCGCGAGTCCGGGAGGTGGTACGATTTCAAGGAGGGCAGGAGCTTACCCATCTCAAGTTGGAACCCGGAGAAGAAATCCGGACACCGCTGGTGGCGGTGTTGTTCTGGAACGGCGATTGGACGCGAGGACAAAACCTGTGGCGGCGATGGATGGTGGCGCACAACCTGCCGCGGCCCGGGGGCAGGCTGCCCGGACAGCTCACGTCGGCTTGCATGGGATTGCATCAATCGGCCGCGGGCGAGAAGCAGTTCATCGCCACTTACCTGAAGGGCGGGGTCAGATTTGACTACTGGTGGATGGACGCCGGCTGGTACGAGGGGCCGGAATGGTGGGCGGCCAAAGGCGTTGGAACCTGGGAACCGGACCCGGCGCGCTTTCCGCATGGCATCCGGGAAGTGTCCGACTACGCGCACCGTCAGGGCATGAAGTTGGTGCTGTGGTTTGAACCGGAGCGGGTCTTCCGGGGCAGTTGGGTGTGGGCAAACCATCCGGAGTGGCTCTTGAAGTGGGATGACGCCCAAGATATCCGCCTGCTGAACCTCGGCGATCGTGAAGCGCGGCAGTGGCTGACCCAGCACATCAGCCGGTTCATTACGGAGCAAGGCGTGGACTTATATCGCCAGGACCACAACGTGGATCCCTTGGTCCCATGGCGTGGTCAGGAGGCGCCGGAACGGCAGGGACTGACGGAGAACTTGTACGTGCAGGGCTACCTGGCGTATTGGGATGCGCTCCTGCAACAACACCCGGGCATGTTGATCGACTCGTGCGCTTCCGGCGGCCGACGCAACGACCTCGAAACGTTGCGGCGCGCGGTGCCGTTGCTGCGGAGTGATTTCCAGGCGCCCGTCTATAACCCAAAACCGCCGGACATCGACAGCGGAAATCAAGGTCATACTTATGGGCTGAGCCTGTGGGTGCCCTATTACGGGACCGGGGTCTCGTGCGAAGACGTCTATTCCGTGCGAAGTCATTTGTGTCCGGCTTTGGGGATCGGGATGAACCTGGGCAAGCCCCAGTGGCAGGTGCTGCGGCAACGGATCGCGGATTATCGCAAAGTGGCCGATTATTTCTATGGCGATTACTATCCGCTGACGGAGTACAGCCGCGCCCAGAACGTGTGGATGGCCTGGGAGTTCGTGCGGCCAGAGCGTGGGGACGGCCTGATCCAGGTGTTCCGCCGGGTGGACAGTCCGTACGAAACGGCGCGGTTGCGGATGCGTGGGCTGAAGGCAAATGCGCGCTATGCCCTGACGGATCTTGATACTGGCAAGACCCGCGAGGAAAACAGCCAAGACCTGACGAACGGCGGACTGCGCGTGACCATGCCGATCGCGAGAACGGCGGCCCTCCTGACTTTTCGCGAAGTACGCTAAGAAAGCGTGTACTCGGCGGGGAGTGAACCCATAAACTGCGGCTCAGCCTGCAACCAAAGGGCTGAAGACCTGGTTTATTCCGCCACCGTATCGCTGGAATTTCACCGGGGCAGCAAAAACGAACGACAATTAACACAATGCCCCGCCGAAATACAAAACAGCCGC
>Ga0187849_1002295_pt1 | contig 18515 bp, 15 predicted proteins | sample June2016WEW_4_10_2_FD_132412 | JGI IMG/M metagenome (GOLD analysis project Ga0187849, IMG submission 132412) | Peatland microbial communities from SPRUCE experiment site at the Marcell Experimental Forest, Minnesota, USA - June2016WEW_4_100 | ecosystem: Environmental > Terrestrial > Soil >...
CTAATTAAGAGCCATGTCAAGGAAAATCTTATATTTACATGACTACAATATGTCGCACAAATTCCGCTAACCCTCTCGGATACAAAGACTTCAATTAATTACCGCGGGGAAGATCCGTCAGACGGAACCAGAACCTGACAATTCCGTAGGTTCAAAAGGTTGAAAGATTGGGTGGGGCCAAAAAATCCCCTTAAATCATAGCTAATAGCCTTTAATTTCAATAACATTACGCGCAAGCAAGGCGTCTTGGTGGATGGCAAGGGCAAGACTAACTCCCTCCAGTAGGTTCTGCTGAGCCGGGGCGCTCGGTACCACAACTATTATAACACTAGAGTAACCTATGTCAAGCGAAAAATCCTGCCCTCCGTCAGAATTCTGCTGAAGCGGGCGCAAGAAGCACGGGGACGGAGTTGGGTGGCTCGCGCTTACTGAAAGTGGGCGCGAGCTGAAGTCCGGTAGCCCTTTGGGGGGGCCGCGCTTCGGAATCCACCGTACAAGAAAAACTGCGGACCATGAAAAGCAGGTTCGCGCTACTTGCTGCTTACAGGAAAACGACTTCGCAGTGAGCTACCATTCCAGCGAGCGGCGAGGTGTGTCTTAACTATTTGTCTCACCCCAGGGAACAACTGCGTCTGGCAGGCGGACAGTGGTGGTGGGACGGACGCACTAGATATCCTCGGAAGGCGGATTCCCGGGGGTGTCGATAAGCTCTCGACCCGAAACCAGCAGTAGGAGCAAAGATGGCGTAGTGTCTGGAAATTGATCAAAAAGTTCAAAACATTGCACTATTTTTCCTGCGGCTCTTCCCTCGCTTTTCCCACCTTGCGGATTAGCCCGAATAAATACAATACGTTACGCGCGATACGAGAATTCCTCCAACCTGGATGGCCGCGTGCTATGCCCCAGGGGGAGCGCGGGCAAGATCCAAGTGCGATTCCGGGTCTCATTACTAACCAAGCGTCCTCTTGGGAAGCAAGGGCCACCGCACCGTGGACCTTTTGTCGCAGTCGGGCATCAGATGTCGTTGGGAGTTGCTAATCAAAGGGTGCCTGACAGCCTCGCAGCCGACGGGGCAAGGTCCGAACTTAAGTGGCAATCAAATGCGCCGATGAATTCAGTTTGAGGCACAAGTTCCTGCCGGGAATACCCGGGGTGAAGTCTCCGGTGAGTGCTTTCCCCTTGCTGAGCACTTTTGAACAGACACGCCGCCGCCGAGTATGCTTTAATGGTTGCGTGGAGCCTCAAAAATGGAAATCCTAGGTGTACCGTCAACCACTCGGGGACCCAAAATGGAAACCCCGATGCAATCCCTTCGGTCCAGCGGCAGGCCCTGCGCCGCCAGGGCGATGACCATCCGACTCAGCTCCGCACGGGCGCGTGGGAGGATGGCAGCGCTTATCGGCGTAATTGTCTTGCTGACCGGCGTAATTCAGCTTTATGCGCAGAGCCGGACGGCAACCGCATCCCTAGTATTGCAGGTGCGTCCGGAGGAACTCCTCCAAGACCAGAACGGCAGCGTGGTGCTCAAAATCCGGCTTGCCCGCGGAACGACGGCTCGTCTCTGGGCGGCGAATTCCTGCACCTCACCCTCCCCGGAATCGCAGGTCATCACCATGTCCGGGATTTACAGCATCCCTCTCAACGCGTTGAGACCGGTGATCAGCGACCCGAACAGCAGCGCGAGCCATGTTTGCCTGCTATCTTCAGACGGCGTGCTTAATGATTCCCTGCCGGTCGTGATGATGGCGCCCGGAAACAGCACAAGAGGGCAGGGACCGCCACACCTGACGGCGCCAAGCGGTGTTTCGGTTGACATGCCGGCCGGATGGGCGGTGGCTACTCAAGCAGGTACAACGACCTGGTCGAACCCGTAACCGTCCTTCTCCTGCCGCAGGGTTCCCTCGAAGGCCCCGAAGCGGTCGTGTCGTCCTAGCTTTTCTGCGTGAGGTTAGCTGCTGCCGCCAGCACCAGCTCCAGCGCCTCCGCGCCCCGCCCCACGGCCAGCACCGCCCCGGCCACCGTGACCAGCCCCACCGCTGCTCCCCCGAGTGGAGCCCCTGTGAGCACCGCTTCCCGCGCCACCTCTCCCTGCGCCCTCCTGACCGCCTTTTCCGGAACCACCTGTCTCATCCGTTCCGCTTTGCCCATCAACGTGAATCTCCTGTTGCAAGGTCTCCCGCACCGGCTTCACGGCTACGGGCTTGGTTTTTAGCTCGAACTCAACCCGTGGCGGCGCCGTGAAGCTCCTGGGTGATACACGGGCGCTTGCTGGCGAAGCCAACAGGTAACCGTCGGGAAGAGTCTGCGGATCGATCGCGACTTCGTAATCGCCCTCGCGCAGGTTGTAGAAGTAGAAACTCCCGTCCTGATAGGGGGTGGTATAGCGATTCGTGGCGGTCAGCCGGATGAGGATGTTCTCGACCTGCGCGCCCGCCGGCGCCACGATCTTTCCTGAGAACATGGCCAAGCGGACCACGTTGAAGTCCGCCCGGGCGACGGCTCTCGGGTCGACGTTCACGCGCCCTTGGATGGTCGCGCCCGGCTCGTAATCGGCGGGGAGTTGTTCCATGTTGAGCCCCACCTCGTGCGTTCCCTCGGGAACATCCCCAAAATCGTAATGGCCGTTGGTGTCCGTGAGAACGTTGCGATAGTGATCGAGGCTGACCCCGACGTTCGGCGCCGGCCGCGTCCCCGATACCGACTGCTCCAACACCAACCCCCGGACGCTTCCTACCAGAGGAGCGTGCGTCGCCGTATATTGCTCGATCGTGCCTCCTCCCTCCCAATTTCTCCCCCAGTGGATTTGCTTGCTGATGCGCAAGAAGACGCTCCATTGATTGGAAGCGGCAAGCTCCGAGTTCAGGCCCAGGCCGGTGTTGCCGAAAAGGAAAATGTTCTCGGGATTCAGGTCCGTAAGGAGCTTGTTGCGGAGGGCCTCAAGTTGCAGCGACCAGCCGCGCCGGAGAGGCGTGCTCAGCCCGACCATACTATTGGAATAGGCGTTGGTGGTAAAAATACTTTTATTCACCAAGTCGTTGCCTTTCTCGAAGTAACCGTAGGCAGAGACGCGCTTGAAGTTGGCCGCGAGTGAGCCGCGGTAAAAGAGCGTATTGGTGCTTTCCGTCGTTTTCGAGTTCTGTTCCCGGACGGCCCCGCCAATGACCAGCCGCTTCCAAACAAATGTGTCTTCGAGTTCCGCGAATCGCTGCACCTGCGGCGTGGTGTTCGAATTCAGGTTCATGTCAATGTAGGAGAGCCGCAAGCTGTGGCGTCGCAGGGGGCGGGTGAGGTTGAGGTTCAACTGGCGGTTGTTCGAGATGGACTCGCCGAACAGGGCAGGGTCCTGCACCGTGAGGCGGAGCGTGGTAAGCGAGGCATTGGCGCTGAACTTCCAGGGGAGCAGGATTGAGGCCCCGGAGGTTTCCCCCGAGCTGTGGTAAGTGGGCAGTTGGGGATTGTGCTCGAGGTTGTTCGAGTACTCGCTGGCCGACCCGTAGAGATCCACCCGCTTGACCGGCCGATAGTGCACATCAACGTAGGGTCCCTTCCGATCGCCCACGAACGTACCCAGCATGGGAAGATAGGTGGTGCTTTGCAGGACGTAATTGGCGCGGAAGCTGAACTTGTCCGAATCCCAGGCCGGGCCCAGCAGCAGCGAGAGCGGTTCCTGACCCACCGGTGAGGGGGTGAAGCTGGAAGCTGTGCTGGCGGTTGCTTCCGTGTAGAATTTCAAATGTTTCGTGGCGTGGTAAATAGACTGAAACGTCAGACCATTCCAATGTTGATAGTTGTGGCCAGCGAAGAAGTACGCGGAATCGGCCGTTAGGACGCTGGAATCAGTCCCGAGGTACATGTAGCGCACCCCAAATTCCCAGCGCTCGCCCACCTTCTGCCACAGGGAACCGCCCAGCACGAGCTGCGGCAACATCACACGGTAAGGGACGCGAGGCCCACCGAGCAGAGTTTCTTCGCCCACGAAAAACTGGAGACTGCGGTTCTTGCGTCTGACCACGATTCGCGCCCCGCGCCCGGAAATGTCGGGGGTATAGATGTTCTGGAAGGGGTTTTCCACCATATTGGAGCGGAATTGGAAGTCGCCGCCAATGAAGTCCCATTTCCAGCCCCAGAGGGGCGCTTGCTCAAGGCCCACAAAGTTCGTCCCCGAGTGGAAACCGCTGCCGCCGTAACCTTCCAGGTTGCCGTCCAATAGGCCAACGCCGGGAATGAATTCTTTGAAGTTTAACGCCATGCCGGAGGTATCGAGCAGCGGCTGCCCGCTTCCACCCAGGTAGTAGCCCTGGAGGGCAACCTCGGCTTCCCCGGCGCTCTGGGCAAAGGCTTCAGTGGAGAGACACCCCAACATAGAAAGCGATAACAGAAGGGCAAAAGCCAGGAAGCGGAGGGAAGAACTCATAAACGAATAGTCACGTGCAGGAGTGAAAGGAGAGGAGCCGGACTCGGTGTTGGTCTTCATTCTGACTCCCGACTTCTCACTCCTGACTCCTGTTCTCAATGGGCCACGGGCGCCGGCGCCGGCTAATCCACCGTCACGTCAGCAGAGCCTTGCTGGATCTCGCCCGTGCCGATATCAACATGCGCGCGAAGCTTATAGTGCCCAGGGTTAAGGTGCACCTTGAGCGGGAAGATGAACCGCTGGCTGCGTTCACGCAGGACGGGGAGAGAAGTGAATTCCTCCGTCTCCACGACTTGGCCCTTGTCGTCCACCACCTCGAGTTTGCCCGTCGGCCGGAAGTACATCTGTCCCAGGTTCTCCAGCACGACCACGGCCTGCCACCCGGCTTCCTTGGAGTCCTTTGCCGGGGGGATGGCTTCGAGCTTGAATTCTTTTAGCCCCCCCCGAACCGGAGGCGAACCGACCACGACATAAATCGCGGCAACGATTCGGACCGCCATGCGCATACCGATCCCCTCAGTTGCCTGCTCGGCGGCGGGGAGCGTGGTGAAGCCCGCGGCGCAGTTGTAGCTGCCTTCAGCAACGTCCGCGGGCGCCCGCAGCGTGTAGCGCGCGTTCAGGAACCCGCCGTTTTCAAGCTCGATCTCCATAGGATTCAAGCTCAGCCATTTCTTGCAGGAGTACGCAGCCTCCTGGGGCAGGTCGCGTTCAAACTGCGGCGTGGTCTTGTCGTCGATATCGAAATCCAGAACCTCAGCCCGAATTCGCGTCTTGGCGTCCGATTGATTGCTCAGTTTCAACGCTCCCGAATACTGCTGCCCGGGCGTCATGTGGAGCTCCACTCGCATGGGCACCAGCCCCAAGCCCAATTGCCCCCGCGCCGGGAGCGCTGTCCCCAGCGTCAATAGGGCCAGAAAAATGACTACGGTTCGGTATAGATGTAACTCACGGTTAGTTGACATGATGAACCTACGCTGTAGTTCCACGCGTCCTGGAACGTATAAGTCGCCTTAAAGCTGGCCGGACTGTGATTCCCTTTTCCGGTTGCCACCGTCGTACCATTGCCCGTGTTGCTCAACGGAGCTGAAGCCGCGCAGGTGACGCCGCTAGCAGTTCCGCAAGCTACCGTCACGGAGCTCGCCGGCGGGGTGTTGCAGCCGCTAAAATTCGTGGCGCCAGCCTTAGCATAGACATGGAAGCTGGCGGGGTTGCCCGTGACCGTGAAACTGACCGCTGTCGACGTGTTAACCTGTGTGCCGTCGGGCGTGGACGAGGTAAAGGTGATGGTGTTCGGCGTCACACTTCTAGGGTAGCCGACCGTCAAGGGAACCACGTCTTTCACTGTTTGTGCTGACCGCATGACCGGGGTGGGCCGGCGTGGGCCTGTCAGCTTTTGTGCCCACGCCAACCCGGTGCTGAGCAGGGTCAGCCCCGCTAGCACCAACATTGTGAATCTGCGCATCCCGGCCTCCTTTCTTCGCCCCGCAGGTAGGGGCGGGATCTGCCCGCCCGGGGGCGCGAAGCACTCCCCTACCCACGACTTGAACAGCTACGTCAGGCTGATAGTAAAAGTAACGACCGCTGTGTACGAGCCGGTCTGGTAATCAGGGTCGTTGACCAGAGTCCAGGCCACCGAAGAGCTAACTCCCCCCCTGTCGGTACGAGCGTCTGTCGAAAAGGCCGTCACTGCCGTCGAAGTGAGTGCAGCGGACACGGCGCTGGAAGGAACGGTCGACGTCCCGTGCTTGCTGGGGTTGGGAACGGTGGGAACGTAGGTCAGCAAGTCCGCGGCGTCCAGTGGGCTGCCCACCGAGGGGCCGACGATGCCCGAGCCCGCAAAGTCGGTTGTGACCGCCAGCGTTATGTGAGAAACTCCGCCGCTAACGGCCGTCCGGACGAAATAGGTGAAGTTGGTTGTGCCGGTATAGTTGGAGAAGAGTGTACCCGGCGAGGTAAGGGAGGTGTTGGGGGTTTGGATGGTCAAAGCCGCCTCCGGAATAACCGTGATATTGAGATTCGTGTTGACGGTGCCGGTGCCCAACTGCGCAAACGCCGCAGACGCCGCGAGCAGCAGGACCGCCGCAAGAGCTAGAATTTTCTTCATGGTGTTGTCTCCTTATATTTTTGAATATTTCAGCTTGCGCTGATTTCGAACTTTTCAACTTGCACTGATCGTAAAAGTCACAGTTGCCGAATAAGCTCCCGTCTTGTACACGGGGTCGTTGGTCAAGGTCCAAGAGGTCGTCACGGTAGAGCCCGCGGTGGTAGTTGTATGAGCGTCGGCGCCAAACGAGGCTACGGGTGAGGAAGAGCCGGTGGAGGCCGGCTGGCTGCCGGTGCAAGGTGTCGCCGGGGCGGCGCCGCTACAGGTGTATTTGAGCGCGTCGCCAGCCGTGGGCGGGGTTCCTACGGAGGGGCCGCCAGCCGGGCTGAAGTCGGTCGTGACTTGCAAGCTGATGGTGCCGCTTCCGGTCGACTGCTTCGTCCGGATGAAGTAAGTCACAAGCGTACTGCCGGTGTAGTTGTTGAAGACGCTGCCGATTGCCGTGAGAGCCGTGGGTGAAGCAACGGTCAGCGCCGCCTCGGCGGCGACGTTCACGGTGACACTGGTTGTCCCGGTGGCGGACTGCGCGTGTCCCACAGACGCCGTGAACAACAGGATGAGCGCCAGCAGGGGTAGGGTTTTCAAGAGTTTTTTCATGTTCTCAGACTCCTTATTCTAAGTTCTCAAGCTGCACTGATGGTCCAGGTTAAAATGGCCGTATAACTCCCCGTCTTGTACTTGGGGTCGTCGGTAAGTGCGAAGTTGACACTTACGGTGTTCGTGGCGGCGTTATTACAGGGGCTACCTGCACCCGTGCAGGCCCCGGCCGGGATGGTGACGACAGTCTGGGCCGCCGCCGTTCCCACTCCCACCGCCGGAGAACCGGAGCAATTCGTACCCAAAGTCGCCCCAGTACAGGTAAAGGTCAGAGCATCGCCCGTAGTGGGCGGGGTACCGATGCACGGCCCGCCGGAGCAAGAGAAGTCCGTACTTGCATAGACGGTGATCTTTCCGCTGCCCGTTGAAGCGGTGGTCCGTGCCCGGTAATCGAGGGTGACAGATCCCTTGAACGCGGTGAAGGTGGTCCCCGTATTGGTGAGAGCTACCGAAGTGGGAACATTATAGAGGTCTCCAGCAGCCTGCAGAGTGAGCGACAAAGTCTGGGTCCCCAACGTTGTCTGTGCGTAGGAACCCACCGGCGCCAGGAGCATCACCAGAGCGCCCAGGCCGTACGCGACAACCCGCTGGAAAAAGTGCTTAACATTCCGCATCGGGATCATGTCACCTGTAAGAAAGGGCTTCCGAACTTTGACCATGCCATCCATATAAATGCAGCCAAAATAACGTTCACCGCTCTTTGGCAGGAACTCAGTCACCACACGAACCCGCCGCATGAATTATGAGGAGTTCCTAATTGTTCGCAATAGTACGAACGTACTGAAAATCTTGATGACGGAGTTAAGACCCCAATAAACACTATCCAGAATCGGGCGAGTTGTCTGTGAAGGATTATGATGTCTGAATACGCGAACTGCATAACGTGCCTCCCCCAGGCTCGTCTCTTGGGCGGGAACTCAGTCACCACACGAACCCGCCGCATGAATTATGAGGAGTTCCTAATTGTTCGCAATAGTACGAACGTACCAGAAATCTTAATAAACGACGTGTCTAATCTCTCTCTCGCCGGAGTGCGAAGGTGCTAGGAATGTCCACCGACGATATGCCCACCTCCGCGAGGTATCGTCTGAGCGGCGGTAAGGTCCAATCCGTTGGTAGCAACGCCCGGGTCCCTGCGGCAGGCTTGGACCAGGGCACATCGTCGCAATTTCCGAACATTATTTGACCCTATCGCAGCGGGAGCCGCGTATTGCGGGTTGCCCCGTGGGGCGGGGCATAAGTTCTCCACAGGTCCAACGTCGGCTATAATGGTGGGGAGACACCGATCGTCGCAAAGCGTACGGCCCGCGCGTGAGGCCAGAGAAGGGAACTTTTTCCGTATGAAAATCACGGCGTTGATTGTGGATGATGAACAGCCGGCTCGCGACGAGTTGGCGTTCTTGCTGAAGAGTTTTTCCGACGTCGAAGTGGTCGGCCAGGGAAAGAACGGCGTTGAAGCCGTGAATATGGTGCGCGAGCTGAATCCGCATCTGGTGTTCCTGGATGTGCAAATGCCCGGCGTCGATGGCTTTGGCGTGATCAAGCGGGTATCCACAGTCAGTGGTTTGCTGACCGTGGGCTTTCTCCCTCGATGACCAGCCAAAGGTTAATTGAGGCCACAGCTATCTAACTGGCCTCTGCTACGCCCAATAAAGGAGGGCCGCAACGATGCCAATCAACCACGAAGAACTTATTGATGGGAGTGATAAGTAACGAGTGGCGAGTGACAATAAACTCGGTCCAAAGGCCGAGGTCCGAAATCCGAGGTCCGGAGTCGGAAGGGCGAAAGGCGGGAAGGCGCGAGCCGGCATTCGCGTCCTCGTTCCTGAACCCTAAATCCTCACTCCTAAATCCTGACTTCTGACTCCTGAATCCCAAATCCTGACTCCTAAATCCTAACTTCCCCTGCCATCAAGTTTTCCAGCGTTTCGCGGGGGCGAATCAATTCCGCTTCTGCTCCGTACACCAGAACTTCGGCGGGGCGTGGCCGCGTGTTGTAATTGGAGGAGAGGACGAATCCGTAAGCGCCGACGGTCAGTACCGCGAGCAGATCGCCCGGCTGCACGTCGGGCAGGTCACGGTCGCGGGCGAAGAAGTCGCCGCTTTCGCACAGCGGTCCGACAATGTCCGCTTGCAATCGCTCCGCCGTCCCTCCCCGCGCGGGAACAATCTCGTGGTAAGACCCGTAAAGGGCCGGGCGCATTAAATCATTCATGCCGGCGTCCACCACTACGAAATTCTTCCGCTGGTGCCGTTTCACGTAGAGCACGCGCGTCACGAGCACGCCGGCGTTGCCCACCAGGGCGCGTCCGGGCTCGAGAATGAGCCGCATCGAAGCATCGCGCAGCCGCTCTTCCAGGCCCCGCGCCATCCGCTCGACGTCCAGAGGTGGCTCGGCGCCGTAAGAGATTCCGTACCCGCCTCCCAAATCGAGCACCTCCACGGCGATGCCTTCCGCCGCCAGTTGCCGCGCCACACTCAGAATTTCATCCAACGCCTTCCAGAAAGGCTCCACCTCCAGGATCTGCGAGCCGATATGGCACGCCACGCCCTGGACCTTCAGATGGGGAGAGCGCGCGGCGCGACGATAGAGTTCCGGGGCTTCATCTTTCGGCACACCAAACTTGTGGATCATCTGCCCAGTGGAAATGTAGGGGTGCGTGTCCGCTTCCACGTCGGGATTCAGGCGGATGGAAACGCGTCCAACCCTTTGGAGGGCGCGGGCGCGGCTTTCAATGACGGCGAGTTCGCCCGCCGATTCAACATTGAACATCAATATGCCGGCGGCCAAACCGGCGTCAATCTCATCCTGGGTTTTCCCCACTCCGGAAAAGACGATGGTGCCAGGAGCGGCGCCGGCGCGCAACGCCCGCGCCAACTCTCCGCCCGAGACCACATCGAATCCCGCGCCTGCCTGCCGCAGCAAGCTCAGGATGCGGAGGTGGGAATTGGCTTTGACCGAGTAACAAATCAGGCTGGGAGTCCGCGCCAGAGTCCCGCGCAGCCGTTCATAGTTGCGGAGAATCGTGCTTTGGCTGTAAACGTACGTCGGCGTGCCGAAACGCTCGGCGAGTGACGCCAGGGGCAGATCTTCGCAGAAGAATTCGCCCTGGCGGTAGTGAAAGGAATCGTGGGTCGATGAGGTCATTTTCTCTCTTCGGAAATCAGGTGCCAGGTGTCAGGTGCTAGGTTTCAGGTGCCAGGTGCTAGGGAATGGTTAAGTGTAAAGGGTGAAGTGTAAAGGATAAACGGCTTCATCTTATCCTTTACACTTCACCCTTTATACCTTACCCACCACGGGTTCCAGCCCCTAGCCCCTAGAACCTAGCACCTGACACCTGACACCTGGCACCTGGCACCTGACACCTAGTGCTCAGCGCACCTTCAATACAACCAGCGTTTGGTCGTCGCGCTGCGGGCGCCCGGCTTCGAACTCGCGCAGCTCTGCAAACACCCGGCTGACGATTTCCTGGGGCGGCCTCTGGGCGTTCTGGCGCAGGATGTTTTCCAGGCGCCGCGAGCTGAACTCTTCCTGCTGGGGGTTGTTGGCCTCGGTAATGCCGTCGGAAAAGAACGCCAACACATCTCCCGTCTCCAGATTCACCGTCACTTGCTGATACTCGGTGTGCTCCATCAGGCCGAGGGGAACGCCCTCGGCGCGAATCGCCCGGCACTGCCCATGGCGAACGAGGATAGGAAGCGGCATGCCGGCGTTGGCCAGGCACAGGCTTTTGGTGCGCGGTTCCCAGATGGCGTAGGTCAGGGTAATGAAGTGGCCTTCAATCTTGCGCTCCAGGAACATGACATTCAGCCGCTTCATCATGTCCGGCGGCGGAAGCTTCTGCGGAGCGAGACTGCGCAACGTGCCACTGGCCATGGCGCCGTAGAGCGCCGCGGGCGCACCCTTGCCGCTGACGTCACCCACCACAATCACCTGCCGGTCCTTGCCGTAGGCGAGGAATTCATAAAGGTCGCCCCCCAGTTCGCGCGCGGGCTGAAAGTGCAAAGCCACGTCCAGGCCGGGAATTTTGGGCGCGATTCCCGGCATCAGGTGCATCTGGATTTCCTGTGCGTGGCGCAGGTCGCGCTCCAGCCGCGCTTCGCTGCGCGCCACGCGCTCGTACAAGCGCGCGTTCTCAATGGCGATGGCGATTTGCGGGGCGAGAGTGGAAAAGATGCGCACGTGCTCGTCGTTGAAATAATTAAGGTGCGGGCTTTCCAAATCGATCACCCCGATCACGTGATCGCGATAAATCAGCGGGACCGTCATCTCCGAGCGGGTCTCCGGATTCATGGGGATGTAGCGCGCGTCTTTGCTGACGTCCGGCACCACGACCGGCTGGCGCAGGCTCGCCGCCGCTCCCACGATGCCCTGGCCAAAATTCACGGTAGACCTTTCAGGCATGCGCTCATCCTGCTTCAGGGAAATGACGGCGTTGAAAGTTTGCGCTTGGTCGTCGGCCAGCAGAATGCCAAAGCGGTGGTAATCCACCAGCCGCTTGGTGAGCGTCCCGATTTTGCGCAGCAATTCGTTCAATACCAGCACCGAGGTGAGTTCTCGGCTGATTTCGTTCAGCAACTGGAGCGTGCGCGCCTGGCGCAGGGTGCGCCGGTACAACCGCGCGTTTTCGATCGCCAAGGCCATGGGATTGGCCAGAAACTCCAGCAGGCTGACGTGCGAGCCGTTGAAGAAGTCCGGCTGCGGGGCTTCCAGGTCAATGACCCCGATCACGCGGCCCTTAAACAGCAGAGGAACCGCCATCTCGGAGCGAACCGCCGCCAGCGATGGGATGTAGGCGGGATCGTTCTTGACGTCATTCACCAGAACCGGGCGCCGTGTCTGCGCGGCCCGGCCCACAATGCCCTCGCCCACCTTGATCCGCAGGCGTCGGATCAATTCCGGGGGATGGCCGAGGCTGAAATGCACGCGCAACTCCTGCGTCTTCTCGTTGAGGAGAAGAATGGCGAAGACCTCGTAGTCAATGGCGCGCTTGACGACCTCCGCGATGCGGGCCAGCAACTCATCGAGATCGAGCGTGGAATTGATTTGCTCGCTGACCTCGATCACCAAAGTCAGGAGCTCCGTCAACTCGAGAGGCCGGGATGTTGAGCGACTGATTTCTGCCATGGGTTTCGGAGCGGAATGTTCCCATTTTCAGGGTAAGCTCGCTGCAAAACCTCTATTCTAACATACGGGTCCCAAGCGACCGCCAAGACACGCATTTCCGGTGCTGTCCTAATTTCAGATGTAGCGCCGGCTTCCAGCCGGCATTGAGCCGCCAAGATGGCGGCGCTACGTTCAAATTAGGACAGCACCGCATTTCCAAACCACCCCAAAGTGCTGCCTTGGATATAATGGCGCGCGATGCTGATTCTGGCTTTTGACACAACCAGCGAAAAGGGTGGCGTCGGAATCTTCCGAGACGCGGAGTGCTTGGTGTTGGTTCCGAACGACGGGCCGGCGAATCGGTACTCCATTACCCTGTTCGAAATGGTGGAGCAGGCGCTCGCGCAGGCGCACCTGGAACTCCGCGAGATCGACCTGTACGCAGCGGCCAACGGGCCCGGCTCGTTCACCGGGATTCGCGTTGGCTTGGCGGCGGCGCGCGCGTGGGGAAGAGCTTTCGACCGCCGGGTTCGCGGCGTTTCCGTGCTGGAGGCCCTGGTGAACAAGCAGGGACTCGGGACTCGGGACTCGGGACTCGGGGAAACTCCGGCAAGCAGGGCCTGCCAACGCGGAAGCCAGGAATCACTGCCCTCTCCAGGGGGAGAGGGTGCCCGACGGAGGAGGGAGGGGGCCCCACATTTTGCAGGTCGTGGGGGTGAGGGGTTTCTTCCATCTCAGGGGTCGCCGGGGCCGGAGTGGTACTTCCCCATACTGGACGCGCGGCGGGGAGAATTTTTCCTGGGGGGTTTTCGCCGAAAGCCCTCCGAACTGCTGAGCTCCGCGCGGCAGGATTATGAGCCGGCGGATGGAGGCTGGGTCCTTAAGCCGGAATCACTGCGAGCGTTTGTGGAAGGGCGACTGACTAGCGGTGCGAGTGCCACGTGCCTGGTGCGCGCGCATGACCAAGCCGCCGCTGATCTGCGCGCGAGCCTGCCCACTTCTCTGAACTGGCAGCAGGTTGAAGGCGCCTTAGTGGACTCCATCGCGGACATCGCCCTGAAGGAAGAGCAATCGAGCCGCCCTTGCCCGGACGCGAAACTGGACGCCTACTACATTCGCCGCCCGGATGCGGAAATCAATTGGAAGGACTGAGCCCAACGCTTTGTCATGAAGGTTCGAGCCTGCGCCGACGATGATCTTGCGGCCGTTTATGCGATCCAGTTGAAGTGCCCCCAAGCGGCGCAGTGGCGCGCGGAGGATTACCTCCATTTGGCTCGCGATCCCGGCGGGACGGTTCTTGTCGCCGAACTCGCAGCCGCGAATCTGCCGGAGGTTGCGGGTTTCGTGGTGTTCCATCGGGTGATGGATGAAGCGGAATTGCGCAACATCGCCGTCAACCCCGTGCATCAGCGGAAGGGAATTGCACGCGCGCTGCTGGAGGCTGGAATCCGCACCCTGCGGGAATCCGGGGCACGCCGGCTTTCCCTTGAAGTGCGCGCCTCCAACCAGCCGGCGCTGGCATTCTACGCATCGGCAGGATTCCAGTTGCTGTACACTCGTCACGACTACTATCCGAACCCCGTCGAAGACGCACTGGTGATGGCGCGCGACATCACTGCTATACTCTCGCCACCCTTAAGGTAACTTTTGTGAGGAGGAATTATGGGTCTTATATCCAGACGTAACGCAGGGAGGTTGCTGCTGGCGGGATGTGCCGGTGCGCTGGTCCCCGCCCGGGAACTTTTGAGCGTCACGAAGATCAATTCTGTGGTTCGCGGGGTGCAGATTGGCGCGCAAGCCTACTCCTTCCGCGACCTTCCTATGGATGAAATGATCGCTGCTTTCCGTGCGGTGGGGTTGGGTGAGTGTGAACTCACGGAAATTCATTTCTCGAAGCCGTACACTCACGGGCCGGACGTCAACCAGTGGCGGCTCGATGCGCCGATGAGCTTCTTCAAAGAAGCTCGCAAGAAGTTCGATGATGCGGGTATTAGCCTTTCCGCGAATGGGTACATTTTCCGCCCGGAATTAACCAATGAGATGATCGAGCGAGGTTTTCTAATGACCCAGGCGCTGGGCTTGGATTGCATGACGACTTCCACGAAAATCCATATGGTCCCGCGCATCGATAAGTACGCCCAGAAATACAAAATCATGGTGGGCTACCACAATCATGATGTGACCTCCGATCCGGAAGAGTTGTCAACCGCGGAAAGTTTTGAACGCGCGCTGAAGGGAACATCGCCCTACGCCAGGATCAATCTCGACATCGGCCACTTCACCGCCGCGAATCAGGACCCCGTCGCTTTTCTTCGCGAGCACCACGCCAGGATCGTGACGCTGCACATCAAGGACCGGAAGAAGGATCACGGAAAGGATTATCCTTTCGGCCAAGGCGACACGCCCATCGTGGAAGTGCTGCGGCTATTGCGTGATAACCATTGGAAGATTCCCGCCAACATCGAATACGAATACAACAAATACTACCCGGGCCTCGACACGGTCGCCGAGGTCAAAAAGTGCTATGCGTATTGCCGGAAGGCGTTGGAGAGCTGAAGGTCATCGTCTTACGGCAGAGACGCAGAGGCGCTGAACAGCAAAATGATAGGACCGGGGGAGGCCCCGCCAGGGGCCGCATTGGAGATCAAATGCACAAACAGATTCTGTCCATGGGGTTCGTCTTGACGCTGGCGGCTTCCGCCCTGGGCGTCGAAACCTATTCGCGCGCCCCGCTGTCGCTGTGGTACCGGCAGCCGGCGAGTGCCTGGGTGGAGGCGCTTCCCCTGGGGAACGGACGACTGGGCGCGATGGTCTTCGGGGGCACGCGCCGTGAGCGGATTCAATTCAACGAAGGCACGGTGTGGCGTGGCCGTCCGCACAGCTATGCGCACGTCGGCGCAGTGCAGTATCTCGGAGCGCTGCGCAAGCTCCTGTTTGAAGGCAAACAAGCGGAAGCGGAAGCGCTCGCCATGCGCGAGTTCATGAGCGTGCCGCTGACCCAGAGCGAATATCAGGCGCTTGGCGATCTGCTGCTCGAATTCCCGGATGTACCGGAGCAGGGCGTCTCCGGGTACCGGCGCGAACTCAATCTCGAGAGCGCCGTGGCGACGACCCGTTTCACCGTCGATGGAGTCGAGTACCGCCGGGAAGCGCTGGCGAGCTGGCCGGCGCAGGCCATCGTCATCCGACTGTCGGCCTCGCGGCCGGGGAAGCTCACGTTCTCGGCGACTCTACAATCCGCGCATGCGGGCGCTTCCATCACCGGGCTTCCGGGCGGCGAGTTGTCCATGGCCGGCGGCGTCGCCGAATCGGCCATCCGATTTGGAGTACGCTTGCGGGTGCTTGCCCAGAGGGGCGAACGAAAACTCGAGCGCGATCGCATTGTCGTCAGCGGCGCGGATTCCGCCGTCCTGATTCTCATGGCGGCGACCAACTTCCAGAGTTTCCGGGACGTCTCCGGCGATCCGGAAACGCGTAACGACGCGGCGTTTGCGGCCCTTACGGGTCAGACCTGGCAAAGCCTGCGTGCCGCGCACGTGGCCGATTACCGCAAGCTCTTCACGCGAGTCAGACTCGATCTCGGCAGCACGCCTTCCGCCGCGCAGCCAACCGACGAACGCATCCGCGATTTTGCAACTCGCAGCGACCCGCAATTGGTCGCGCTTCTTTTCCAATACGGCCGCTATCTGTTGATTGCTTCCAGCCGCAGGGGCGGGCAGCCGGCAACGCTGCAAGGGCTTTGGAACGATTCGAACCATCCGCCCTGGGGCAGCAAGTACACCTGCAACATCAATACGGAGATGAACTACTGGCCGGCGGAAGTCACCAACCTCGCCGAGTGTCATCTGCCTCTGTTCGCAGCACTCGAGGATCTGGCGATTTCCGGCGCGGACACGGCACAGGAACACTACGGCGCGCGCGGCTGGGTGCTGCACCACAACTTCGACCTCTGGCGAGGAACAGCGCCCATCAATGCCTCCAACCATGGCATCTGGCAAACCGGAGGCGCATGGCTGTCCCAGCATCTCTGGGAGCATTACCTGTTTGGCGGCGACCAGGAGTTTCTACGGGCCACTGCCTACCCCATCATGAAAGGCTCCGCACTGTTCTTCCTGGATGCCCTTGTCGAAGATCCCCGAAGAGGATGGCTGATCAGCGGACCCAGTTGTTCCCCCGAGCAGGGCGGCCTGGTGATGGGTCCGACGATGGATCACCAGATTGTGCGCGGGCTGTTCGGCGCGGTGATTGCCGCCAGCCGGATTCTGGATGTCGATGCGGACCTGCGGCAACAGCTTATGGACGAGCGCGGGCGCATTGCGCCGAACCAGATCGGACGATACGGGCAGTTGCAGGAATGGCTCGAGGACAAGGACGATCCGAAGAACACCCATCGCCACGTTTCGCATCTCTGGGGACTTTACCCCGGCGGAGAAATAACGCCGTCCGGCACTCCCGACTTGTTCGCGGCGGCAAAAAAATCGCTCGAATTTCGTGGCGACGCCGCGACGGGATGGTCAATGGGATGGAAGGTCAATCTGTGGGCGCGCCTGCTCGACGGAGATCACTCGTGGCGTATCCTCCAACTGCTCATTCATCCCGCGCGGGAGGGAACTGGCGATCACGCCGGGCTCTACCCGAACCTGTTCGACGCCCATCCTCCGTTTCAGATCGATGGCAACTTCGGGGCTACGGCCGGCATTGCGGAGATGCTGTTGCAGAGCAATGACCCGGCGGCGACGCCGCTCAGCCTGACGCCGGCCCAGACGGGAGAAGCTGCCGTAGTCCGCCTGCTTCCCGCGTTGCCGTCCGCGTTGCCGGACGGCAAGGTTACCGGACTGCGGGCGCGAGGTGGTCTCGAGGTGGACCTGACCTGGCGCGGCGGCAAGCTGCTCAGAGCAACCTTGCGAGCCAGTGCAGCCAGGCCCGTGCGCGTCCTATATGCAGGCCGGCAAGTGGATTTAGAGGCCGCTGCCGGGGGCGTTTATCAGTTTGACGGCGAACTGCGAAGGAGGCCCGGAAGTCCGAAGCCTGGACCGCATTCTGGACAAGGCCGCTAAATCACCGCAAGTATCATCCTCATGATCTTGCCTGCTCTACCAAGCGGCGCGTGCGGTCAGGCCCATCTACCACTTAAGGCGGATTTGGAACGAAAATCGCCCATGCTGGAGATTGGCCAAACTGACCCACTACCCGTAATTCAGAATTTGCCCTCTACCCATTACGTTCCGTCCCGCTCCCAAACAGTTATGCTAGACTCGTTTAGGGATGCGCGAACCTTTCCTGGGGAGAATCGATAAGCGGCCCGTGGTGTGTGACGGGGCCATGGGGACGATGCTGTATTCGAAAGGCATCTCCCTGAACCGCTGCTATGACGAGCTGAACGCGGCGATGCCGCAACTCGTCAAAGAGGTCCACTTGGCGTACGTCAAGGCCGGGGCGGAGGTGCTCGAGACAAACACCTTCGGGGCCAACCAATTTCGCCTGCAAAAATTCGGTCTGGGCGAGAAGGTGCGCGAAATTAACCTGGCAGGGGCACGCCTGGCGCGGGAAGTTGCCGGTGACGACCTGTACGTGGCAGGCGCGGTGGGTCCGCTGGGGGTTCGTTTGGAGCCGCTGGGCCTCACCTCCCGGGATGAGGCGCGAGCCGCGTTTCGCGAGCAAATTACGGCGCTGGTGGAAGCAGGCGTCGATGTGATTATCGTCGAGACGATGATGGATTTGAACGAGGCGCACCAGGCGCTGCGGGCCGCGCGGGAGGTAGGCCAATTTCCCGTCATCGTGCAGATGACCGTCCAGGCCGATGGCAGCACGCCGACCGGAACGCTGCCGGAAGACTTCGCGCGGGCGCTCGACGAGTGGGGTGCGGACCTGATCGGCGTCAATTGCAGCGTCGGCCCTGCTGCCGTACAGGAAACGCTGGAGCGCATTGCGGCGGTGACGGAGAAAAGGCTTTCCGCGCAGCCCAATGCGGGAATGCCGCGCACCGTCGAGGGCCGCAACCTTTATCTCTGCTCGCCCGAATACATGGCGAGCTACGCGCGGCGATTTATCCAAACGGGCGCGCGCCTGGTGGGGGGATGCTGCGGCACGACTCCTGAGCACATCAAAGCCATCAAAACCGCCTTGCGCTCATTGAGCCCGCAACGGGCGCGCGGGTTGGTGGAGGTCATGGCGCGGCCCGGCCACACCTTGCCTCCGGTCCCCGTGGCCAGCCGCTCGCGCTTGGCGGGGAAGCTGGCGCGGCAGGAGTTTCCCGTCCTGGTAGAGGTGGTCCCTCCCAAGGGATGCGATGC
>Ga0187849_1002301_pt1 | contig 18478 bp, 10 predicted proteins | sample June2016WEW_4_10_2_FD_132412 | JGI IMG/M metagenome (GOLD analysis project Ga0187849, IMG submission 132412) | Peatland microbial communities from SPRUCE experiment site at the Marcell Experimental Forest, Minnesota, USA - June2016WEW_4_100 | ecosystem: Environmental > Terrestrial > Soil >...
GAGAAGTTTCCGCTGTATCTCAAGGAGATGGAATTTCGATATAATAATAGGAGGGATAGTATCTTCAACATGCTCGCTCAAAATCTCTGTGGTTCAGTGTCAAATCGTTTATAATTACCTAAAATAATTAAAATTCGTATCTTAGTTATGAGCTAACTAATTAGAAAAACGTTAAAATTACGGAACTGGAGGCTTGTGATGAGGTATTTGAGGCGTATGGGGTTACAGACAGTGGTTTTTCTAACTATTTTTGTCACGTCTGTTGGAGCCTCATCCCCTGGAACTACGATTAACTTTTCTTCACTCGATAAGAATCACCCCCATAAACTGTCAGGGACACTTTACTTGCCGGAAAACAATTCAAGTCCATGCCCGGCAATTGTCGTCATTCACGGGACCATGGGAATCGACTCACGTGGTGCGTTTTATCGGGAATCGATCTTAAAGGCGGGGATTGCATTTTTCGAGGTTGATTTTAAGACGGGGATTTATAAGGGTCCATTAACTCGACCCTCGCCCGAGGCCATGGTGCCAATGGGTTTTGCGGCGTTAAAGGAATTACGTAAATTGCGTACCATTGATCCCGACCGAATCGGAATCATGGGGTTCTCAATGGGGGGGCACCTGACCGTGACTACGGCTTTTGAAACAAACCGCAAATTGTGGATGGGCGATGAGAAGGGATTCGCAGCCCATGCGGCATTTTATCCGGTGTGCAGACCCTTTTTAAAGAGAGACGATTGCACGATGACCGGAGCTCCGATGATTATTTTTTACGGGACTGAAGACGCCTACGGCGATGGCAAGAACGTTCCGGAGTTTAAACGCTTGCTTTTGGAAAAATACAGCTTTGAGGTGACTACGGTCGAATATGTTGGTGCCCATCATGGGTTTAATAGAAATGAGCCTGCCATAAGCTACCATGACCCGTCTGCCAAAGGTTGGAAAGGCTATGAGGCTTGGGACGCGAAGGCTGCAAATGACTCACTAATCCGAGTCGTGGACTTTCTGCGCAAAACCCTGGCTGCTAAGTAATTGATGTGTTATTGTGCCCAACAGGAGTTAATGGACTACTCAGGCGAGATGGGATTGTTCGTGAACATAGATAAGTCAATCAATAGAATTATCCACGTTGGAAATCAAGCCCGTATCGCCTTATAAGCGGCGTCCCGCACTGCCTGGGGAGAGCCTGAGGAATATGCGACATTGAATGGAGCCGCTGAAGTCGGCGAAATCCGGCACGAAGAGACGAGCAACGATGACTCGCAAAATATTTTTTTACATAAAAAATGGACCTAATCAGGGGGCAGGCTCACATCTTCAAAGAAACTCACATTATGGGTGGACCATTTTCCAGGGATGAGGTCCCGTATATTGGCGGGCAAGTCATATGGGCGTAAATTGCGCGAGTCAATACCCTTAATCTGGGGGTATAAAACGTTTGATGAAAAACTATTATCTTATTACGGCCACAAATAATCTTATTTTCGATTTTTTATTGACTTTTTCCCCTATGCGTGCTAAAAGTGCCGTTTTATAAGGAGGTTTAAGATGACCACAAAGAAGATGCAGTGTCTGGTTCTTTTCCTCGCGTTTATTGCTCCATTGGCCTTTTCGGCTGAGGCGCCCACTGTCGCGTTCAAAGCAGGCGATTTTTATCTCTCTCCCCAATTGCTCGGTGTTACCGCAGGGAGCTCTGGAAAAATCGCGCTGGGTGCGAATGCCGAATACTTCTTATCGAAGGAAATCGCGGTCGGGGGGGACGCTTCTTTCTACCTTCAATCCCCCGGTGGCGTGTCCTTGTTCCCCGATATCGAATATCACTTCAATGTCAACGTCCGGGGCCTCGATGTTTTTGCCGGAGCAGGCCCGTCCCTTTTCTTCGGCTTCGGCACGGATGGAAAAACCTTATTCGGCGGTAAGGCCTTCGGCGCCGCACGCTACTTTTTCACACCCAGCACCGGAGTCTTTCTAAAACTCGGATTCGCCTCTAACAAGGAAGGCACAGCTGGCCTCTGGGCCATTGGCGTCTCCTTCAAACTATAGTCCATCATTCTGAAGAACGGCATGGAGGGCGTGACCTGCCCCCTGATCAGGCCCTCATGGCTTTTGCTAGCATCGCATATTTCTAAGCAGGTTATTCCCGCCGTTGTCTTGAATTGGGGGCAGCTTGGACGTACAGGCGGCAACTAGTACATACGCCCAAAGCGCGGGTTCCCCTGTTGCGGGCCAATGCTCACCGCGAGGCTCTTAACTGCGCTATTTATAATTTCCGATCAGAACGAACGGCGCCCAGTAATACGGATGAGAATAGCCGGCGCTATTTGGCGCAGGTGCTGAGCCCCCCACGATTTTAACGCCGCGATCACTTCCCGTAGGCGAGGACACACCTGGCCCTCGCAGGAAGGCAAGCTGGGCCTGGCGCAGGGCCTCCGCTTTTCCATCGGCCGGGGCCTTGACCCATCTGGCATAGAAGTCGCTCATGATCCGGCTCGTACTCGCGTCGTTCACGTCCCACAGCGTGGCCAGCACAGCTTGTGCATCCTTTTGCTGGGCGATCATCCCCAGACTGTCCACCTCCAGTCCGTCCTTTGCCACGTCGCCTTTCGCCGTGCTGCAGGCCGAAAGGGTCAACAGCCGTGTTCCGTGAAAACTGATGGCCGAATCCTCGAGTTTGGAAAGGGTCAGCGGATATCCATCCGCCTGGCCGGCGTTTTCTCCGCCCAACATCAAGTAGGGCTCTGTTCCGCTGCCCGTTTCCAGGACAAAGTGACTGGCGATGTGGACCACGGGAAAGGTCGATCCGGCGCTGAGCTCCGTTTTCAATGCGTCGTAAGTGAACCGCTCATTTGACAGAAGGATTCCATCCATCGGACCATGGGACTCAGGCACGGCAGGGTCGTGCGCCACGGCATCGAGCTCCGGCATCACACCGGGCAGCGCCGGCAGGCCTCCATAACTTCTCGACAGTCCCATCGCCAGCACCCGCAGGACAGCCTTGTTTTCGTCGGAGGAGGTTGTCATGTGCCCGTAGCTCTCGGGAGTAAAGAGGATATTGGTAAACCGCTCGGCCAGGTAGCGGCTGCCGTCATACATCGCGGCCATGGGCAGGTAGCGCATGGCGCCGTCCAGCGACCAGAGGAGTGTCGGAACACGGCCTTTTTCTTGATAGTTCTTCTCCAGAGCGTTCAGCTCGTCTCCGAATGGAGCGATGGCCATCGCGTAGAGCTCCGCCAGATGCGGTTTGGGATCGGACGAAGGAGTGCGCAGATCGTCCCGAACCTGCAGCACCTTGCTGCGCAACTCTGCCGGAGTCGCCTTGAGCTCGAACTTCTTACGTCCCTGTGCCGTGACAACGATCGCAAACGCACGCTCATCGCCCAGCAGCAGCCTTATGCCCATCACGTGCGGTCCCAGTTCCGCCAGCGTATTCTGCAAACGGCTGACATCCGACTTCTCTTTGCTCAATAGGGCGTTCGCATCTTGCGTTCCCGCCTTCTGCGCCAGTTCCGGATAAAGCGTCTTCCTGAAAAAGTCCGAAACTTCCGCATTTCCCGCTTCGATCTTCGTTTCCAGCGCCTTAAGCCGGGCGGCTTCTTCGGTAGTCCGTGCCGCCTTGGCCTGCAATTCGGCATATTCCGCGCTCGCTTCCATCAGCGCCACCGCCGTCTTCTCCGGGGCCTCAAGGTCGGTCTGCGCCGTTTGCTGTGCGGAGCTCAGCTTCAAAGGCTCCACCCTCGCTTCCGGATTATCCGCCGCTCCCCGAACAACCTCTTTCAGCTCCTGCTCCTTCAGCAGATCCAGGACCTGTTCGGCTTCGCCGAGCCGGTCGGCCTGAACCAGCAGTTCCGCCAGTGTCCGGTAGGTCGCCGACTTCGACTGCGCGAACCCCGTCTGCAGTTCCTTGCCCAGCCCGGAGATGTTCTTCCGTATCTGCTGGTAGCTGTTCACCGCATCCATCCCGAACAGGATCGCTTCTTCCCGGCGATTCTCGCTGCGGAAGCCGATCATCAAGGAAGTTTCAATCCCGCCCTCGATGTCCGGGTCGCCCGCAGCCTTCGCCAGGGCCAGCGCCGCCAGCTTGCTCGCCAACGCCTGGTCCGTATCCTTCTCCGCGTAGTACGCCGAGCCGATGCTGCTCAACGCCAGCGCTTCGCCCCGGCGGTCCTTCACCTCGCGCCAGATGGCCAGCGCCCGGTAATCCAAGTCGAGCGCCTTACCCGCCTCTCCCAGGTCGGACCAGACTTTGCCGGCATTGTTCATCGCCGCCGCCTCGCCGCGACGGGCCCCGGTCTCGCGCCAGATGGACAACGCCTGGTCGAAGTACTCGAGCGCCTTTCGGCCTTGGCCCAGGTCGGCATAGGCCCGGCCGATATCGTCCAGCGCCAACCCCTCCCCGTTGCGGTTTCCCACCTCGCGCCAGAGGGGCAGAGACTGGTTGTAGTAGTCCAGCGCTGTCTGCTGTTGCCCAAGGTCGTGATACAGCCGGCCCATGTTGTTCAGGGTGATTGCCTCGCCCTGCCGGTTGACGATGGTGCGCCAGATCGAAATTGCCCGGTTGTAGACGCTCAGCGCGTTCTGCTTCTGTCCCAGGTCGGCATAGGCCCGGCCCATATTGTTCAGCGTCAGGGCCTCGCCGCCTTGCTCTCCCTCTTTGCGCCAGATCGGCAATGCCTGGTTGAAATAATCCAGTGCTTCCTTTCCCTGGCCCATGTCGGCATACGTCTTGCCGAGATTGTCCAGCGTGCTCGCCTCGCCGGCGCGGCCGCTCGCATCCTGCAATTTCGGCATCGCATCGTTCATGCGCTTCAGAGCCAGCAGCTGCCCCAGGCTGTGATGCGGCTGGCCCTGCCCGCTGCCGATGGCGCGCCAGATGGACAGGGACTCGTTCAGGTGCTTCAACGACTCCTGCCTCTGTCCCAGGTTGTTATAGGCCCGGCCCATATTGTTCAGCGTGTTCGCTTCGCCCTGGGGAACCCCCAGCGCGCGCCACATCGACAGCGCTTGGTCGAACAGCGCCATTGCCTTATCTTCCTGCCCCAAGTCCGTGTACACCTTGCCCATGGTGTTCAGCGTCAGGGCCTGGGCGAGTTCGTTGCCCGTATTCTTTTCAATGGGCAAGGCCTCGTTCAGGCACTCCAGCGCCTTTTGCATCTTCCCCTCTTGCCGGTACAGATAGCCGAGGGTAATCAGCTCCATCCCTTCATCTTTCGTGCGATGTGCTGCACGTGCCGCGGCGAGCTTTTGCTCGTGCTGGGCGATCTGATCAGGCAACGGCAAAATCTGCGCGCGAGCCGCTGTCGTCGCCGCCAGCAGCCCGATCACCAGACAGGTCACAACGAGTACTTTCTTGGCTTGGTCCATTTTGCTTCCTTTTTCCGGGTGACTGCCGGGCCCGCAACCGCTAAACAGATGATCCGCCGAACGAAACGCCGGGCCGTCGTGGACGCGATGAAGCTGAAGCGCGTTGGATCATCGTGCTCATCTTCCCGAGGAGATGATCGAGGTGGGCTGAACTTCAACCTCGAAGCTGACGTAGGTTACGCCTGGAAGGGTATCGGCAGCGGCGGCGTCGACGTCCGGCCCTTGGGTTTCTCTCTTGACTTCTTGCGGAACGACGCGGCCCTGGATGACGTGGAGATTCTTCAACTGATCCGCGGCGGGCGCCCGATTGGCGGGGATCAGAACGTAGGTCCCGCTTTTCAACATGAGGCCGCTGACGGATTCCGGCGAGCCGGTCTTTTGGAGCGCGTCCTGCGTGGCGAAGACGCGCTGCGGGTTGGATTTGATGACTTGCACAGGGAGAGCATGAATGGCGCCGTAGAGAGCGTTAAAGGATTGGAGCGCGGACATGGCGATCCCCGGCAGTCCGATCATGGGCGCGAATTGGCCCAACCCTCCGATGATCGTTTGGAGTATCTTGTGGAATAGAGAATCCTTCTTTTGGGCTTCGACGTTCAAGGCCCAGCGGCCTTGGCCGCTGGGCAGGATGATATTCTGCATTTTTTGCCAGGTGGGGTCATCCGCGACGCTGACGCTCTGAACGGAATTAGATTTCCCAGTCGAGCCGGATTTCGAGGACGAGCCGGATTTCGCAGTCGAGCCGGATTTCGAAGACGCCCCGGCGGTCGAACCTTTCGGCTTCGGTGCCGTTTTCGAGGACAGCATTCCCGAAACGAACGTGTAAGCCAGCGGTTCAATCACCGATGGGATGATCGCGTTCTTCTGGGCGACGTCCACCCGGATTTGAGCATTTTGAAGACGGTCGAACGTGCTCTGGTCTTGAGGAGCGATTTTAATCGCCGAGGTGTTCAAGCTCACGACGACATCGCCTTGGGTGATGAGCTTGTTGCTGTCCAGTGCGGCGGCGTTCCTGAAACCGTCCTTGTCGTTGAAGTGCCAGAAAACAGGCTGAACATTGCTTTCCCCGCCTCGCCCGCGAGTCGGGTGAGTGATAGGTTCAACATCGGAAGAGAGAAAGCCGGACCAGAAGTCGTAAGCCTTCGAGTCAAAATCGGGATTGATCTCCTGCGCGTTGGACGGATCGGACAACGCGCTCATGACCCGCGCCGCGGCGGGAGAAGCGACAAAGCCCTGGACTGCTCCGATGGCCACCAAGTCCCTAAAAAATTCTCTGCGAGTCTTAGACATGAGAACCCCTCCAGTTGAGAATGGGAATAGCGAAAGGAACCTCGTTTTTCCCCCGAGTGATGAATAGCCGCGCCGGGTATTGCATCGCTTTCTATATCTATAACGTTAATATTATGTGTCTAGTTGCGCGGCCGTGTCAACAGCGGCGCCCGGAGATCATATCCGGACGAGCATTCCACAGAGCTTTCTGGGCCATAAGCTTCCGGCGCCGGAGACCCCAAAACTTGAACGTCTCCCGCTTGGGGGGTATATTAAATAGCGAGCAGTTGAATGCCAAGAAAACGCGTCATTCTCACCGCAGCGCTTTTTATCTTTTGCCTTCTCACAATGTTCCTGACCGCCGGCGCCGAAACGCGGCGGGCGCTCCTCATCGGGATCGACAAATATGATCCCCCTCCGGGCGCAAAGCCCGGTCCAACCAAGGCGATTCACGGCTCCATCAAGAGGGTCGCCGTCAATGGGAATTCCAAACGCCAGCCGTTCGAATCTCTCGACGGCGCCGTGAGCGATATGGACGGGATGAAAATTCTCCTGATGGACAAGTTTGGATTCCGCGAGGGCGACATCAAAACTCTCACGAACCAGGAGGCGACGGCCGACGAGATCCTGAGCGCCATTCAAAAGCACCTGATCGATAGCGCCCAACCCGGCGATGTCAGCCTGTTTTATTACGCGGGGCATGGCTCGCTCATGCGCAATCTCAGTACGCCGAAGCAATCAGGCTACGACTCGACAATCGTCCCGGCGGACTGGTGGCGGGGTACGCCGGATATCCGTGACAAGGAGCTGGCGCGTTTGTTCCGCAAGGCCGTTGAGAAAGGGATCGCCCTTACGGTCATCGCCGACAGTTGTCACAGCGGTTCTCTCCTCCGGGGCGGGTTAAAAATGCGCGAAATTCCCGGAGACGCCGGTTTTTACGTAGAGGATCCTCCCGACCGCGATCAAGCCGGCCATTCCCTTCCCAACCCCGAGGAGGAGGGGGCGCTCGTGCTTTCGGCAGCGCAGGATTACCAGAGCGCGGCCGAGATCGCAACGGACTCGGGCTGGCACGGCGTTTTCACCTGGGCGCTCCTGCAGATATTGCGATATTCCCCGGAGAACGAGCCCATGTCCAGGATATTTGAGCGGGTCCGGGCGTTGGTGCAGTCGGAGGAGCCGGTCCAGGAGCCGGTCATGGCCGGGAAGGGCCGGGCCGAGCGGGGCTTATTCGGGCAGCCGGCGGATTTGACGAGGAGCATAACGGTCGCGGCGCGGAAAGTCGCGGGAAGCATGGTCGAGCTCCAGGGCGGGCAGGTGCTGGGGCTGGCCAAGGGATGCGAGCTGGTGAGAATACCGGGTTCATCCGGCGAGGCGCCGGTCCGGATCGAGATCACGGACGTGACAGGCCTGGGCAAATCCGTGGCCCAGGTCCGTTCGGGGCCGCCGGAGAGCGTCCACCCCGGAGACTTGTTCCAGCTCGACAAATGGGTGCAGCCGGAAGAGGGAATCCTGAGGATTTATCTCCCTCCGACGCCGCCGTCGCTGGCGCGGATCATGGCCGTGGCCAAGTCGGTGGCCGGACTGCAGCTGCCCGGCTGGGTGGAGGACCCGACAACCGCTCCGCCGGATTTCGTCATGGGCTGGAACGGGTCGGAATGGGTGCTGGCGCGCAACGCGCCCGGCGGCGAAGTGGTCCTGCACCTGGGGAAGGAACCGAACACCGCTCAAATCCGCAAACGGATCGCCGATTCCCCGGCGGCCCGTTTTTTCCTGATGCTCCCGCCGCCCGCGGAGGTCGCGGACCAGCTGCGCCTGGGGCCGGGCACGGCGCTCGACGCGATTGTCCCCGTAAGCTCGATGGCGGGCGCAAGGTATGCCCTTGAGGGCCGGTATCGCGGCGCGGGCCTCGAGTTCGCCTGGATCGCGCCCACCGGAAGCGAGGAGGATTTCAAGCGGATGGCCCTTCTGCCCCGGATGCCGCTGAGAACCAAGTGGCTGGCGCTGACGGCGGGGATCGACGCCCCGAGGGGACTCGCGGCCCAGGTCGAGGAATACGCCGTCCGCATCGCGCGGCTTCGGGCCTGGATCGAACTGGAGCCGCCCCAGGCCAGCACTCCCTTTCCGTACAGCCTGGCGTTTCAGGAGACATCGTCGAAGCGGATGGTCACCGAGGGCGAGATGAAGAGAGGAGAGCGGTACAAGCTTTTCCTCAAATCGGACCCCGACCTGCTGGCTCGCCTCGAGCAGGCGAGACAGAAGGTGCCGAGGCGATATGTCTATGTTTTCATCATCGACAGCGACGGCACGGGAACGTCTTTGTTTCCGGGAGCGCAGGGCAATGTCGAAAACCTGTTTCCCCCCGACCGGACCCCGCTGCCTGCCGAGATCCCGCTGTCAAGCCGCGACTATGATCTTGAGATATCGGACCCGCTGGGCACGGACGTGTATTTCATGATTGTCAGCGCCGAGGCCATCGACCCGATGGCCTTCACTTTCGAGGGCGTCCGGGGCGGGCCGGAGGGGATGCGAGGCGGAGGGCTGAGCCAACTGCTGTTCGGGATTGGATCGGGGCAAAAGAGGGGAGGCAAGCAGCCTCCGGCTCCATCTCAATGGTCGATTGAGAAGCGGGTCATCCGGAGCGTCGCCAAGTAGTCCAAGCGGCCGATTTTGGAGAGAACCCAACCGCTTCAGAATCAGTTAATTAGAAAAAAGCCTGCTGCCCTATAATTCAATAACTTAGGAGTTTCCTCGAGGAGACTTCACCCGGAGTTCCCCTTCCATCGTTTTCCATTCTTTTCCGCCGTTTTGAGCATATGAGGTACTCCCCCACTGGGCCACGAGACGTCATTGGCGGCTGAGGCCAAGAATACACTTCCAGGAGACGACCGGACAGATGAAACTTGACAACAAGCCATATAGGTTTATTCTTAGCAGGAGGAACATTTGCAAAGCTCGTTAAAAAGAGGTCATATGAAGAGCGGATTGAAATCGGCAACATTGGTTTTTTCATTTTTAGCGTTGCTATCTGCCTGCGGGAGCAAGAACAGTTCATCACCGCCCCCCCCTCCGGTGTCAACCGTTGAATGGACCTGGGTCTCCGGCAGTAATACCATGAGGCAGGCGGGTACCTATGGGACCCAGGGCACGGCCGCTTCGTCAAACATCCCCGGGGCGAGGGGATATGCCGTATCCTGGCTGGATTCCAGTGGTAAACTCTGGCTCTTCGGGGGATATGGCTTGGATTCGGCCGGCAATTCCGGCTATCTCAATGACCTGTGGAGGTATGACCCGGCAACCCTTGAGTGGACCTGGATCTCCGGCAGTGCTGCCGCAGCTCAGGCGGGCACCTACGGCACCCAGGGCACAGCCGCGTCATCAAACGTCCCCGGGGCAAGATCGGGGGCCGTTTCCTGGCTCGATTCCGGTGGCAAGCTCTGGCTCGACGGGGGATATGGCTATGATTCGGCCGGCACTTCCGGCTATCTTAATGACCTGTGGAAGTATGACCCGGCAACCCTTGAGTGGACCTGGATCTCCGGTAGCAATATCGTAAATCAGGCGGGCGTCTACGGCATCCAAGGCACGGCCGCTCCGTCAAATGTCCCCGGGGCATTGGAATTTTCTGTCTCCTGGCGCGATTCCAGTGGCAAGTTCTGGCTCTTAGGGGGAAATGGCTTCGATTCGGGCGGCAATTTCGGCTATCTCAATGACCTGTGGGAGTATGACCCGGCAACCCTTGAGTGGACCTGGGTCTCCGGCAGTGATGCCGCAAACCACGTGGGCGTCTATGGCACCCAGGGCGCAGCCGCTTCGTCAAATGTCCCCGGGGGAAGAGACGCATCTGTCTCCTGGCTCAATTCCGGTGGCAAACTCTGGCTCTTCGGGGGATATGGCTATGATTCAAGCGGCTATCTCGGGGCTCTGAATGATCTATGGGAGTATGACCCGGCAACCCTTGAATGGACCTGGGTCTCCGGCAGCAATTACGAATTCCAGGCAGGCGTCTACGGCACCCAGGGCACGGCCGCGTCGTCAAACATTCCCGGGGCAAGATATTCGTCCGCATCCTGGCTCGATTCCAGCGGCAAATTCTGGCTCTTCGGGGGGGCTGGCCTTGCTTCGACCGTCAGTACCGGCTATCTCAATGACGCGTGGAAGTATGACCCGGCGACCCTTGAGTGGACCTGGATGTCCGGCAGCAATGCCCGTGGTCAGAAAGGCACGTACGGCACCCAGGGAACAACCGCCTCGTCAAACGTCCCCGGGGCAAGGCAAGGTGCCGTGTCCTGGCTCGATTCCAGTGGCAAGCTGTGGCTCTTCGGGGGATATGGCTATGATTCGGCCGGCAACTCCGGCTTGCTCAATGACCTCTGGAAAAACACCCGGTAAGCGGATCGGCTGAGCCTGGGAAGGAAAGCTTCCGCGACCGCGGAAGAGATCACCGGTGCGTCGACGCATTCACGAGGCATGTCGCCGTCGCCGTCTTCGCCGGGTCGCTTTCCGACCTCGCAGTCAACGTCACCTTCGCGGAGGCGGAGCTTTCCGGACGCCTTGTCACGAAGACGGGGACAGTTGCCGATTTGCCGAACTTCGCCGCCGCCAAAGCGTTCCGCAATCCGGCCGACCAGCCTCGGCCGCTCACCGAGACCGTCAGACGGTAGATATCGTTTTCGATATAAGCCCGGGCGTCCTGTGGGTGAAGCGCGGGATCCGTGGCCGTGCCCTTTCCCGTATTCTGCAGAACGAAGTGGAGTTCGGCGGCCTCTCCCTTCAGGCCGGCCTCGGCCGGCGGCGCGACCCGAACGCCCCGCAACTGCGGACCCGCCGCGTCCAGCGATCGAACGCCGACCGTGTAGGAGAGAATGCCCCTGGCGTCCTTGTGCAGGTCGATCACGTAAAAGTGAAGCCTGTTCGCGGGATCCTCCCATTCGTACTGGCTGCCGGAGTTGAGCCCGGCATGGAAGAGAGCATCATTCAGCTGCCGGTAATCGGCGACCGTGCGCATGACCTTCTGGCCATTGGGCTTTATGTAATCGACCATGTCGATGTCCTCGGGATGTGCGTCGATGACCCAACTGAAGCAATTGAACCCGTTCGGGCCGCCGTTGGTCCCCTCACGATCCTTGTTCTTGGCGATCAACACCCCGCTATCCGGGCAAAAGGAGTCGTACCCGATCCGCTGGACGACCTCCAGCGAGTAGAAATTGTACTTCGGATTGCCGGCAGAAAGCGGATTGGTGGTCGGGTCGTCCACAGGGGTCCTGTCCTGGGGGGCCGCGCCGTCCAGCTTGATGAGGATGCCGGCGAACGAATTGGGCAGCGGATCGACCTCGCGGGCCGTGATGTCCGTGACCGCCAGCCCGGAATTGGCCAGGCCGTTCCGGTTGAGCCGCAAGACCTGAGAGGGGGCCACGAACCCATTGAGGAGCTTGTTGCGGAGCATGAGGCCGGCGGGCATCGAGGCCCCGGCGATGGCCGGCACCTCCCAACGGTTATGGGGCCCGCCCGGTCCGTTGAATGAACCGCGGTCCATCATGTCCCACGGCCCGGAGCCCGCCCTCCGATAGGGCTGCACGTAGGGGTTGTTATTATTGTCCCCGATGCTGAAGGCGAAGTGGCCGAGCTCGTGGGTAATGGTGCCAGAGTTCTCGCCCTGCCGGATCGACGACAGTCCCCATTGCTGGGCGCCGGCCCGCCAGCTCGTCCAAGGCACATAGCGGGTGACGACCCATCGCGGTTTCGTCGGGTCGGGATTGCCCCATTCCCGGGGGATGTCCTCCTTTGTCTGGAACTTCATCTCGCCGAATTCCATCCAAACCCCCGTCTCATCGTAGCCCGCGTAGATGCGCAGGATGGCGTCATAGCGCTTTCGGATATCGCCCTTGTCGGCCATCCACAACGCGTCGCAATCCAGCTCGAGGCGGCCGTTGGCCCCGCTGCCATCGGGCGTCGCGAAATTCTGGCCGAACTCGTTGAGGCCGTATTCCCAAAGAGGCTTGGGAAGGCGGTAGGGACCGAAGGCGTCGAGCTGGGTGATCCCGAACCCGCCGCGCGACTGTTCCATCCAATACCCGTTGATCGTGTGGCCGTGATTCACCGCGCCCGGCTTGAGAAAGAAATCGGCATAGAACTGAGGAACCTGGTCGCGTCGGATCGGGTCGATCTGCGGATTGCCGAACAGGTCGGAGTGCTTGGGGAGTGTGATGACAAAGGGCTGATCGGGGAAATCGACGGCAACGAGCGCCATGTGGAATTCCCGTTGAGGCCTATAGGCCGGGTCGGCCCAGTCGATGCCGGGAATGGGCTGATAGTCGTCCCAGGTCATGACCTCCTGGTCCTCGACTTTTTGGGGGTCGATGGGCGCGGGGGCCGGGGCCCGGTTCTCCGTCGTGATCGCCTTCTCCCGTGAATGTTGCGGGCCATGGATTCCGAGGGCGTTGGGCGAGCCAACGATGAAAACACCAGCCAAGCCTAGGAAAAGGACAATTCCAATCCCGGCGACGCTTCGAGAAGAACGAATCTTGGTCATAGGATGCCTCCGAGAACTCTTCGATGCATCTTATCATAGCCCCATCCCTGACTTGACAACAATCGCTTTTTCCCCGTTGAAACACGGCCTCATTTGTTGGAAAATGATCGATATGACGTTTCGCGAGGAGGCTCCCATGAAACACCGTTCCATCTTCGCCGTCGTTGTTAGTTCGTTTTTGATCTGCGGCATCGCGTTCTCCCAGTCCCAGACTCAGCCGCCGCAAAAGCCGGCGGCGCCGGCGGGTCAGACGCAGCCCGGGGCCGTTGAAGCCCCCAAGACCCCGCCCGCCGAGCGGCCGTTCGCCGTCACGAGGCACACGACCATGATCGACGGCAAGCCCGTCCCCTACACGGCCACGGCCGGCGAACTCATCGTCCTCAAACCGAATGAGCAGCCGGGCGCCGCGATGTTCTTCGTCGCTTATACCCGGGATGACGTCAAGGACCGCTCGGCCCGGCCCCTGATGTTCGCTTTCAACGGCGGCCCCGGTTCCTCCACCGTCTGGCTCCATCTCGGGGGCCTGGGGCCGAAGCGCGTCGCCATGGACGACGAAGGCCGCGCCGGGGTGCCCCCCTATGGCCTCGTCGACAGCGAGAATTCACTCCTTGACGTCACCGACCTCATCTTCGTCGACGCCGTTTCGACGGGCTACAGCCGCCCCCTCCCGGGCGAGAGCGGGGCTCAGTTCCATGGCGTCCAGGAGGACGTGGCGACCTTCGGCGATTTCATCCGCTCCTATGTGACCAAATTCGAGCGCTGGGGCTCGCCCAAGTTCGTGCTCGGCGAGAGCTATGGCACGACACGCGCCGCCGGCCTCTCCGGGTTCCTCCAGAACCGGACGAACGGCATGTACCTGAACGGGATCATCCTCCTCTCGAGCGTCCTCGACTTTCAGACCCTCTTTTTCGCGCCGGCGGCCAACATCCCCTATATCGTTTATCTCCCCCACTATACGGCGACGGCGTGGTATCACAAGCGCCTGCCGCCCGACCTCCAGGCGAAACCCCTCCGCGAGGTCCTCGCCGAGGCCGAAACATTCGCCCTCAACGCCTATTCGACGGCCCTGCTCAAGGGCAATAGGCTGACGCCCGCCGAGGTCGAGGAAACCGCCCGGAAGCTCTCCGCCTATACGGGCCTTAAGCTGAGCTACGTCAAGCAGTCGAATCTGCGCATCATGCACCCGCGCTTCGTCAAGGAGCTCCTGCGCGACGACCTCCTGACCGTCGGGCGCCTCGACAGCCGTTTCACGGGCCGCGACGAGGACGCCGCCGGGGAGTCCACAGATCAGGACCCGGCGAGCTCCGGCATCCAGGGGGCTTTCGCGACGATGCTCAACGACTATGTCCGGAACGTCCTCAACTATAAGAAGGACCTTCCCTACGCGATCTACGGCAATGTCTTTCCCTGGAATTTCTCGTCCATGCCCCCGGAAATGGCCCAGATGGTCCGAGGCGGGAGCCTGACTCCCCCCAACCTCGCCGAAACGCTGCGCCAAGCCATGGCCGACAACCCCCACCTCCAGGTCTTCTGCTGCAAGGGCTATTACGACGGCGCCACCCCGTACTTCGGGACCGAATACACCTTCTCGCAGATCGGGCTCAACGGGGAATTCAGGGACCGCGTCAAGTCGGGCTATTACGAGGCCGGCCACATGATGTACATCCACAAGCCGTCGCTCATCCAGCTGAAGAAGGACTTGTCCGCCTTTGTCCTCGGCGCCTGTCACCGCTAGCCGGACCTGGATTTTCCAGCAGGAAATCCGGCTGATATTTGCCCCAACTTCTTTTAGGACTTAGAGAAGAGGCCCAGTTGATCCAACCCGATGCGAAGTCATGGGCCTTTCGCCTCACGGGCTGGGCTATGATATACTTGTCATTTATAATGTAGTTAAACGGCCGTCCGGGTGAAAGTGCTCACATGCGAAGAGGAGGTCCCCGCAGGATATGGGATAAGCCCGAACGTCCTTGAATCGAACGAGATCGGCCGACCGGTAAGGTCCCGTCGGCCTTGACCGTTGAAAGGTAGACGCCCCCATGAAGAATTTTTCAAGGTGGATTTGGCTGACGGCCCTTGTCCCCTGGCTCTTTGGCAGCGCGTCGCAGGCTCAAAATGCGCCGCCGGACCGGCCCCTGGAAAAGCAGTTTGATTCCCATCTCTCTCCGGCGGATATGAAGGCCAGATTGGAAAGGCTGAGCGCGCGTCCTCACCATGTCGGCTCTCCTTATGATAAGGACAACGCCGAGTTCATTCTTTCCCAGTACAAAGCTTGGGGATTTGACGCCCGCATCGAAGAGTTCAGCACCCTGTTCCCGACTCCCAAGACGCGCCTGCTGGAGATGATCGCTCCCGTCAGGTACACGGCGGTCCTGAAAGAGCCGCCGCTGAAGGAAGATAGGACCTCGGGCGAGGTCGCCGAACAGCTGCCGACCTACAACGCCTTTTCCATTGACGGCGATGTGACCGCTGACCTCATCTACGTGAATTACGGGGTCCCCGCCGACTACGATGAGCTCGAGAGGTTGGGGATCGATGTCCAGGGCAAGATCGTCATCACCCGTTACGGCGGATCCTGGCGAGGGATCAAGCCGAAAGTGGCCGCAGAGCACGGGGCGATCGGCTGTCTGATCTATTCCGACCCGAAAGACGACGGTTTCTACGTCGGCGATGTCTATCCCAAAGGCGCCTGGAGGACCGAATTCGGCGTCCAAAGAGGATCGGTCGCGGATATGCCCCTCTACCCCGGCGATCCGTCGACGCCCTTTGTCGGGGCGACACCGGGCGTGAAGCGTCTTCCCCTCAAAGAGATCAAGGTCCTGACGAAAATACCGGTTCTTCCGATCTCCTCTCATGACGCTCTTCCCCTGCTCCAATCCTTGACCGGGCCGGTGGCGCCGGACCACTGGAAAGGGGCTCTGCCCGTGACTTATCATGTCGGGCCGGGGCCGGCCAAGGTCCATCTGAAACTGGAATTCAACTGGGACATCAAGCCGATCTATGACGTCATCGCCATGATCAGAGGGAGCCTCTACCCGGAGCAATGGATCATCCGGGGAAATCACCATGACGGGTGGGTGAACGGGGCGGAAGACCCTCTCAGCGGACAGGTGGCGACGATGGAGGAGGGCAAGGCCCTTGGCGCGCTGGCCAAAAGCGGCTGGAGGCCGAAACGGACCATCGTCTATTGCGCCTGGGACGGAGAAGAGCCGGGATTGATCGGCTCCACGGAATGGGTGGAGACTCACGCCGACGAATTGCGGCAGAAGGCGGTCGCCTACATCAATTCCGATTCCAACGGCCGAGGGTTTTTCGGTGTCGAAGGATCGCATGCCCTCCAGCATTTCATCAACGACGTTGCCCGGGACGTCCTCGATCCCGAAAAGAATGTCAGCGTCTGGGAGAGGGCGAAGGCCGCCAGGCTTCTGGCCAGCCCTCCCTCGGAGAAAAAGGACATCCGGTCCGCGAAGGACCTGAAGATCGGCGCTCTGGGATCCGGTTCCGATTTCACGCCTTTCCTTCAACACATCGGCATCGCGTCCCTGAATATCGGCTATGGCGGTGAGAGCGAGGGGGGCGTCTACCATTCCATCTACGATTCTTTCGACCATTTTATGCGCTTCGGGGATCCGACGTTCGCCTACGAAGTGGCCCTTGCCCAGACGGGCGGACATGCCGTCATGCGTCTGGCGGACGCCGATATCCTTCCCTTCAACTTCTCGGATTTTGCGGAAACGGTGTCCGGGTACCTGAGCCAGATCAGGGCCCTGACCCAGGCCATGAGGGAAGAGACGCTCGAATTGGACCGGGAGCTCGAGGACAATGTGTTCGCCGAGGTGGCCGACCCGACCAAAACCACCCGGGCGCCCAAAGCCCAGGACCCGGTTCCGTACTTGAATTTCGCGCCGCTCGAGAATGCCGTCAGCACCGTCCGAAAGAACGCGGAGGAATATCAGAAAGCCAGGCATGATCTCGAGGAAAGCGGGCGCAAGCTGGCCGGCGACCAGCAGATGCGTCTGAACGAGATCATCTTCAGGACCGAGCGGGCGCTCACGAAGCCCGAGGGATTGAAAGGACGTCCCTGGTTCATCCACGAAATCTACGCGCCGGGTTTTTACACGGGCTACGGCGTGAAGACACTTCCGAGTGTCCGGGAGGCCATCGAACAGAGACAGTGGGATGAAGCTGATCAGCAGGTGGTCGTGGTCGCGAACACGCTGGAGGCTTATTCCCGGGACATCCGTCAGGCGACGGCTATCCTCCGCTCCGCGCTGAGGTAGAGGGGGCCATCGCACAAGATATCCATGAATCCACGTCCGGCAGATGACCTGACATATGGAACTTGACAATAAGCGATATTGGACTATTCTTGGCGGGAGGGGCATCCGCGCAGCGCGGGAACATAAGGCTTCATGTTTTGTCCGTGATTGCGGCATGACCCGCGAAACCAAAAGATGAGGATGAGCGTTTTAGTATTGACGAAAGAGGGAAGGGAAAAATGCCAGGAATCCATTCATTTCCGAGAGGTCGTATGAACAGCGCATGGAAATCGGCCATATTGGTTTTTTCATTTTTGACGTTGCTTTCTGCCTGCCAGACCAACAAAGGCACGCCTGAGAACACGATCCCGCTGGCAGCCTGGATATCCGGCAGCAATACGGCAAATCAGGCGGGCACCTACGGAAGCCTGGGCCTCGCCGCTCCGTCTAACGTCCCCGGGGCAAGACATCGGGCTGTATCCTGGGTTGATTCCGGCGGCAAATTCTGGTTCTTCGGGGGATGGGGCTACGATTCGGCCGGCAATATCAGCCATCTCAGTGACCTGTGGAACTACGACCCGACGACCCTTGAATGGACCTGGGTATCCGGCAGCAATACTGTGGATCAGGCAGGCAGCTACGGGACCCAGGGCACGGCCGCTCCGTCCAACGTCCCCGGGGCGAGAGACACAGCTGTATCCTGGATCGATTCCAGTGGCAACCTCTGGCTCTTCGGGGGATGGGGCTATGACTCGGCCGGCGATATCGGCCATCTCAATGACCTGTGGAAGTACGACCCGGCAACCCTTGAATGGACCTGGGTATCCGGCAGCAATACCGTGGACCAGACGGGCACCTACGGGACCCAGGGCATAGACGCCCCGTCCAACGTCCCGGGGGCAAGACATCGGGCTGTATCCTGGACCGACCCCAGTGGCAAGCTCTGGCTCTTCGGGGGATATGGCTATGATTCAGCCGGCAATATGGGCTATCTCAATGACCGCTGGAAATATGACCCGACAACCCTTGAATGGACCTGGCTTTCCGGCAGCAATACGGTAAA
>Ga0187849_1002303_pt1 | contig 18475 bp, 15 predicted proteins | sample June2016WEW_4_10_2_FD_132412 | JGI IMG/M metagenome (GOLD analysis project Ga0187849, IMG submission 132412) | Peatland microbial communities from SPRUCE experiment site at the Marcell Experimental Forest, Minnesota, USA - June2016WEW_4_100 | ecosystem: Environmental > Terrestrial > Soil >...
CGTCGTGCTCAACAACCTGTTCAAGCACACGCAGCTCCAGACGAGCTTCGGGATGCACATGCTCGCCCTCGTCGACGGCGTCCCCCGGCTCGTCAACCTCGCCCAGGCGCTCACGGCCTATGTCGCCCACCAGGTCGAAGTCGTGACGCGGCGGTCCCGGTTCCGGCTGAAGCGGGCCCGCGACCGCGCCCACATCGTCGAGGGATTGCTGCGGGCGATCGACATGCTCGACGAGGTGATCGCGACGATCCGGGCCTCGGAGGACCGGGCCGACGCCCGCACGAACCTCATGGCCGAGCCGTTCTCGTTCTCCGAGGACCAGGCGAACCACATCCTCGACATGACGCTCGGGCGGCTCACGCGGCTCGGGCGCGCCGAGCTCGATACGGAGATGGCTGAGCTCGTCGCCACGATCGGCGAGCTCGAGGCGATCCTCGGCGACGAGGCCAAGCTGCGTGGCGTGATCGCTGACGAGCTCGCTGACGTGAAAGCGCGTTTCGCCGAGGAACGCCGGACGAGGATCGTTCACGACCCCGGCGATCTTTCTGAGGAGGATCTCATCCACGACGACGAGATCGTCGTCACGCTCACGCGGGCCGGCTACGTGAAGTCGGTCGCCGCTGACGCCTTCCGCACGCAGTCCCGGGGCGGTCGTGGCGTGCAGGGGGCGCGCCTCAAGGAGGAGGACCTCATCCGCGAGGTCGTCTACGCGACGGCGCTCTCGCACCTGTTGCTCTTCTCCAACCGCGGCAAGGTGTACCGGCTGCGTGCCCACGAGATCCCCCTGAAGGAGCGGACCGCCCGGGGCACGCCGGTCGTCAACCTCATCTCGCTCGAGCCCGGTGAGCGGATCCAGGCGATCGTCCCCGCCAAGGAGTTCGACCCCGACCATTTCCTGCTCTTCGCGACGCGCTCGGGCCAGGTGAAAAAGACCCCCTTCAGCGAGTACGACAAGTCGCGCCGGGAAGGGTTCATCGCGATCACCCTCCACGAGGGGGACGAGCTCGTCCGGGTGCTACCGACCGGCGGCGAAGACGACGTGTTCATGGTGACGCGCAAGGGCATGGCGATCCGCTTTCGCGAGTCCGACGTCCGGCCGATGGGGCGCGGAGCGGCTGGAGTGCGGGGGATGAAGTTGCGGCCCGGCGACGAGGTCGTCGCCTGTGACGTCTCCCGGCCCGGCGTGGACCTGCTGATCGTGACCGACGGGGGTTTCGGCAAACGAACGAAGCTCGAACACTTCAGCGCGCAGGGCCGGGGCGGTCAGGGCGTGCGGGGGATCCGGATCACAGAGCGGCGCGGATCTGTGGTGGCTGCTCTGATGGCCGCGCTCGACGATGAGCTGCTCATCGTGTCCTCGGCGGGAATCGTTATCCGCACCTCGGTTCGCGAAATCGCAGCCCAGGGCCGCGACGCAACAGGGGTGCGCGTGATGAACCTGGAGGAGGGTCAGACGGTCGCCGCGGTCGCACCACTCACGAGCGCGGAGGAGGACTGAGGGACTCGCGTGATTGGAGTAGGGTCGCGGACTCGCCGGGGCTATAGCTCAGCCGGTTAGAGCGCAGCACTGATAATGCTGAGGTCGCTGGTTCGATTCCAGCTAGCCCCACCAAGAAAGCGTGAGGTCGATCACACAGCTACGCGTCATTGCACCGACCTTCAGTGGGCAGGTGACGAGTCAGCGGTCTAGCGAATTAGCGAGCACCGCAAGCTGGGTGGTTCGACGTCATCAAGGCAGTTCCAAGACGTCGTTCCAGCCGCTGAGGTCGCCGTCGACTGACGAGACACCTCGGAACCAGTGGCGGTCAACCGGGCGCGTCCACCAAGACTCGTGCATCGAGACGCACAGCGGTATCCGGCGTTCGGCGAGGAACGGCGCGACGTGTTCCAGGATGATCGACTCGCCGCCTTCGATGTCCATCTTCACGAGCGATACGTTCCTGATCTCCAGGGGGTCGTACCGTTAGCACCTCGTACCTGTAGCTTCGCGCCGCCGTAACCCCCGAAGCGCCCGCACAAACTGACCAAGGATCGCCAACGCCTCTCGCGACTAAGACTTGTCAGCGAAGTCAGATCGTCGCCGGCCACCCTGGCGTCGGTAGTTTCCCTGTCGTATTCTCGGCGCCACGAAGCGAGAGCCTTTGTTAATAGATGAAGAGCCGTAAGGCATGATCATCTTTGGGACCTGCGTAGGCAACGAAGAGCGCTACCGTGCTGTTGCCCTGCCCTCCATTGAGCGCGTCGCCGGGACTGAGGACCTTATCTGGTCGAGGTCTGGTGAGCGCGGGATAGGTGCCGCCTACAACGAGATGATTCTGGCTGCCCGCGATGTGGCTGCCTGCCAGGCGCTCGTCGTGTTGCACGAAGACGTTCAGATCGTCGACGACAACTTCCGGCCAAAACTGCTCAAATCCCTTGGTCACAACGTCGGGTTGGTCGGTGTGGTAGGCGCAAGTCGACTTAAGGGTCTCGCCTGGTGGGACGCTCGTTGCGCGGCGGGGCTGGTGTATGAGACGCGTGGTGTCATCGACTTCAGTACACGTCGCGCCGATGTCGACGCGGTCGACGGGCTGCTCATGGCTCTTGCACCATCCGCGTTTCGGACGATGCTGTTCGACGGCGACTCGTTTCCCGCCTTTCACGGCTATGACATCGACTACTGCATCCAAGCACGTGATGCGGGGCTGCGAGTGCTGGTCACTGACATCGACGTGCTACATCGAACGAAAGGCGGCTACGGGGACAGAGTTGCGTACAACGCAGCGGAAGCCGCGCTCATCGAAAAATGGCCGAATTGGATCAGGCCGTCGCGCGTGCCGCCATTCATATCGTCCTTCGTGGCGCGAGCAAGAACGATTCCGCCTCGATTTCACCGAACCTCCTTGAGGCAGGTCGCTGTCCGAAGTCGGAGATTGATTATTCGAGGGTCTGAACGCCTCCGACGGCGTGACCAAGCGACAACTAGCTCCAGCGCGATTGAATCTGTCCGCGGCGAGGGCACGTGCTCGTGTCCCGTATGCGGAACCCTCCTCACCTCGCCACCCGCCCAGGTCTCAAAGGTTGTGATCGTGGAGTGCCCGGATTGTGGCACGGGTGTCACTTGGCCACCACCGAGCGGAGACGTGGAGAGCGCCGCGCTCTTTAAGAAGAGCTACGGCGACATGCGGCTCGATCAGCGTTCCACCCGGATGAACGAAGCGCGCAGCCGAGTCGGTTGGTTGCAGCTCTATATACCCGACGGATCGATCCTCGAACTGGGCTGCACCACAGGCGAGTTCTTGTCACTAGCCGGGGACTCGGGTTATGAGGTCTACGGCGTCGAGACAAGCGCGTGGGCGGCATACGAGGCCCGGAAGCTGGGCGGCGAGGTGGTCACCGGCTACCTGGAAGATTGGCGGCGCGAGTACCCCGGCTTTCGAGTGGACGGTGTGGTCATGTGGCACGCTCTCGAACACATGCCACACCCTCTTCAACTGATCCACGAAATCGCCGACGTGCTGAAGCCCAACGGCCGACTAGTAGTCGAGGTGGCGAACTTCGCGTCTAGCCAGGCAAAGATAGACGGAACCGCTTGGGAGAACGCCTCTCTGAACGAGCATTACTTTCACTACACTCCGGAGGGGTTGGTGGTCCTTCTGCGATCAGCAGGGTTGGAGCCAACAGAGGTCCTCCCGTTCGCGAGTCGGGTCTACAGATCGAAGGAGGGCTGGAGGGAGCAACGCAACAAGGCTTTCCTCGAAGCAGCGCCCTGGCCTTCCCTTGACGTGCTTCGCGTCGTCGCGCGAAAGAGCCCAGTTTGACCCCCGAGTCGCTCCGTGAGCTGAGATTCGGCGCATGACCATCGTCGTCCCGAACGCGGAGCTGGCTCCGGCTCGACGAGCTGGAACCACTCGAGTCGACTTGGGGAACTTCGCACGAATACCCGCGCTTTCCTTCCCCGGACGAATCCGTTGACGCCGAGCAGGTCGCCGACGCATGGCGCGCTTGGGTTTTTCGACCTGCTCGCTTGGGCCTAACGAGCAAATCAGTACCTTCGGCGGTCCTGTCGCCGTCTCAACTCTCGAAGTGCCCGTATGAGCTGACCGAAGATCGCCAACGCCCAGGGGCTGCACCTGCTTTCTACAGGATCTTGCGCTCAAGCCCGGAGAGTCTGCCGAGAGCAGCCATCGTCGGCGGGCAGATGCGCTACGAGACTCACGACGCACGCCAGCGCGGCATTGTTGCGGCGATGACCTCCTGCCTCAGAGCCGGGCCTGCGGCCCTCCAAAGGGAAAGTGGAGGGCCGCGCTGGCCCGCCCGGCGCAGGCACGACAGCCTACGTGGTCGAGCACTCCAGACCAGGCGACCTCGTCATCGACTACGGGGCCATTGCCGGCGCGCTGGGCGCGCCTGCTGCTACATCTGCCCACGGTTCCGCCCCGGTCGCGAGGAGTGCCGTGCTCAAATCTTCGTAGGTTGGAAAGTTGGGGTGGCAGTGGTATGGCTCATCAGCACCAACCCTGAGGCAGAGTCGATGTTTCCGTTTCACCGTGTGCATGTAGTCGGCCCCCGCTTGGATGAGCTGAAAACTTGTGAGCTTGATAGCGCCCGGCTTGACTCGGCTCGCCGGTGGTATGCATCGAGGTCGGCGGTTGCGGTAGCTGGCAAGCCGAGCTGAGCGTGGCATCTCGGAGCTAGTAGCTCCGACGTGCCGTATTAGCGCTAGCGCTATGCTGCCTACGTGCAGGTCAGAGCCATATTTGGCCACATTCTGCGGCCGCGACGCTTTCTTCGCAAGTTTTCCCCCAGGCCCGTCAAGCCGGACTTCAGGACGGGCTTCATCCCACCACCTGCCACCGAGCGCGTCGACGTGATCGTGCCTGTCCTGCACCGGCCGCAGAATGTTGAGCCATTCATGACGTCACTCGTCGCATCGACGGGACTCGCTACCGCTTGGTGGGTATGCGAAGACGGTGACGAGGAAGAGATCGCTGAAGTCTTCCGGTGTGGTGGCAAAGTGCTGTCGTCGCCCGAGTGCCATACCTTCGCAGAGAAGGTCAACCTGGCCTATACCCTGACTGAGGCACCCTGGCTCCTGCTTGTCGGCGATGATGTGAGATTCCGGCCGGCATGGCTCGACCACGCGCAGGATGTCGCCCGCCGCTGCAAGGCACAGGTCGTCGGCACGAATGACCTTGGTAACCCACGGGTTATGCGCGGCGAGCACGCTACGCATCCGATGATCCGCCGGTCATACATCGACGAACTCGGGGCGAGCTGGGACGGCCCCGGCATCGTATGCCACGAATACCACCACTGGTGCGTTGACGACGAGATAGTTACCGCTGCCAAGCAGCGAGGCGTGTTCCAGCCGGCGCTGGCATCTGTGGTCGAGCACTTTCACCCGTACTTCGGGCGCGCCGAAATGGACGAGATCTACGAAGCCGGCGAGAAGCACGCGGTTAAGGACATGGCGGAGTTCAAACGTCGGGCGAAGGTCAACCGGCCCCACTGAGAAGGCCGGAGGTCAAGCGTTCACGATCACCAACGGCCTTTGCGCTCTCTCGGGCGCCAAAGCCGCGCCGCAGATCACCAATACTGTCGATGACGACTGAATCTGGCTCGCCATCGACGCGGCCTCACGCCCCATCGGGGAGAAGCGCAACCGGCGATTCTGGCAGGACCCGCTGGCTCGAACGGACCCAGGCTGCGGCCTGGTCAACGGGAGCACGACCGTGCCCGATACTGCCATCGTGGCGTTCGACGCCGGACGCCTGGTGACCGATAGCAACGGCTATGGGCAGGCTCTTAGCATCGTCTTCTACGTTGTGCCGCGGGTGAGCCGTACGCTCGCCGACTTGACGGTAACCGAACTGCAACTGAACTCCGAGACTCCTGACGTCGGCCATTCAGCCCAGATTCAACCTCACCGTGCGAGCACGGCAGCGGCGAGTGCTTGATCGCGACGATTCCCGCTTATCGGCCTCGCGAGCCTCTCACGGACGTGAAAGTCAGGTGTCGCTTCGATCGGGAAGTGATCGTCGGGTCAGCTTGAAGCACCCCTCTCCCATCTCGTCTTCACGAAGCCGCTCGCGTGGTGAGGGACCTTTGAGCTGCCGACGGGACGCCCCAGCTTCCGCAGGCGCAAAGGGCGCCGGTGGTCGGTAGCGGGCTAGTCTCACCAAGCGGTTCGGCTGCCTCCTGATGGCGGGGCGGCATGAGTTACCGTGCGCCCGATGCCAAGACTCGGTCGCCTAGATCGTGCGATCCCGAAGGCTAGGTTTTTCCCTGTGAACCATTCGCCCTACAGCGTGTGGAAGACCTTAGGGACGTTCGGCACGCTGCGGGCCGCAAGGTATCGACTGGCCCCACCCCGTTCCAGCCTCACCGGCGAAGCACTGATGTTGATTGAGGGCCGGAGGAGTATCGAGATCGGCGGTCCGAGCGCGACCTTTCTGGCAACGGGCGTTCTTCCGATCTACCCAGCGATGCGAACGATTGACAACGTCAACTTCGCCTCCGAGACACTTTGGGAAGGTGCACTCGAGGACGGTGCGCCCTACCTGCCGATGGGCTCTCCGACTGGCGTCCAATTGTTGCGTGAAGCAACCGATCTACGCGATATCCCGGACGAAGCGTATGACGTCGTCTTGTCGTCCCACGTACTCGAGCACATCGCTAATCCCTTGCGAGCGCTTCGCGAGTGGCGAAGAGTCTGCAGGGAATCGGGCATTCTCTGTCTAATCGTTCCGCATCGAGACGGTAGTTTTGACCGGAGACGGCCAGTGACATCGATCGATCACTTACGCGGTGACGCCGTTGCCGAGGTCGACGAGGGCGACGATACGCACTTTGAGGAGGTTATTCGCCTTCACGATCTTCACCGGGATCGACCCGCGGGATCGCTGGGCGACTTCAAGGCCAGGGTCGCCGATAACCGACGAGTGAGAAGTGTCCACCATCACGTCTTCGACGTGAACATCACCCTGGCAGCGATCATCGAGACGGGCTGGATGCCGATTGCGGCCGAAGCGCGACGCCCCTTCCACATCATCGTGTTGGCACAAAAGTCCTCGAACCTTCCGACTGATTTTGACCCACGGTCGATCGTTCGAGGCAGCCCATTCAGATCTGACCGAGCCTCAGCACTGGGCGCACGGTAACTCATGCCGCCCCGTCATTAGGAGTCAGCCGAACCGCCTGGTGAAACTAGCCCACTACCGAACCTTGGCGTTCCTGTACTTGCCTGATTGTGGTGCGGCGGGCACGTCAGTCGAGGACAATTCAATCGAGCAGACGAAGAGGGGCTCCTGCGATGAGCGATCAAATTGTAAGTGCCTGTGCATCAACGAGATCCCTCCTGCCACACGGGTCGGGATGCCACCTGCCGACCAAGGAACTGGCTCGCGTGCCGGGCATGGCGAGTTGTCGGGGAGGAGTTGCGCCCGAGGTTCCGTCGAAACTGTACGCGGTCAGACTTCAGGGTCGACTCGGAATCGCAGAAGCGCCAGCAGTAACCTGTCGAGTCCGCCGAGTGACAGGGACGGCCGCCGAGGATGAAGCGAGTGTCGCGCCCCAAAGCCTAATCACGAGATGGCACCGTACGGAGGTGACCACGATCGTGGCCCGAAGCGACATCGTATATTCGCCCGAGAATCGATTGTCTAGGACGTCAGTTTCGGTATGGCTACGTGGGAGGTTCCGCTGGCGTGGCGGAACCTTCGGGCGGTTAGCAGCTACTAGCATTCTCCGTCATTACTGCGACAAGTAGTTCGTCTGACAGTCCCCCGGACGCCTCCCAAAGTCAAAGACTTCCAGATCCGGAAGCGGGAACGTCCGCGCACAGTGAAGGTCCCGTGTTGCCACGCGACGCCGCTGGCGCAGCATCCATTGGCTTAACCGACGTGCTTTCTAGTGGCACCGCAGGACCGGCCGCGCTTCGAGGCGGCATATTGCGTGGTGGCGGTTATCTCGTCGGCGCGGCGGTAGCGGCCACGTGGGCCGGCCTGCTCTTCCGACACCTGGGTGTCATTGACACGGGTCACTACGTAACGGCGATGTCCCTGGTTGCGATTGTCGCAGCGCTCTCTGATCTTGGGTTGACTGCAGTGGGAATCCGCGAACTTTCGATAAGAACTGAGCGCGAACGCGGGACGCTGGCGCGCGACCTCCTCGGCCTGCGGATCGTGATCACGATTATCGGAGGTGCAGTGGTCACCGGGATTGCGTTTTGTGCGTATTCAAAGGTGCTTGGCGCGGGTGTGGGGCTGGCGTGCATGGGCCTGCTACTCCAGGCTGCCTCCGACAACTATGCACTCGGCCTAATTGTGGGTTTGCGACTCGGCTGGGTAGCGGCACTCGACCTGCTACGTCAATTGCTAACCGCACTAGTTGTACTCATGCTGGTGGTGCTTGGGGCTCGGCTCTTGCCCTTTCTCGCAGTGTCGATCCCCGTCGGCGTTGTCATCCTGGTATGCACCGCGCGTCTCATCAGGGGATCGCGAATGCTGACGCCGTCGTTCAATTGGCGACACTGGCAAGCTCTCTTGGCGCCGATAATTCCATACTCACTGGCGGTGGCGGCCTTCGCGATCGATTTTAGGATATCGGTGCTGTTGGTATCTGCGCTGTCCACTGGGACGCAGCTGGGGTACTTCAGCGCTGCATTTCGGGTCCTGGAAGGCTTGACTGTTCTTCCCGGCATTTTGATCGGATCAGTGCTTCCGATCTTCGCGAGGGCGGCAAGTGAAGACCATGCCAGGTTCGGTTACGCGCTGGGGAAGGTGTTCGAGGTGACGCTGATGGTCGGGGTATGGGTTGGGGGTTCGGTAGTGATTGGTGCTCCTCTCGCCATGCATGTCATCGCAGGCGCCCGGTTCAGCGGTGCAGGAAGCGTGCTCGCGATTCAAGGGATCGCGCTCGGCTCAATGTTCGTTGGCGTCGCATGGTCAAGCGGTTTGCTCAGCCTCGGATTGTACCGGGTGATCTTTATTCTGAACGCATCGGCCCTGGCACTGGATGTGATCCTTGTGACCGCTCTCGCGATTCCGTTTGGAGCACGCGGGGCGGCCGCGGCTACCGCAGTCACTGGGATCGTGATCACAATAAGCGAGGTAATAGCGGTGTCCTGGGGCAGGCGCCGATTGCGGCCCCCGCTTAGGATCGTCCCTCGAGTGGTAGCTGCCGGAGTAGTTGGAATGGCACCGGCACTATTGCTCAGCGTGCCAACGACCGTGCGCCTGTGTATTTGGACTATTGTCTTTGGTTTCGTGTTGATTGCAACGCGGGCAATCCCGTCGGAGCTGTGGGAAATGATCCCGAGGTTGCGTGGTCGCGTAAGTCAAGAGTCCGTCTGAGATGGCCTACGGCAGTGCACGATGGCGACTGAGTGATGCGGTGCTGTGGAGCGAGAGCAATTGCTGGCGGGGATCTCGGGCACAGATCGTCGAGATATCGAGGAGATCGCTAGAGAGCGATCGGTTCTTTCTGAGAGGGTTGTGTCGGACGTAGATATCGGTGCTGCGTTGACCCCGGGTAGGCAGCCATAGGCGTTATCTGACCGGAGTTCAGGGTCTGTTTCGGAAATGTGGTGGTAGCGGCGGCGCGCCAGAAAGTACAGCCATGTTCGGCACGACTCGCTGATGTGTCGCCATTATGTTTCGCCGACGAACCGGCCCCGTACGAGGTGAATTCCCTCCGCGGTCTAAGTGGCCCTTTGAGAGACGTTCAATCGGGGGATGGACGCTGAACTCCGGTCTGGTCCGTGCGCGCCGAGGGGAGAAGATGGAACCTGTTTTGGTCGCAGTTCTCAGGCGGTGTTGGGATGCGGAGGAGTGACGCTGGACGTTCTTACCCCGGGATGGGTTTTGTTATGCGGCTACCCGGCTTTGAAGGAGTCAGCCATCGGAGGGTGGTGCTCGCGCAACAACGAGCGGAGAAAATCGGGTACGGAAGAGTAGAGGATGCCAACGAGATACTGGCATTGGGAGATAAGACCGAGAGCTCGAGCCATGCGGTGGACTTTGTGAACCTCACTGAGACGCAGGCTGTCTCGGGAACCCTCAGGGTGCCGGCGATACTCGAGCCAGCACGAATTGACGGCAATGCCCTTATAGCCGCGCGCTGTGGCCATGAGCCAGAAGATCCAATCCTCCCGGCCAAGGTTCTCGAATTCCGCGCGAAATCCTCCGACGGCATCGAATAGTTCACGTCGGAACATTGCAGCGCCATTGATGTAGTTGCCGAGTGGGAGTAACGCACGCGAGAAGGGCCTTGCGTTCATGACAGCGTTGCGCGTTCCGAAAATGATCATCTTCGCGTAGGCGAAATCGCAGCCCGTCGCGAGTGCATCACTGAGCGACTCAAGGTAGTTGGGCGACATGCGATCGTCCGCTGACAGGATCACGACGAAGTCGCCTGAGGTAGCTCGGACACCGTCGTTAAATGTCGAAACCGGGCCGCGATTGGGGTAGCGAGCCAGTACGAGGGTGTCCGGGTACCTTCGCGCGAAGGCGTCGATAACAGAGGAGGAGTTGTCGGTACTTCCATCGTCGACGATCACGATTTGGTCGGGTAATCGAGATTGGGTGATGAGGCTGGTAAGGGCCTCGGAGAGATAGCGGCCGTAATTGTGACAGGGTACGACGACACTTATCTTGTGGACGGTGGGAATCGGAGTCGGTTCTGGAGAGGTACCCATCGGAGATATCAGGCGGTTTCTTGGAGTGTGACGAGAACCGTGTGAGATGAGACGATCATAGACAAAGCAGGCGACGCAACGCGCAGGTTGTCCTAGCGGAAGCGATGGGCGGTCGCGGTTCGCTGTCATTCGACATTGGCGGGAGTCTCAAACAGGAAGGCAGGAAGGGATCCCGCGGTGAGGCCCGTTGCCGTGGCGTAAACCTGTTGAGGTCGCCTAGCGCGACGCGAGGAGTTGCGCCGGAGGGAGCAGCGATATGTGATGGGTACAAGTCCGTCGCGCGGAGACAGCGAGGAGACGCCCTCGCGAGTTCTGCAACGTGACGATTCGCCGCAGGCGGCCTTCGGGGTGAAGGGGCGGAGTTCTTGAACAGATCAAGGCCCTATCACGAGTTTCAAGCGTGAGAGCCCTTTTTTCATTCAAAGACCGCGTAGTGTCTATGTGGTCTTGCTGCGTTGCACGGCAGGTGACAGCGCCTTCAACTGGTCTGGACTGCGACCTCGAGAAGACGGCCGGTGGCGCTCGAGAGAGAGGCATCGTCAGGGAAGGCAAGGGGGCTGCGTCCAGTGGGAGGTAACGAGTGGGGATTCAGCGGAGTGAGCGTGACCGTCGTGCTTCCGTGCCTCAACGAGGAAGCTTCCGTTGGGGACTGCGTTGCGGAGGCGGTCAAGGCCCTTGAAAAGGCGGGCATTGCGGGTGAGGTCCTTGTGGTCGATAACAACTCGACTGACCGTTCTGCGGAGGTGGCCGCGGCCCGTGGGGCGAGGATCATTCGCGAATCAAGGCCAGGATACGGCAGTGCTCTTCGAGCGGGAATCGAGGCTGCATCTGGCGAGATCGTGGTGATGGCCGATGCTGATCTCACTTACGACCTTTCGAAGGTTGCCCAACTCGTGGCTCCAATTGCTGACGGCACTGCCGACATAGTCGTGGGCGAGCGTCTGTCGCAGTCATCACGTTCGACGATGCCCCTTCTCCACCGGCTCGTAGGAACTCCGGCGCTGTCATTGCTCGTGAGGAGGGCGACTCGGGGGCTTGCGATTACTGACAGCCAATCGGGATACCGGGCGTTTCGAAAGGATGCGGTGGTGGCCCTCGGAATGAAGGCCACCGGAATGGAATTCGCCTCGGAGATGCTCATACGGGCCGGCCGGTCTGGCCTGCGTGTCGTTGAGACCAGTACGGGTTACAGAGATCGGGTCGGAGAGTCGAAGCTGAACACACTGTCAGACGGCTGGCGCCACGTGCGCCAGATCTTGCTGCTTGCTCCGCACCTGATGTTGGTCGCACCGGGTGCGATCCTCGTGGCCATTGGTGTTGCGCTTGTGGCAGTGGGCTTCATTGCGCCGTCGGGTCTGTCAGTGGGCTCGTTGCGGTGGCAACCAACATTCATTTCCGGGATCTTGCTCGTCGTCGGCGTTCAGGCAATGATCGCTGGGTTTATCTTGTCGGAGCGCCAACGGGCAGTATTCGGTGTATCCGCGCAGCATGTTCGGCGTCGCATGTCCCTTCCGTCGATTTGCCTCGTGATCGGGGTTGTGCTCGGTGTCGTCGGAATCGGAATCGATGTGGGTCTGTTTGCAGATTGGCTTGGGGCAGGCCACTCGTTTCTTCGCGAGCCGGAGCTCTCCGCGATGGCGCAATCGATGATTATTGACAGTGCATCGCTTGTGGGCTTTGGTGTCATCTACCCGATGCTGATTCGCGATTCGTGGGAAAGGGATGCCGGGCCGACAGGGAAGGACGCCACCTGAGCTGATCGGCTGGAGGACACCGCGAGGCGGACGTAGCGCGCGGAGTTTCACGAATTCCGTAGAGCGCTTAGGCGAGAGAAGAGGAACTGGAACTGCGGAGGCTTCGTCTCGCGAGGAGCCTTAACCGAGGAAGGATTCTGTCCAGAATCGATGAGTTTGTGAAGTAGATGATGACTCCACGGAATCCGGCGAGTGCGAGAGATCCAGCCCAACTCCAGTATCCAGAGGGTCGAAGGTGGAAGGCAGCAGCCAAAGCGGCGTTAGTCCGAGTAGAGAGATCACCAGCGCGGCGATACGAGCGCGCTCGCGGCTGGTCCGAAATCGCCCACTGGTGACGCCGTTGAACAACTTCCAGCTGCATCCGGAACGCCCGCGAGTCAAGACTTCTTAGAGCTGTCTGTGATTGAGAGTGAATTCGGAAGGACGCACCAGTCGATTCGACGAGAATGGCTGGTGCGTTCGACAGTAGCTTCAGCCACATGTCCCAGTCTGCTGTATACCAGAGCGACTCATCGAGGCCGCCACAGTGTCGTGCCAGGACGGTATCGAAGATGACCGAAGGGACAGAGAGCCAGTTTTGTACGTAAAGCGACGACGCCAACGGAGCGCGAACTGGCTCCGACACATATTGACGAACTGAACTGGGAAACCGCCAGCAGCCGACCCGCTTTCCCCGTTCGTCCATCAGTTCGGTCTGAAGACAGATCATTGATAGTGAATGCGTCGAAAGAAGCGTTGGAAGGCCGCTAGTCAGGCGGTCCGGGTGCCAGCGGTCGTCCTGATGCAGAATGCAGCACCAGCTACCAGTAGCTTCCGACAGACCGACATTGGTCATGGCGAGCCAGTTTCCTTGGGGGTGAGGTCGCAAGATGCGAAGTCGCATCCGATTCTCATAGGCGCGCGCAACCTGTAGCGTCGAATCTGTCGAACCGTCGTCAATCACAATGACCTCTGTGTCATTGGTCGAGTATTTGCAGACGCTCCCCAACGCTTCGGACAGGAATCGCTCGCCCTGGAACGTCGGCACGAGAACGGAGAGGCGATCGGGTGACAGCACAACCTAGAGCTTTCTCGGAAATCGTGGACGCCCTGGCAAGACTACGGCGCCTTTATTGGCATGATGCCTACGGAATAGATGCGCGCGTTGGCATTACCCACAAGCACGACGCGGACTTCAAGGTAGTTGCCGGGAAATGCGGGAACCGGCAAGGCTCGGAATAGTGATCGGCCAAGATATATCTCGCCTGCAGAATTAGACGTGGAGGGATCCGTCGCTTTGATCTGGACATTGGCGCGGAAGGTGACTAGCCCATTCGTCGAGGAATATTGCCTGTGGACCAGAAGAGAGTTCGTCGTGTCGTTCCACACCTGAATGTTTATAGGACCGGAGGATCTAAAGCGTACGGTCGCAGTGTAGTGACCTCTAGTTTCAAGCCAGTAGTCGCCCCACAAGAGATAGCCAGCGGTGCCGCGCGATAGGAACTGGGAATTGTTGGGAGATCCGTTTATCTCTCGAGTTCCAACGGTGGTCTCGAAGAGGCCTGCCGCGAGGGCGTGCGGAGTCTTCGGAAACAACACGGAAGGTGCCCGGGCGGTCGGCGAGACTTGTGCACGAAAGACCCAGATTCCATCGTCCTCCGAGATGAACTTTACGAGTGGGTCGGAGGCGAGGGCGTGGATGATTCCCATCGACTGGGTGACGGTCTCTGTCTCAATTCCCGCGTAGGGAGCGATGACGAACCAGGTTGCAGGGGGGTGGAGCGCGACGCGAAGCGGCGGCCAGGAGTAGAGTGTGCCGACATGATCGCGGCCCGCAAAACTCCCTACAATTCCTTGTGACGCAACTACTGCATCGCGTTCTGGAATCCGCGCAATAACCCGTGAGAGCGCATTGGCCTGCGCCGGGGACACGCGCAGCCACGTAGTAGGTATCTGGGGAATCCAAACCGCGCCCCAGAAGATGGCGTTAGTCGCCATGAGAACGATTAGGGCATGCGCGACGAGTCGCGCCTTGCGCCGGTACAACCACGCGAGGATAAGAATGGTGCCAATTGGAGCGAAAATGTAAATTGGGAGGTTCTGGAAACTGGGTGTAATCGGCCCGATGTATGTGAACGCGGAGTTCTCGCCCAAAGTCACTGCGGTGATCCCGATGACTGGGGTGGCGAGAACACCAATAACACCTGCGGGAGAAATATTGGCATAGACATCGAGCCAGTCTCTGTGCATGTTGCGAATGGCAGTGATCACTTCGTGGAAGACTCCGGCGACTTGGCCGCCGGAAATGATAGTCACGGGGTTGGGCGTCCTGGAAGGGTAGCCCACTGGTGTACCGGGGAGGGTGTTGCCAGCTCCAAGTTTGACAAGGATAAGAAACCACGCAGCGGCAACGAACACCAGGATCAAGCCTGCGAGGCGCCTCTTCGAGCTGATCAGCAGACTAAGCCCGATGCCGACGACGTATGTTATCGGCACCATTCCGCACAGCAGGGTTATGGCAGACCAGATCCAGGCGCGGCTGCGCCCGCGATAGAAGTCACGTGCGGCAAGGACAGCGAATAACACGCCAACCGGTTCGCTATGAAAATCCCAAGAAGCCGTCGAGTAGATCCAAGGATCCGCGACAAAGAGGACGAGAGCGAGACTTGAGAGCACAACGAATGGAGCCTCACGGCGCGCTCGCAGAATGTCGGTTATCCAGTAGAAGGCAACAGTTTCCGCGCCGACGATGGCAAGGTCCTGGATGACTAACAGAGTGACCGGATGGGGCCAGATCAGTCCGAAGATCGCCAATGGCCAGATGATGAAGACTGCCTGACCGCTCCACCAACCAGAAGGGTTGAAGGTTCCGTGACTGATGAGATACCAGGCGCGGTAGAAACCAACGAAATCTCCGGCCTGGACATGCCTGTTTGCTTCGACAACGCTCCACGCGATGAGGAGTGCCAGCTGAAGAGTGAGTAGGAGGAGCCCGACCCGTCGGACCCTTTGGAAGATGGGATTGACGGGTGCGCTGTCGGCGGGAGGTGGCTCGGACAGTTCGAGGGAGGTGGCAGGAATAGGGTTTCTCACCTCCGGATATCGTCGGGGTCTGGGGCTCAGGGAGTGTTTGGAACTTATCGCGTGGCCGGTGAGGACCACTTGACTTCAACCGGGCCCGAGTAACCGTAGTTGTATGAGTTCTTCGGGTGGATCCAGCTCAGTAGGTAAACGGGCGGGCTATGTGTTCCCTCCGGCGCGAGGTCAAGCACACGGAAGGTCGCCGAGCCGTTTGAGGTTGTTCGCGCGAATACAACGTGTTTCGTGTTCGGGAAGCCGTTGATGGAAGCCTCGGCGTGTTGCGAACCGCTTTGCGCCAAAACCACTGCCCACATGGCCACGCGGATTCCCGAGGCACGAACAGGCACGCCAGACGCATTTTCGATCTGGGCGTGGAAGATGATCGACCGACCTACGGGAACAGGGCCGTTCACCGCGCTCGGCGTCAGCACGATGTGGAACTTCCGCGCCAGGTACGCGGGGCTCGTTGAGAGGGCGTCTGGCGCCGCCGAGACGGCGGAGATGACGAATGGAGTATCGAGGCCCGGGTTGGTTCCGAGGTTCGGCGAACTGAGGATGTAAAGCGCGGAGTGACCGCCTCGTAGGGTGGCGGGACCGGAATCGATTGTCCAATATGAACTCAACTGACCTTCAGAATCGTCCGCGAAATGCGGCCGAACAGGGTGTCCCGTCAGATTGGTCGCTCGAACGACAGCCCCCCAGATGTCCTGGCGCTGGATCTCGACACTTACAGATTCGACCCGCAACACCAGCGGAGCCGATGCGGAAAGGGCCAGTCCGATGAAGGCGAGCGTGGGAGCGAAGACGGCGGCCGTCAGTCCGATCCGGAGGCTGGTCAGCCTTGACAATGACCACGCGATTGGTGCTGGACGCGGGGCCGGTCCCGGCACGACGACCGCGGCGAGCCAAAGCGGAGCTACCTCAAGCCAGTACCCGTCCAACGGACGCGTGCTCACGAAGAACATCAGTCCCGCGAGGACGATCCCGGCCCGCCAGAGTCCCCGGAACCACACGACGTAGGCGACGAGGAGGCCCGCGAGCAGAGCGAGCGCGGCGTCCGAGTACCAACCGAGATTCCCGCCCCCAAGGTGGAGAAGAACCGTCAGGTCGACAAGACCCTCGCCGTAGGGGACGGAGTGCTGCGTGAACGGGGCGATCACGTCTCGCCACCAGGCGTCCGCGCCCCAAATGATAAAGGGCAGGTTCACAATCCCGAATGCGGCCAAGACGGCGAGAGCGAAGCGCAACGCGACGCGCGCCGAGCCGGCGTTGCCGAGCCTGCGGGAGCCGGCGCGCCAGATTCCGAGTACGAGAAACAAGGCCATGAGCCAGACGATCTGCTCGATTGCGCATGCAAGTCCGAGGCAGACAGCTCGGGTCAGGTCACCTCGGGATAGTCGACCCGTGCGACCGATCTCGGTCCAGTTCCAGATTGCAACAAGTGCAAACGGCAGAAACATCGGATAGAAGGAACCGGACACTTCGAAGCCGAAGAGCAGCGGGATCTCGAAGACGGTGATCACCGCGAGCGCTCGGAGTCCTCGCGGCAACATCGAGTACAAGACGAAGCCGGCGACGCATTGGAAGAAGACCGCCGCGACCGAGACGGACTCGACTCCATTTGTCAGCCAGTAGAAGGGCACATTGAGGAGCAACGGGAGCGATGGGTAGTCGTAGGCGCTGGAAATCGTTCCGTTCGTTAGCGCCGTGGGCGTTGGTGACACTCCGTATAGCTGGAGGCCCGGCGCCATCGAGTGGGTGAAGGGGTTGACGCCGCGGAGAAGCAGTCGCGTGCCGTACTGGACGAATACGCCGTCGTCCTCGCCAAAACCCTTGCGGGCGAGCAGCAACCCAGCTGCTTCGGTCGACGTGAGTGCAACTGCGACGACGAGCACCGCGAGCGTCACCCAATTCAGGGCACGCTTGGAACGGACCGTGCAGGCAGCAGTGGTGAGTCCGAGTGCAAACAGGAAGCCCAGGGGCGAGATTTGGGCTCTCCAGGGCGAGCTCACCGCGACTCCGAAGTTGACCTGTGCGAGAACGAGCAAGCCCAGGGCGGCGACGACGGTGAGCGCTCGTTGGACCGTTTCTGGCGAACCGATCGCGTCGTCTCTCAGGTGGCGTGGTAACCGACCGTGCTCTGCAAAGTCGCGACCTTCGTCGTCGGTTTCGCTGCTGCGCGTCGCGGCGAATTCGGATCCTTCTCCAGTAGCCATCTTTCAAGACTCTCCGTCAGGACGACCCGTTCGCGGCGCGCTCCTCGTGGATGTCATCTTCTGCAGGATCGCCGAACGAACCGTTCGGGATCGACCGGCTGGAGCAGATGCGAGGATCTCACTCCACTGATACCGATCGCCAGAGTAGTGCAAACAGCAACATGGGACCTCTTGGCAGGTGGCCCCCACGCCAGGCTGCGGAAGACATGGCGCTCGTCGTCGTTGCGCACCGAGGTGTGTGAAGTTCGATCGCTGAGCCAAATGGCAAACCGAACGTTGGGTGGGGGTCCAGCTCGCGAGAGTCGGGGACGTGCGACGCGATGGCGAGGCCGGCCGACGCTAGACCACAGTGGTGTCTCGACGTGTCGAACACGTTGAGCTTGAGCTCTCGGAGGGGTTTTGATGGCGGCTCGCCCGCCGTCCTCACCGGAAGGCACGCGACTCGCGCCTCCGGTGAGGCATCGACATCACTTGCCGGTCTTGAGTGTTTTTTCCAACTTGGCACCAAGGTCGGCGTCGACCTGCCGCCAGTAGGTGAGCACCCTGGGGATCATCGGCTCGGACGCGCCGCTCTTTACGTGCCCCGCGATGTTGCCGACGAGGTGCTCACGGTCGGTCGGCGAAAGGACGGCGCGATAGAGCGTTCCCGCTTGACCAAAGTCGTCGTCCTCCTTGTGGAGGTCATAGGCCGCGCGGATGATCTCGCCAGAGACGGTCCAACCTGCGGGGTCGCCAAAAAGTGCGGGGTCCGCCGCCGGTCCCCCAAC
>Ga0187849_1002306_pt1 | contig 18465 bp, 18 predicted proteins | sample June2016WEW_4_10_2_FD_132412 | JGI IMG/M metagenome (GOLD analysis project Ga0187849, IMG submission 132412) | Peatland microbial communities from SPRUCE experiment site at the Marcell Experimental Forest, Minnesota, USA - June2016WEW_4_100 | ecosystem: Environmental > Terrestrial > Soil >...
ACAGTTCAAAACGGCCAGAGATTATACAATTCGGACAGCAGACCTTAGACCTCAGACCCGACGGGAAAGCAACCAGAGATTCCACGAAGATAAGGTCTGATGTCTGAGGTTTCAAGTTCAGGGTCTGCATTGCAGCCTCTAAGGAATATCCTTTTTCCATGCTGAATCTTCCCAATCTCCTGAGCATAACCCGGATCATCTTAATTGTTCCCTTTATTCTCTTTTTGATCCATCAACGCTATGGATGGGCCATCGGAGTCTTCATCGCAGCCGCCGCGACCGATGCCATAGATGGGGCTCTGGCCCGGCTTCTCCGCCAGCGGACCCAATTGGGCGCTTACCTGGATCCAGCGGCGGATAAGCTCCTGATGACGGCCTCTTTCATCACTCTGTCCGTCCTACAATTTCTTCCGCTATGGCTCACTTTCCTGGTCATCCTCCGGGATGTGATCATCGTCCTTGGCCTCATCCTCGTACGTCTGGCTTCCCGCCCCCTGGAAATGCGGCCGTCCATCCCCAGCAAATTAACCACCTTCTTCCAGTTAGCTACCATCGCAGCGGCTCTCCTATCTCCATGGGGGTTTCCCCCGGTTCTTATAAATCTTTTTATAGCCGTGACCGCCGGTGCCACGATTATTTCCGGGTTGCAATATATCGGGAAAGGTTTTAGAATTTGGAAAGCAGCGGGAGTTTGATTGGGATTCCCTTCCGAAGGGGGATCAATTTTTTCGATGGAAGAAAAGAAAAAGGGTCGATTTTTCAGAGACCACATTAATAATCAGGACTAAGCTCGATATTTTGCTTGACAATTTTGAACCGGATTGGTAACAATAATAAATCTTGAACAATTGTAGGCACGTAGCTCAGGGGGAGAGCGCTACCTTGACGCGGTAGAAGTCAGGGGTTCAAATCCCCTCGTGCCTACCAGAATTCAGTTTGAGGCAATCGAAAATTTAACCCCCAAAATGAAAAGGCATCATGCAGCGTCAAGGTGATGCCTTTTCTTATTTTATGGTCCCTGCCGGGCCAACAAAAGCATCCATGGAAGAGATCGAAATTCGGTTTAAAGACGGAATTACCAGCCTCCATCCCAAAGGAATCTCCCTCCGGGACCTTTTGAAGAATCATCCGGGGCAAACGGACCAGACCGTTGCGGCTAGAGTTGACGGACAGATTGTGGACCTGCAAGCCCCTCTGGAAAGAGGGGGATTCGTCGAGTGGATCGGTCTTTCTTCCGACCCAGGGATTGAAGTATTGAGACATAGTACCTCTCATGTTATGGCCCAGGCCGTCCAGGGCCTGTTTCCTGAGGCCAAAATTACGATCGGCCCGGTCATTAAAGATGGGTTCTATTACGATTTCGACATTGACCGGGGCTTCTCTCCCGAGGATTTTCCCGCAATTGAAAAGAAGATGAAGGAGATGATTGACCGAGACCTGCCGATGATTCGCCAGGTGGTTCCCCGGGATGAAGCCATCCGCACCTTTCAGGAGCGGAAGGAACCTTACAAAGTCGAACTCATCGAAGCACTTCCCGATCCTCAGGTCACCCTTTACCAGCAGGGTGAGTTCGTCGACCTTTGCCGGGGACCCCATTTGCCCTCCACGGGGAAGATCAAAGCCTTCAAACTCATCAGCGTAGCTGGAGCTTACTGGAGGGGAGATGAACGGAATAAGATGCTCCAGAGGATATACGGAACCGCCTTCCCCTCTGCGGAAGCTCTGGAGAATCATCTCTTTCTCCTGGAGGAGGCGCGTCGTCGGGACCACCGAAAATTGGGCCGGGAGCTCGACCTCTTCTCCATCAACGAGGAGGCCGGGGCAGGGCTGGTCCTCTACCATCCCAAGGGTGCGCTCCTGCGCATGATCCTGGAAGATTTCGAAAAGCGGGAACACCTGAAGAGAGGGTATCAGCTGGTCATCGGCCCCCAGATCCTAAAACTGGACCTCTGGAAACGCTCGGGGCATTACGATAATTACCGGGATAAAATGTACTTCACCGAAGTGGAAGGGCAGGGTTATGGAATCAAACCCATGAACTGCCTGGCCCATATGCTGATCTACAAATCGAAGATCCGCAGCTACCGCGACCTTCCCATCCGCTATTTCGAGCTGGGCACGGTCCATCGCCATGAAAAATCGGGGGAGCTGCACGGGTTGCTGCGAGTGCGAGGGTTTACCCAGGATGACGCCCATATCCTTTGCACCCCCGAACAACTGAACGGAGAGATCAAAGGCATCCTCGATTTCGTGCGGGATGTGATGAAAATATTCGACTTCCCCTATGACCTGGAAATCAGTACCCGGCCCGACCAGGGAACGATTGGCTCGGATGAGGATTGGGAGAGGGCCACGCATGCCTTGCGCTCGGCGCTGGACGAGAGTTCTCTTCCCTATCAAATCAACAAAGGGGAAGGGGCCTTCTACGGGCCCAAAATCGACGTGAAGCTACGGGACGCGCTGAAGCGGGAATGGCAGTGTGCCACCATTCAGGTCGACTTTACCATGCCCGACCGTTTTGACTTGACCTACATTGCTCCCGACGGGGGGAAGCATCGTCCCGTAATGGTCCATCGAGTTATCCTGGGGGCCATGGAGCGCTTTATCGGAGTCCTGACCGAGCATTATGCCGGCGCATTCCCTACCTGGCTGGCACCTGTCCAGGTCATCCTGCTCACCGTTACCGACCCGCAGATCCCTTACGCGGAGAAGGTCTACCAGCAATTGATCGAAGCGGGCATCCGCGCGGAGAAGGATTTCCGGAACGAGAAGCTCGGATTGAAGATCCGAGAAGCGGAAATGCAGAAAATTCCTTACATGGTGGTTATCGGAGATCGGGAGGTGAAACAGGATTTGCTGGCTCCCCGGGCGCGTACGGGTAAAACTTTAAACCCGGTGAAAGTCGAAGAATTTATCCAGAAAATAAAAGAAGAATCGCGCATAGGAGGTGAATCGTATCGCTAAAGAAGTCGTGGGTATCAATTGGGGCATAAGAGCCCCAGAGGTTCGGGTGATCAGCTCAGACGGTAAACAGGTCGGGGTCCTGCCCTTGAAAGAGGCTATGCGGATCGCCGAAGAGCAGGGTTTGGACCTGGTGGAGGTGGCTCCCAATGCCAGCCCTCCAGTCTGCCGGATCATGAATTACGGGAAGTACAAATATCAGCAGGCCAAGCGAACCCATGACGCCCGAAAACACCAAACGGTCATCCATGTGAAGGAGGTAAAATTACGGCCCCGCACGGAGGAACATGACTTTGAGTTCAAGCTTCGCCATGCCCAGCGTTTTCTAAGCGAGGGCAATAAGGTGAAGGTTTCGGTCCTCTTTCGCGGCAGAGAGATGGCCTATCCAGAGCATGGGATGGAATTGATCAAACGTTTCATTGAGGGCGTGAAAGACCTGATAGTGGTGGAGCAGGCTCCCCGACTGGAGGGTCGAAACATGGTTACCATCCTGGCTCCCAAGAGTCAGTAAGTCTTTCTTCCCGGCGGAAGATTCATTTCTTCATTTCCGGACGAACAGTGCGGCGAGGGGGGAATTTTTCCGAATTATGGGGGAAAAGTTAGATTTGAAGTAATTTGGCAGAGGAGAAAATTTAACATGCCTAAATTAAAGACAAATCGAGGGGCAGCAAAACGATTTAAAGTAACCGCTAGTGGAAAAGTTAAGCATTATAAAGCTTACGCCAGCCATCTTCTGTCCGGAAAGACAACCAAGCGGAAACGGAATTTGCGAAAGTCAGAGTTGGTGAGTGAACGAGAAGTGAAAAATGTAAAGAGACTCGTTCCCTATCTCTAACCCCGTTTTCTGAATGGACGAAATTTTTTCATTCCCTAGAAGGAGTAGCAGAAATGCCTAGAGTCAATAAAAGCGTCAAGACGCGGAAGAGAAGAAAAAAAATTCTGGAGGCAGCCAAGGGGTATCGAGGTTCCCGGAGACGCCTCTATCGCATCGCGGCTGATACGGTAGATCGAGCCCGCAAATTTTCCTACCGGGACCGAAGGACCAAAAAGCGGACCTACCGGTCATTGTGGATTACCCGGATCAATGCTGCGGCTCGTTCCCATGATCTAACCTACAGCCAGTTGATCAAGGGCTTGAATAAAGCCCAGGTGGAGATTGATCGGAAAATCCTCGCCGAAATGGCCTACTCGGACCCGCCTGGGTTCGCCAAAATCGTGGAGATTGCCAAAGGGCAATTGGCATGACCGATTTCCAAAGTATGGAAGAGGCTTTGAAGCGGCTGGAGGAAGAAGGTCTTGCCGAACTGCGGGCAGTCCAGGGAGAAGCCCAAGTCCACGCGGTCCGGACCAAATATCTCGGTCGTAAGGGCCTATTGACCCAATTTCTTCGGGAAATGGGGAAGCTTCCGGCAGAGCAACGCCCGGTTATCGGGCAGTTGGCCAACCGGGCGAAGTCCGTTCTGGAAGAGATGGCCGAAGAGGCACTGGAAAAGGAGCGTTCCAGGCAGAAAACCGAGAGCATGCTCCAGGAAAGGGTGGATTTCAGCCTGCCCGGGCGAAAGCCCTCCCGGGGGAGCAAGCATTTGATCACCCAGGTAAATGAGGAGATTGTTTCCATCTTCGAGCGCCTGGGCTTCGAAGTTTCCGAGGGCCCGGAAGTGGAACTGGACTATTATAACTTTGAGGCGCTCAATTTTCCCAAGGATCACCCGGCCCGGGACATGCAGGATACCTTCTATGTCTCTCCCAATGTGGTCTTGCGCACCCACACCTCTCCGGTTCAAGTCCGCACCATGGAAGGCCGAAAACCTCCCCTCCGGGTCATCGCCCCCGGAAAGGTTTTCCGCCATGACTCTGATCCCACGCACAGCGCCATGTTCCACCAGGTGGAGGGCTTCATCGTTGACCATCAGGTCACTTTTTCGGACCTCAAGGGTACGCTTACTTTTTTTGTCCATCAATTCTTCGGACCGGATGTGCAGATGCGTTTTCGGCCCAGCTTTTTTCCTTTTACCGAGCCCAGCGCCGAGGTGGACATACAATGCGTAATCTGTCAGGGACAGGGCTGCCTGGTCTGCAAAAAAACCGGCTGGCTGGAAATTCTGGGATCGGGGATGATCGACCCGGAGGTTTTCCGTTTTGTGGGATATGACCCCGAAGGTTTTACCGGGTTCGCTTTTGGCCTGGGGGTGGAGCGTATTGCGATGCTCCGGGTGGGCCTAAACGATATTCGCCTTTTGTTCGAAAATAACGTTCAGTTTCTGAGACAGTTTTAGATTTCTACATTGCCGGTTTTTAGAATTTTGAAATTGTTCATTTTAGGCATTTTAGAGTTTTTTGGATCATGAGAATCAGTTTAGAGTGGTTGAAAGATTACGTAGATCTGACTCTCCCTCCTGGCGAGCTCGCTGATCTTCTGACCCATTCAGGCCTGGAAGTAGAAAACCTGAGGGAATGGAAGGCCGAATTCAAAGACGTGGTGGTGGCCCGACTGGACTCTTTCAAACCCCTTGCCCTGAGTGATCATCTTTCCATCTGTACAGCAAATGACGGGAAGCGCGATTATTCTGTCATCTGCGGAGCTCCCAACATGAAGGTGGGAGAACGGGTTGCCCTGGCCCGGGAAGGAGCCCTGCTCCCCGGCGGTGAGAAGATCGGGAAGACCTACTTCCAGGGCGTTCTCTCTGAGGGTATGCTCTGCTCGGAAAAAGAACTGGGGTTGAGCGATGAGGGATCTGGAATCATGTTCCTGGGTCATAATCTGTCTTTGGGGGTCTCTCTAGAAAAAGCTCTTCCCCTGGAAGACTGGATCCTCGAAGTAAACATCACGCCCAATCGTTCAGACTGCCTTTGCCTCCTCGGTGTGGCCCGAGAGGTGGCCGCCTTGACCGGGCAGCGTCTTCGTATTCCTGAGGAAAGAAGAGTCGAAAGGGACCCGGCCGCGGAAAGCCTGACTTCAGTGGCTATCGATCGCCCCGAATTATGCCCACGTTATGTCGCCAAATTGATCCTGGGAGTAAAAATCGCCCCTTCTCCCTTCTGGATGCGGAGGAGGCTGGAGGCTCTGGGGGTCCGGGCCATCAATAATATCGTAGACGTAACCAACTATGTGATGCTGGAAATGGGCCAGCCTCTTCACGCCTTCGACTTCGACCGACTGGAAGAAAAAAGAATCGTGGTTCGCACCGCTCTTCCGGGGCAGACTTTTACCACTCTGGACGGCATGGTTCGGTCCATGCCCAAAGATGCGCTGATGATCTGCGACGGAAAAAAACCGGTGGCTTTGGCCGGCATCATGGGGGGACTGAACTCCGAAGTTCAGCCGGATACCACGAATATCCTCCTGGAAAGCGCCTATTTCGACCCCATGGGGATCCGCCGAACCTCCAAGTATCTGGGCCTGACTACGGAAGCTTCGCTCCGGTTTGAGCGGGGAATTGACCCCAACGGATCGCTACGGGCTGCGGAGCGGGCGGCGGGATTGATGTGGGAAGTGGCAGGGGGAAGAATTGCGCGGGGCGCTGTGGATAATTACCCCCGAAAAATGGCGCCCCTTAAGATTCCTCTACGAATTCCCCGGGTGAACCAGGTTCTCGGCACTTCCCTGAACGGGGGGGAAATTCAAGATTATCTGGAGAGGCTCCAGATGGCCGTTCAGGCCGATGGGCTGGAAAGGCTCACCGTAACCGCGGCCACCTATCGAGTGGATTTGACCCGGGAGATTGACCTCATCGAGGAAGTAGCCCGGCTGCACGGGTTTCACCGGATTCCGATAACCCTTCCAGCGGGGAGAATTGCGCCGGAAAAGAAAACCAAGATCCAGAAGACCTCCGAGCGGGCCAGGAATCTATTGACCTCTTTCGGTTTCTGGGAGGTCATCAACTACAGCTTTATATCCCCCCACATTCTCAGGGAGTTACGAATCCCGCAGACCGACAGAAGAGCAAGGGCTCTGGCGATTCAGAATCCTCTCAGTGAAGACCAGTCGGTCATGCGTACCACGCTGATCCCTGGGTTGCTCCACACGGCCCGCACGAATACCCATCGCCAGAACTTGGACCTGAAGGTCTTCGAATTGGGAAGAGTCTTTTTCCCCCGCGAAGGAGAGAATCTGCCCGAGGAAGTGGAGACTCTGGCAGGGCTTCTCTCCGGCCTTCGAGAAGAAGAGTCCTGGGCCAAGTCCAAAGCGAAGTGCGACTTCTTTGATCTCAAAGGAACTCTGGAGGCGCTCTTTGAAGGACTGGGGGTCTCAGGATTTGTTTGTCTCCCGGATCCCCGGATTCCTTTTTTCCACCCTGGAAAAGCTTGTCGGGTTGAAGCAGGAGGAGAGGACGTTGGGATCATGGGAGAGATTCATCCCGACGTGAACGCGCTTTTCGACTTAAAGGAAAAAGCTTTTCTCTTCGAATTAGACTTTCAGAAGTTAATTGAAAAGATCACCGAACATCCCTGTTTTATCCCTCTTCCCCGTTACCCGGCGGTTACCCGGGATCTGGCTATGATCGTTGAGGACACGATTGCGGCGGGTGATTTGCTGAATACTCTTTGGAAGGCCAATGACGGCCTGATCAAAGACATCAGGCTTTTTGACCTCTACCAGGGAAATCCCGTTCCTCCGGGGAAGAAAAGTTTGGCTTTCCGGTTGATCTACCAGAGGGATGACCGGACGCTCACCGACCAGGAAGTCAACGAATTTCATCAAAAGCTGGTCCGAATTCTGGTCCAACAATATGGGGGTGTACTCCGTTAGGTCTAGAAAAATATCTGACGGCACTCAACAGCCGTACCTTGAAAGGAGGGGAAGGTCATGACCAAAGCAGATCTCGTGGAAACGATTTATGAGAAAATCGGGTTTTCCCGGAAAGAATCTGCGGAGATCGTAGACTTAGTTTTCGACCTCATGAAGGAGACTCTGGAAGGGGGAGAGAAGATTAAGATTTCCGGTTTCGGCAATTTCATCGTACGCCAGAAACGTTCCCGGAAGGGAAGGAATCCCCAAACCGGCAAGGAGATCCAGATCTCGGCTCGTCGAGTCTTGACTTTCAAGCCCAGCCAGGTCTTGCGCAAGTCCTTGAATACCGGCGTTTGAAAATCTTCTCCCGGGGGAAGATCGGTTTTAGGGTTGTCCATCGAAGGTGGTCGAGGGCCATGGAAAAGAAATTACAACCTTCCATCCCCGAGAAACTCTATTATAAGATCGGGGAAGTGAGTGAGATTACCGGGGTCGAACCCTATGTCTTACGCTACTGGGAGTCTGAATTTAAGATCATCAGCCCGTTGCGTACGAATTCGAAGCAACGTCTGTACCGGAAGAGAGACCTGGAACTGATCCTGGAAGTGAAAAAGCTTCTTTACCGGGAAAAATTCACCATCGCCGGGGCCAAGAAAAGGTTGCAGGAGATTAAGGGGCTCAAGGAGAAGCAATTGAAACTGGAACTTCCGGACAAAAAATACTATGACGGTCTTCTCCGGGTGAAAAAGGAATTGCAGGATCTGCACGGTCTCCTCAGCTGAGTGCTGCCGAGCAAAGGTGCTGCGGTTCTGCCGCGATCGTGCAGCGGAACTACAGCACCGCCACACTGCCCTTTTTACTTTAGGCACTTGAGAGATTTTAGACACTCTTGTAGTTGACAGTCCTCCGGCTTAGTGCTATTTTTGATAATAACGGGGCGTAGCGCAGTCTGGTAGCGTACCTGAATGGGGTTCAGGTGGCCGCTGGTTCAAATCCAGTCGCCCCGACCAATTCGATCAGACCGTCCCGCCAAATGCGGGAAAAGGGAAGGGGGGCGGGAGAAATCCTGTCCCCCTGATCACTTTTATAGTCCTTCACCCAAGAAGCCAGTATTCTCCGGCCTCTTCTTGGGAAATTCCCGCAGGAGCAAAAAGGGTGAAACCCAAATTTGTCTTCCTTTTTCTGCCTATCCTGTTTCTCCTCCAAGTTGGATGCTTCGACACACGGGTAAAAAGGGATTTCGTCCTTTCCAGAGATTTTAAGCCCCAGGCTTACCCTGTTCTGGCAGTGATCAATCTTGACCCTCAAATCCAGTTTGCCCAATACGTTGAGGCGGAGCTGCTAAAAAGAGGGTACAAAGTGAAGGACGGGGGTGCGGTGGGACAGTTGTTGAGAAGAGAGGGATTCCTGAAAGAAGGTTCCTTGGAGGCGCAAAGCCTGCCGAAGATCGGAGATCTACTGCAGGTGCAAGGGATTGTCTTGTGCAGCGTTTCAGAATTCAGCCGGTTCAGGGATTCCTACCGGCTGAGCATCAAGTGCGTAGCCCCCAACACGGGAGAGACCCTGTGGTATGCAGAAGGAGCGAAGGAGGGGCGAAGGGGACAGAAGAGCAGTGAACTTTTAAAAGAAATTGTGGTCTCTTCGCTCAAAGGATTGCCCTCACTACCTTAGCCCAACGTCTTCATAGAAGAAAATTTTCTTTCCTTTTTTCATCCGGGTCCGGAATCGGTCGGATGGAAACCTTCTAACGCTTCTCCTTCCCAAGATCATGCTTAGAGCTGAATTTATTTGCGCTTGCGGGTTCACTTTCCATGTAGATTTTATGGAAACGGAGGTTGCCCGCTCGGCTGACCTGGAAGGTTTTTATGTCCGTTGTCCCCGATGCGGGGAAGAGGCTTCTCCCCGCTCTTTCGAACCGGCGAAGGAAACGGGCTGGCGTCGTCGGAATTGGTCTTGAAGAGAGGCTTCGATTAGAGGTAGAGAACCTTCCTTTTTCCCCGCCGTTGAATAACGTCCATCGGGCCCGAGCCTCAAGCTTGTATCTCCTGCAAAATAAATAGAAATTCATGAAAGTGAAAGCGGGCCAGGGACGCAAAACCTTGCCTATTCCCACTTTTCGATAATGATTAAAAAATTCTGATATTCAAGGCAATCCGGGCCCAGGGCGAGAGGGTGTTATGCTCATTATCACAAGGCATTGGTTCTTTCATCGGCCCGGGCGGAATGCCCAGCGATCAAACGCACAGAGAGATGTAGGGGGAGGCCCCCGTGGCTGCCCGATTGATAAGTACCGCCGCCACATTTTGCGGAAAGATGGCAGGACCTTTGTCGGAAGATCCTATCCCGCCGGTGCTAATGAGCATAACCCCCTCTGGGTGTGGGACAAGAAGAAGTGATTCTCAAAACCGAGGGTAGCTATAGGACGCAAAACCCCTTGACAATCATTTGGCAGAATTGTAATGATCAATCAATTCAATCTGGGCTTCAGTGAATCATTCGCATTTAAAAAGCGATTCAAGGAGGTTTGTTTATGGAAAAGGAATACGTACGATGTCAGATTGAAGAGGGGATCGCCATCGTAACCATCGATAACCCCGCTTCTCTAAATGCTTTGAACACTCCGACCCTCAACCAGCTGGATCAAATCTTTGATAAACTAGCCGGCAGCCCTGAGGTGAAAGGGGTCATCATCACCGGGGGAGGAGAAAAATCCTTTGTAGCCGGGGCCGATATCAGCGAATTCCTCCAGGTCAAGGGGAATACGGCCGCGGCTTTTATGGCCCGGGGCCAGAGGATATTTGACAAAATTGAAACCTTTGACCGCCCGGTCATCGCGGCCATCAACGGGTTTACCCTGGGAGGGGGCAACGAACTGGCCATGTCCTGCGACATCCGCATTGCCGCGGAGAACGCCACCTTTGGACAGCCCGAAGTCAATTTGGGGGTTATTCCGGGATATGGGGGAACGCAGCGGCTTCCGCGTCTGATCGGCCCCGGAAAGGCCAAGGAGATTATCTTTGCCGATGAGCGCATCAACGCCCAGGAGGCATTACGAATCGGCCTGGTAGAGCGGGTGGTTCCCAAAGGGCAGGCCGTAGAGGAATCCAAGAAGCTTTTGAAAAAGATTATGAGCAAGGGACCGGTAGCCATCAAAATGGCTAAGAAAGCGATTAATGAAGGTCGGGAAATGTCCCTGCGTGGGAGCCTGGACCTGGAAGGGTACTGCCAGGGGGTCTGCTTCGGTAGCGAAGACAAGGATGAGGGGGCCAAGGCTTTTTTGGAGAAAAGGCCGGCCAAATTCAAGGGAAAATAAAAAGATAGGGTTAGTGGATCGGGTCAGTAAAGATTCTCATCATCTCTCTATGAGAGGGCGAAGAGACTGCTCAAAGTGGGTTTGGGCACCTTGTGCGGCCGCGCGGAAATGAGAATATCGAGGATCGCTGAGCGGATATAGGCGATATAAGAAAGGAGCGGAAAATGGAGATTAAAAAGATAAGTGTTTTGGGAGCGGGTTTGATGGGTGCGGGGATTGCTCAGGTTGCTGTCGAAGCGGGCTTTGACGTCACCTTGCGGGACATCGAGGAGCGCTTCGTCCAGGGAGGCCTGAATACCATTAAAAAGAACTACGAAAGAGCCATCAGCAAAGGGAAGATGAGCAAAGAGCAAGCAGGTGGGTTCCTGGCCAGGGTCAAAGGGGTGGTAAACGTTGGGGACGCAGTGAGGGGTGTCGACCTAGTGATCGAGGCGATCATCGAAAACATGGATTTGAAGAAGCGAGTGTATAAGGAGTTGGACCAGCTTTGCTCCGGGGAAACCATCCTGGCTTCTAACACCTCGGGTCTCTCCATCACCGAAATCGCTTCCGTGACCAAACGGCCAGAAAAAGTAATCGGGATGCATTTTTTCAACCCCGTACCGGTGATGAAGCTGGTTGAGATCATCAAAGGGCAATCTACCTCGGAGGAAACCTATAAGCTCATCAGGGCTCTGGCCGAAAAGATGGGGAAAACCCCCATTGCCGTGAATGAAGCCCCCGGGTTTGCGGTCAACCGCATCCTCGTCCCGATGATTAACGAGGCCATTTTTGTTTTACAGGAAGGGGTCGCTTCCGCCGAGGACATTGACAAGGGCATGATGCTTGGTGCCAACCATCCCATCGGCCCCCTGGCTCTGGCTGACTTGGTGGGTTTGGACACCCTCCTGATGGTACAGGAGAACCTTTACCAGGAGTTGGGAGATTCCAAGTACCGTCCTTGCCCGCTTCTCCGAAAAATGGCCCGGGCCGGCCACTTCGGGAGAAAAAGCGGAAAGGGATTTTACGATTACGCCAAATAGAAGATAAGTTGTCCAGCGAAGAACAATTGGCCCGCCAGGCGATCGATCAAATCCGGGGCTGGCTGGAAAAGGAAAGAGAAGCCAGAGGAGAAGGGTTCATCCCCCGCCTGGCCATCAAGTTCTGCGGGGGCTGCAACCCGCTTATTGAAAGAGTATTTCTCGCTCAGACCATCCGGGAAGGATGCAGCGGGACGGTTCATTGGGTTAGGGTGGAAGAAAAGCCAGATCTAGTCGTGATTATTAACGGATGTTTGACTGCTTGCGCTGACCGGGCAGAAATCCAGAAGAAAGCTCTGGCCAGTTTGGTTATCCAGGGCCATACCATTTCCGGAATCGAAAAGAATCCATCCCCGGAGGATTCACCCTGACTTTCCCCTCTCCCCCGTGACGGGCCGGGGAGGAACAGGGTGAGGGGACCGAAGAGCATGACCCTCTTGGGGGTTCCAGGGATGGTAACACGGAGGAAGAAATGGAGGAGAAAAAGATAAAAGAGATTACGAAAGCAAGAGAGTCCTGGCAGAAAAATTGTTATCGTCCCTCGTTGAAGCAAAGCCCGGAACGCTTGCCTCGATTCTCGACCGTCTCCGACCTGGAGATTGAAGGCCTGTACACTCCTGAACAAATTCCCCAGACTGATTTTTTGGAGGATATCGGCTTTCCGGGCCAGTACCCCTTTACCCGGGGAGTCCAGTCCTCCATGTATCGGGGCCGCCTCTGGACCATGCGCATGTTCTCAGGCTTCGGGAGCGCCGAAGATACCAACCAGAGATACAAATATCTCCTCTCCCAGGGCCAGACCGGGCTCTCGGTGGCTTTTCATTACCCGACTCTGATGGGCTACGATTCGGACAGCCCGAGGTCCCGGGGAGAGGTCGGACAATGTGGAGTGGCCATCGACACGCTCAAGGACATGGAGATCCTCTTTGACGGAATCCCCCTGGATCAAGTTACCACTTCCATGACCATTAACCCTCCAGCGGCCATTCTACTGGCCATGTACATTGCCGTGGCGGAAAAGCAGGGGATCAGCAAAAGAGAGATCGGGGGCACCATCCAGAATGACATGCTCAAGGAGTTTATTGCCCAGAAGACCTTCATGCTTCCTCCCCGGCCTTCCGTGCGGATCATCGTGGACACCGTAGAATACTGCACCCGGGAAGTTCCCCGTTGGAATACGATCAGCATCAGCGGCTATCACATCCGCGAGGCCGGATCCACCGCCGTGCAGGAGCTGGCTTTCACCCTCGCCGATGGCATTGGGTACGTCCAGGCCTGTGTCGAGAGAGGTTTGAGGGTCGATGACTTTGCCCCCCGCTTTTCCTTTTTCTTCAACTCCCATATTGACTTTTTTGAAGAGATCGCCAAATTCCGGGCCGCCCGGAGGCTTTGGGCCAGGATCATGCGGGAGCGGTTCAAAGCCCAAAACCTCCGGTCGTGGATGTTGCGCTTTCACACTCAGACCGCAGGCTGTTCCCTGACTGCCCCGCAGCCTTACAATAACGTCGTGCGGACTGCTTTTGAAGGCCTGGCTGCGGTTCTGGGCGGGACCCAGTCTCTGCACACCAATTCTCTGGACGAAGTGTATGCGGTGCCGACCCAGGAGGCCGCTACCATTGCCCTCCGGACCCAGCAGATTATCGGGGAGGAGACCGGGGTGGTCAACACCCTCGACCCCTTAGCGGGCTCCTATTTCATCGAGGCCTTAACCAACAGGATGGAAGAGGAAGCGATGAAGTATATCAACAAGATCGATGAACTGGGAGGGATTATCCGAGCCATCGAGATGGGTTACCCCCAACAGGAGATCGCCAACGCGGCTTACGCTTACCAGAAGCAGCTGGAGCGGGGTGAAAAGATCGTGGTGGGGGTAAACAAGTACCAGATGGAAGAGAAGAAGGCCATCGAATATCTGAAGATTGACCCGGAAGTGGAAAGACGCCAGATTGCCCGGCTTCAGGAGACGAAACGAACCCGGAATAACATCCGGGTACAGGCGTGTCTTGCAGACTTAAGGAAGGCCGCTCAAGGCGCTGAGAACCTGATGCCCTTCATTCTGTCTGCGGTCAAAGAGTACGCCACGCTCCAGGAGGTCTGTGACGTCTTCCGGGAGGTTTTCGGGGTCTATCGGGACCCGGGGATGTTCTAATCTATTCAGCGCAGAGCACGCAGAGAGCGCCGAGAAATGACATTATAAGTAAAGACCATAAAAACGGTGGCATTATAAGCCTCTTTTAATTATTTAAGGTTTTCAATTAGCCTCACGTTCAGTTTCTCCCTGTTCTCTGCGCCCTCTGCGGTGAAATAATTAGAGGAGGGAAGATGGAGCAGAAGATACGGATATTGATTGCCAAGCCTGGCCTTGACGGCCATGACCGGGGAGCCAAGGTAGTCGCACGGGCTTTAAGGGATGCAGGTTTTGAGGTTGTCTACACAGGCCTCCACCAGACCCCGGAACAGATTGTCAGTGCGGCCATCCAGGAAGACGTAGACGCCGTCGGGTTGAGCCTTCTCTCCGGGGCCCACAAATACCTTTTCCCTAAGGTCGTTGAACTTCTTAAAGAGAACCAATCTGACGATATCGACGTATTCGGCGGTGGCATCATTCCTCAGGAGGACATCCCCTGGCTGCAAACTCAGGGGATTCGAGCGGTCTTCACCCCGGGGACTTCGACAGAAGATATCATTGCCTGGGTTAAAAGCAACATCCAACCTAAAAGTTAAGACAACAAAAGAGTGGGGGGAGCGAGGAATTGCGGCCCGCCGTGAAATGGCGGGGGGTTGGAGATAAGTTGGGAGGAGAGGGAGGAGCCCGCCTGTGAACGAAAGGGGAATACCTTCCTTATTCAGGGTGGGTGAATACCCTTACCCCCCGCTTTTCCGCCCCATGCTCAAATGGAAAGAACTGGGGATGGGAAAGAACACTTGTTTCATTGACACTGGACTCGGATGGTTATAACATTTTAGTAGATATTCAAAATACGGGGAAGAGGGAAAGATAACCAAATGCGGAGATTCGGGCCGCTGACATCAAAATTCTTTCTGCCATTTCTTCTGGCGGCATTTTTCATAGTGGCGGGGGGAAGCGGGTGCTCGCTTTGGAAGAAGAAAGAACCCGAAAAAACGCCCGAGGGTATGTATAACGAGGGCATGCGGCTTCTGACTCAAAAGAAATACCTCCAGGCTGCCGAGAGCTTTAAGAGATTTAAAGAAGAGTATCCTTTGAGCCCCAATACCCCTCTGGCCGAGCTCCGAACGGCAGACGCTCTCTACTTCGACAAAAACTATGCGGAAGCCATCGTCCTATACGAAGAATTCAAAAAACTCCATCCCGTGCACCCAGAGATTCCTTACGTGTTTTATCAGGTGGGAATGTGTCAGTTTAATCAAATGCTCAGCATTGACCGGGACCAGGCGGTTACGGAAAAAGCGCTGGAACAGTTCCGCTACCTGATCGCGAATTTTCCCCAGAGTAAATACGCGCCCGATGCCAGAACGAAGATGCAGCTGTGCCTGCGACATTTGGCCGAAAGTGAATTCAACATCGGCCATTTCTATTTTCGTAAAGGCCGTTATAAAGGGGCCTTGGGCCGATTTGAAGACATTCTAAAGAAGTATCCAGACAGCGGAATGGAGGGAAAGGTCAATCCTTTGATCAAGACCTGCCGGGAAAAGATTGCCCAGGAAGAGAAAAAAGCAAAGGAAAAAGAGGAGAGAGAGAAGAAGAAAAAATCCTCAAGTTAAAGGGAGAGATTGCAGTCTCCTCCGTCTCCGTTCATTCTACGCAGGGTCCTTAAATGAGTTCGTAAATTTTTTCCAGAGCCAGGGATAACCCTTCAACGTTATTTCCGCCGGCCTGAGCCATATCGGCCCGGCCTCCGCCAGTTCCCCCCACATATTGGGCCACTTCTTTCACCAATTTTTGGGCTGGATATTTATCCGTAAGATCCGGCGTTACCGCGCAAAGGAGTATGACCTTCCCATCCCCTTTCGCCCCCAGGAGGACTATGCCCGAGCGGATTCGGTCTTTGAGACGGTCGGCAATCTCCCGGAGGGTCTTGGGGTCTCTGGCTTCTACCAGGGTGGAAAGAACCCGGATCCCTTTGACGTCCCTGGCGGAAGAGGTCAGATCCTTCGTCTGTCCGGAAAAGATCTTAGCCTGCAAAGCCTCATAGGTCTTTTCAGTCTCTCTTTGCTGTTTCAAAATTCGCTGCACTTTTTCGGCCGCTTCACCCGGTTTGGCTCTGACGGCGGCGGAAATTACCCGCAGTTCTGCTTCCTGCCGCTTGATCATCTTCCAGGCCTGCTCTCCGGTGACCGCTTCAACCCGGCGCACTCCGGAGGCAACTCCGGTCTCGGAAATGATCTTAAACAGGCCAATGTCGCCGCTACGCCGCGTGTGGGTTCCGCCGCAGAGCTCAGCGCTCACCCCTACGATCTGAACCAGGCGAACAATATCTCCGTATTTTTCTCCGAAGAGAGCCATGGCCCCTTTTTGCAAGGCCTCTTTGTAAGGGATGAAAGAAACCCCAACTTCCAGATTCTCCCGGATCCGGGCATTGACAATTTCCTCCACCCGGTCGATCTCTTTCTCGGAAAGAGGGGAGAAATGGGTGTAGTCGAAACGGAAACGGTCCGGGGCGACGAGGGAGCCGGCCTGTTTGACATGGTCTCCCAAAACCTCTTGCAGGGCGGCCTGGAGCAGATGGGTCGCCGTGTGATTCCGCTCGGTGCTGATCCGGGCCTCCGGGTTGACTCTCAACCTGAGCAAGTCCCCCACACGAAACGCGCCGGTCTTTATGATTCCGTGATGAGCGATTACGTCGGGCAGGGGCCGGGTTGCGCGGGAGACTTCCATACGGGCGCCATTGCTGGTTAAGATTCCCCCGTCTCCAACCTGGCCGCCGGATTCTCCGTAGAAAGGGGTCCGGTCGGTGATCACTTCTACTTCTTCCCCTTCCTTTGCTGCCTCGATTTCCGCATCGCCCCTGAAAATCTTCAGGACCTTTCCTCCGGATTCCAGTTCATGATAGCCCACAAACTCGGTCTTCAAATTTTGCCCGGCGAGGGTTTTGTACACTTCTCGCAGGGCCTCCTCGCCCGATCCCTTCCAGGATTCGCGGGCCCGTTCCCGCTGGGTCTCCATGGCTTCCTCAAAACCCGCTCGGTCCAGAGAAAATCCTTCATCTCGGGCAATCTCTTCGGTCAAATCCAGGGGAAAACCATACGTATCGTACAGCTTGAAGATTAGGTCTCCGGAGATCATCTCCGATCCCAGGTTCCTGAGCTTTTTGATCTCTTCGGTCCAGAGACGAAGCCCCGTATTCAGGGTCTCGGAGAAGCGCTCCGCTTCATTGGAAATCACCTTCTTTACCATTTCCCGCGTGCCGGTTAGTTCAGGGTAGGCGTCCTGCATCAGCTCAATGACTTCGTCGGTCAACTGAAAAAGGAAGGAATCCTGAATTCCCAGTTTCTTCCCGTGCCGCATGGCCCTCCGCATAATCCGCCGCAGCACATAGCCTCTCCCCTCGTTGGAAGGAAGAACCCCGTCGCTGATCAAGAAGGTAGCGGCCCGACTGTGGTCGGCAATGACCCGGAAAGAAACCCCCTCCGGCGAGGCGGGCAGATATCTTTTGTGGGCCAGCCTTTCGGTGGCCCGGAGAAGGCTTCCGAAAAGATCGGTACCGTAGTTACTCTCTACTCCCTGGACAATGGCGGTGATTCGCTCCAGCCCCATGCCCGTATCGATGCTGGGCTTGGGAAGAGGTTTGATGGTCCCGTCGGAAAAACGCTCGAATTGCATGAAGACCAGGTTCCAGAGTTCCAGGTAGCGGTCGCAGTCACATCCGATGGCGCAATCCGGACGGCCGCAGCCCACCCCCGGGCCTTGATCGATGATGATTTCCGAGCAGGGCCCGCAAGGACCCGTGTCCCCCATCTGCCAGAAATTATCTTTGGTGGAAAATTCCCGGATTCGCTCGGCCGGGACGAATCGCTTCCAGAGTTCTCTGGCCTCTTCATCCGGCCCGAGGCCCAGGGATTTTTCTCCTTCATGGATGGTCACCCAGAGTTTGTCGGGGGGCAACCGGAGGACCCCGGTGAGGAACTCCCAGGCATAGGTAATGGCCCCTTCTTTGAAATAATCGCCGAAGGAGAAATTCCCCAGCATCTCGAAGAAGGTATGGTGCCGGGCGGTATAGCCGACATTTTCCAGGTCATTGTGCTTGCCGCCGGCGCGCACGCACTTCTGGGAACTGGTCGCCCGGGGGAAGGGGGCCTTTTCCTCACCCGTAAAAAAACTCTTAAACTGCACCATCCCGGCGTTGGTAAAGAGCAGGGTAGGGTCCTTCTGGGGGACCAGAGAGGAACTGGGTACGATGGTATGTCCTTTACTCTGGAAGTATTCCAAAAATTTCTGTCGAATCTCGCCTCCGGTAATC
>Ga0187849_1002311_pt1 | contig 18444 bp, 13 predicted proteins | sample June2016WEW_4_10_2_FD_132412 | JGI IMG/M metagenome (GOLD analysis project Ga0187849, IMG submission 132412) | Peatland microbial communities from SPRUCE experiment site at the Marcell Experimental Forest, Minnesota, USA - June2016WEW_4_100 | ecosystem: Environmental > Terrestrial > Soil >...
ACTATGCAGCATGCGCTGGTTCATCAAGTCAGCGGGCTTGTCGCGCCAGGACCATGCCGCAAGTTGATACGCTGTCTCGAACGCGAGATTGTCGACGGGGGGATCACCGGTGAGATATCCAACAGAGGCTGGAGGGGGTACTGAATACCAAGTTGAAGCCATCCAGTTGATCCCCATCACACAACCAGGACGAACCCGCGCGACTTCCGCGGCTGCCCTGCCAAAAACGTCCCATATGCGCTGCACCTGGAAATGACGAAAAGCTCGCCAGGTAGGGTCATCTGGCTGATGCGGAATCGGCCCCCCGAAGGCTTGCCGGCAGCGCTCGCAATAGCACGGGCTTTTGAAGAAACTGTAGACACCGTCCAGGAAAAACCCGTCAACGGGGTAGGTAGAGGCAATTTCGCGAAACTGCGGGATGAGCATTTGTTCGGGGAAGGGGCCAATGGGGCATGCCAGATATCCCGAGTCGTCATTCAGTCGCGGTACGCCGTCCGGGCAAAAACGGCACCATTCGATGTGCCGCTCGCCCAGAGGGGGGGGAATATTATCGATGGCGTAGTAAGCGATCACCCGCAAGCCCTTACCTTTCAACGCTTTCACCCCATCGCCGAAAACATCCCGCTGGAGATGAGGATGGGGGAGCCCCACTCGGGTTGGATAGTATGACCAACCGTAGCTGCAACGGGAGAAGTAAGACACTGCCTCGGTCCCCGTCTCCTTCAAGGCCTGTGCAAATGCCTGGGGGTCGAAGTCGCGACCCACATTCTCAACCTGCGCCGGGGTGTGCATGTCGAAGTGTATCTTTCGTGTAACATCCCGATACCAATTCGGAGCAGCCGCTTCCGCATGAGATTCCGGGCCCGAGCCCAATCCCAAAGCGGCCATCATGCCTACTGTGTCACTCATGAATTCTCGACGATTCATGGTGTAAGACCTTTTTTGCATAGTGTAGACTGGGCGATGTAGCGCCGACCTTTAGGTCGACAATTGCCGGCCTGAAGGCCAGCGCCAGGTCGAACTCACCGAAGTAATCCGCGAATTGCTTCACCGCGGAGCCGCACGGCCGGACAGCCCCGCGCAGGAGTCATCAGAAGGTCAAGCGGAGTGCGAGTTGAATCTGCCGCGCCGCGTTCGTTGTGCTGGTGACACGCCCAAACGCGGGGTCGCCGACCAAGGCGTCCGGCGGAGCGTAGTTCTGGATGTTGAAGATGTTGAACAACTCCACCCGGAACGCGAGATTCATTCCCTCACGCACTGGGAAGTTCTTGAAGAGCGAAAAGTCCGCCGTATAAACCGGCGCAGAACGCATCGTGTTCCGTCCTAAGTCGCCGTAGCTGAACGACGGTACCGCGAAGGCACTCGTGTCAAGAAACTTCTCGCTTGTCCGATTCGACAAGTTTGGGTTTCCGACCAGATTCGGGCGCGCGTAGTTGAACCAGGCGACTGTGTTGCCGATATTGGCCACATCGCCGCTGACGGATACGGTGTAGGGCTGCCCCGACCGTAGCTGCAGTATGCCGTTCGTCTGCCAGTTCCCGAAAATCCAACTGGCCGCGCCGTGCTGGCTGAAGTACTTCTTCCCTCGGCCGAATGGAAGCTCATACACGCCGCTCATCGACAGAAAATGCGGGACATCATACGACGACAAGCTACGGCTTCCGTTCGCATCGTAGTAGTTCTGCAGCCCTCCCCCCGCCCCGTTCTCCGCATCAAACCAGCCGCTGGATCCGATGTCCATAGATTTCGACCACGTATACGACACCAGATAGTAGAGGCCATTGGCGAAGCGGCGTTGCAGTCTCGCTTCCAGCCCATTGTAGGTGGCGGTGCCGCGGGACGTGCCCATGAAGTTCGTGCCAGGCCACCACGGGAACGGCCGCCGGGCTTGCACCTGGGCCGTTGTCCCCGGCCCCGGCGTTGTCGCCGTGTTCCACAAGCCGGTTACATCCAGCCGGTCCGAGTAGCTCCCCACATAGCCGATTGAGAGAACCAAATTTTCGGTCGCTTGACGCTGAACCTCCACGTGCCACTGCTGCGATCTGGCGTCCTTGCGGTAAGGGTCGAAATACCAGTTGACTTGTTCCCAGGGATCGGCCGTCGGAAGAGCGCGGCCTTGCAGCCCATAAGTCTTCTCAATAGGAGTCAGCGGTTGGCCTACCGCGTTCCAAGTGAGGTTACTCCACCCCCCCCCTGCTGCCGGCCATTGCGCAATAATCCCTTTCCAGTCCTGATCGAGGCCCGACAGGGGGTCATAAACAACGCCGTAACCACCACGGATCACCGTCTTTTGGTTGAGCCGCCACGCGACCCCCACCCGCGGCCCCCAGTCGTCCCACTCCGTCGCCGGCCCCCAGGCTGACCCAAAGGGCGACAGCATAATGTGGTTGCCGTTAGGGATCTCCGACAGCGGGGCTGGCAGGCAGGGCGCCGTGCCTACAACGCTGCAAAGACCCGGCATTTTGTTCAGCCCAATCCAGTAATCGCCGGTCTTCGGGACGGGCCCAGACACATAGGTCGAGTTTGGAGTTCCCGTAACAAAGGGACGCCTCAGGTCCAACCGCAGACCATAAGTCAGCGTGACGTTGTTGCGCAACCTCCACTCATCCTGCGCATATGCCCCCCACGTGGAATAGCGCAAGGAACTGTAACTAGCCGCAAGGCCTATGTTGGTTTGCGAAGGAAGACCAAGCAGCGCCGAAGCCAGCGAAGCCCCAGTCGTCCCCGCTTCCTCCGGATTCTCGGTCTGGGCGTTGTTGAATGTGAACGAGCTTTGAGCGGGACCACTACCATCAGTGCCCTGTTTTATGAGCTGCGCGCCGAACTTGGCATTGTGTCGCCCGTGCACCCAAGTCAGATTGCCCGAGATATGGTAGGTTGGGTGACCGCCAATGCCGCCGGTATTAATTCCCGCGCTGCCCCAGGGCGAGGCAAGGGCAATGGTGCTGCCGCCAGACGCAGTCATGCCTATCCCTACCATGGCCGCCATCCCTGCACTGTTATCGGTGTACCGTAGGAACGGCCGCTGCGTGGCCCCGCCCCGGGTTTCCAGGATCAGCGTCGGGCTGAACGTATGGTTCCAGCCCGCCGCAACCTGGCGGGCCGGCACGTCCCCTCCCGTGGTTTGCAGGGTCGAGGTCGCGGTAAACTGGGAGGCGTCTACCTCACTCCAGCGGAAGAACAGGCTGTCCTTGTTGCCGATCAGTTCGTCCAGACGGCCATTCCATTCGTTGGCAGTGGCTATGTTCGGGCGCGTCACGAGGTCGTTGTGCACCGGGTCGCCGACCAGGATGGGCCGGTCGAAATAGGTCTTGATGAAAGTCACGACATTCGGATCGATACGGTTGGGGGGAATCACGTTCAAAACCCCATTGTACTGAAACTGGGTGCGGAGATACTTGCCGGGGTTGCTGGGGTCGGGCACCGTGGTCTCCGGGTCGTAGATGTTCTGATTGATAAGGGAGTGCGAGAAGTCACCGGAGAGTTCCGCGTCGGTGGGCACGTAGTACCGGGCCTGGGCAGCCTGCGTGTAGCGCCAGCCTTCGTATCCGAAGTAGAAAAAGGTGCGGTTGCGCCCGTTGTACAGCTTAGGAATCACCAAGGGCCCGCCCACCGTGAGTCCGAACTGGTTCTGGCGGAAAGGCGCCGGCCCGCTGCGGAATTCGTCCGCGAAAGGATTGCGGGCATCGAACCAGTTGTTGCGCACGAACTCATAGGCGCTGCCGTGGAGGCCGTTGGTTCCGCCCTTCGTGATCACGTTAACCACCCCGCCGAGGACGCCGCCATATTCCGCCTTGTCGTTGTGCATCTGCACCTTAAACTCCTCAATGGAATCCACGATGGGCGGGATAACGTAAACGCTTCCCAAGAATTCAGTATTGCTGACGCCGTCTAGCATATACATGTTTGAACGGTTCCACTGGCCCGCGACCGCGGGCAGGGCGAAAGTGGCCGTGGGGACGCCCAGGACACCTAGGTCAACTGAGGCGCTGACCGCAGTGTTCTGCGACGTGTTGACCGGCGAAACGCCGGGAACCAGCGTCAAGAGTTGGGAGAATTGGCGGCCGTTGAGTGGCAATTCGTTCGTAGCCTTCTGCCCCACCACTGTACCTAATTCGGAGGTGGCCGCCTGGATTAATTCAGCCTCCGCCTTCACTTCGACAGTTTGTGTAAGGCTACCAATCGCGAGCGTAACGTCCTGTGTGAGGGTTTGGTTCACTGTAAGCGTGATTTCGGGGAGCTCGGCAAGCTTGAACCCCGCCTTGGTCACGGTGAGCCGGTACAGGCCGGGCCTCAACAGCGAAATCGTGTAGTTCCCGCTCGCGCCCGATTGTACGGTGCGCTTCACGTTAGTCTCGACGTTGATAACCGCCACATCGGCCTGAGGAACTACAGCACCGGTGGAGTCCGTGATTCGTCCCACAATTTCGGAGGTGGCCGTTTGGCCGCGAGCTCCGGGTGTCCATACGATGATCACTGCCGCCAATATGCAGAAGCAAGCGCAATATTTCCTCATTTCAATTTCTCCTTTGTTATGATCCCGTTCTGTCAAGAATCCGGGTCTTACAGCCCGCGCATGGCTCATAGAACCGTGAGTTGCTAGGCCATGAAATCGAAAGTGAGACTTATAACAACTTTTGTATACAATCCTAACCCCAAGACTAATACTGCACATCGCTTCGCTTGTCAAGAAAAAAATATGGTCCGCCCCTCCCGAGGTTGTTTCGAACATAAGTACTGTGTGTAGAACGACATAGCAAAAGATAGAGCGGCAATCGAGCAGTCATTTCAAAAACAACTTGACAAGAGCCGAATTAATTCGGACCATATATTGTATGCAAAGAGGACCACAAGGCGATGGTAACGATGCAAGGGAGCAAACCAACAGAAGGATTTACGCCGATATTCTCGAGCAGATCGTGACCGGCAAACGATCCCCGGGGGAACGGCTTAAGGAGGAGGAGCTGGCGGAAAAGTACCACGTTAGTCGAACGCCTATCCGAGAGATCCTCATTGCACTTGAAAAAGATGGGTTGGTTGAACGCACTCGTAATCGGGGCGCCAGAGTAAGTTATTTTACTCCGGACGATTTGGAGCAGGTTTATGACATGCGGATCGCTCTCGAATGCCTGGCTGTGCGCCGAGCGATCACCCATATATCACTGAACGATCTGGGCAGGTTTGAAAAGCGTTTGGAGGACCTGGACCACCGCCAAGGGCCGGGATTGACCCAGCGGCGAGCGGATATTGACCTCGAGCTCCATCGGTTCATCGTATCTCAGTCACACAACCGCCGGCTCGTTACCGAGCTCAACAACATCTCATTCCTGCTCAATTCATTGCGCTTGATTAGCTACCGTAACGAGGAGCACACCCGTCGTGCCGGGCAGCAACACTTGGCCATCATACGAGCGCTCCAACGCAGGGATCTCCAATTGGCAGAGCGTCTCGTGACCGAGCACATCGAAACGAGTAAGCAAAATATGTTGGAGTTGCTTTTCCAGCGGCGCGAGGGACTCGCCCCGCTGTAAGCTCAGCGAGTCAGTAACGAAGAAATCGCTTCGACCAAACCTGCGCAGGAACACAACACTGAGTGCCGTTGGGCCGCGCAGCTGCAACTTCGTAGGGCGCAGCGGCGCTTGCCCCCGGCCGAACGCCGTTGGGCCCTACCTTTACAAGGTTGCGGCAGCGGACACGCCCGCCACAGGGGGCGAGACGTCCACGCTACAGCAGGCAAACCGGGAAGTGCCACTCCACTATTTTCAGTACTCGGCTCCGGGCAAGCTGCTATCCATTAGGTAGCCCCCATCAATGGTCAGTATCTGTCCCGTGATGTAGCGCGCTCTGTCCGAAGCCAGGAAGACAATTCCATCAGCAATCCATGCGGCCTCCGAGATTTCGCGTAGCGGTATGCGCGTGAACAGCGCCTTCTTAACTGCTTTCGTGTACATCGGCACGGTGAGCTCAGTATAAGTAGCCCCGGGGCGCACACAGTTCACCGTTGTCTTGTGAGGGGCAAGTTCAGTCGCGAGCGTGCGAGAGAATGCTTCCATGCCACCTTTCGCAGCCGTGCAGGCACGTGCGGAAGGCTCGGAAAGCTCAGCGTGGATAGAAGAGATGCTGACAATACGGCCCCCACGTCCTTGCTGAACCATCAGTTTGGCAACGGCCTTTGAGCACAGAAAGCAACTCGTAAGATTATTGGTCAAGATTTTATTCCATTGTTGCTCCGCCATGTCCACCGCAGTGGCCTGAAGGATGATGCCGGCGTTGTTAACCAGAACATCAATTCCCCCGCACACGTTGAAAACCTTTTTCACCATCCGCTCGACGTCTGCAGATGAGGAAACGTCTGGAGCAATTTCTATCGCCGTGCCTCCCCGTTCAAGAATGGGCTTGGCGACATCCCCCGCGCGATCCCTGTAAAGGTCCACCGCCGCCATGTGTGCGCCTTCCTCTGCCAGCAGCAAACATACGGCCTTGCCAATACCAGAACCGCCACCAGTCACAGCCGCCACACAATCGCCACCTTAGCAGCCATGCCCAAATTTATGATAGACTGGTTCTTTGTAGATTTTCCCTTGTACCTTGCCACACACGTCAGTTTTCATCTACTTCAGTTCCACCAAACGATGACCGTAAGCCGGAATCGGGACTGCCAGAAGATACAGTTCGGCGTTGCGGCTACTCGCTGCACCGACGACTTCGAACCGCGTTCGATCATCCACGCCAAAGCGCGACGGTGCGAAATTAAATCGCCGGGTTACGAGACGTGCGTGAGGCGGCGGCGATGTATCAGGCCAGCAGTCGCCGAGAGGCCCAACGGAGATTCCGGCGCTGGGCACGTAAGTGGCGCCCCAGGCGTCCTCGGGCGGTCGCCTGCGTAGAGCGGGACCTGGAGGAGTTGTTGACCTTCTCCGCTTTTCCTTCTGCCCACTGGCGCAAGATCCGCACCACCAATATCATCTAGCGCGCCTTCCGGGAGGTGCGCCGCCGCACCCGGCCCATGTCCAGTTTCACGAACCCGGCGAACTGCGACCGCATCGTCTTCGGCGTCATTAGTCACTTAAACCGCTCCTGGGAGAGAAAGCCCCTCAAGGAATTTACACAAAAAGCTTGACGCTACCCGCCGCGAGGCGTATTGACACGGGAAACTCACAGGGCATAGCATTGTCGTGGGTGCGGGGGGTGCCGGTCCATGGAAGTGAGGGGGAAAAAGCGCGGCATGCCGGCAGTCGAAGGCGCGGGGGAGGTTTGCAATTTAGCCACGGACATGAGCGGAAAGCGTTCGCGCATCGAGTGCCTCAGCAGGGCCATCTGGCTCCGAATCAAACCGGGGAAAGAGAATGGGGCCGGTCACCGAGCGCGGATCAAGCAGGCGGCAGGTCTGTTGATGGCGTTGCTCTTGGTGGGCGTGGCGGCTGCGGAGCAAGCCTCGGTCGAAAATGCACGGGACCTGCTCGCAAAGGGCCGCTTGAAGGAAGCGGCAGTTGTGTTACATGAAGTCGTCGCGGCCGATCCCGGCAACGTCGACGCCCGGACCCTCTTGGGAACCACTTTGGCTCTCCAGGGGATGCGCGGCGAATCTATAGAGCAATTGACCGAAGTTGTCCGCCTGCAGCCGGACTCCGCCAAGGCGTATAACACGTTGGGTTTGGCGCTGAGCCGTTTCGTTGAGGTGAAAGGCGCGCGCGAAGCTTTTGAAAAGGCTCTCGAGCTTGAGCCCAATCTGGCGGAGGCTCGAGTCAACCTCGCGCTGCTTCAGGCACAGGCTGGTGAGTTCGGGCCGGCGGGCGAAAATCTGGACCGTGCCATCCAATTGCAAGGCGACACCCCCCCCGCAGCCTACTCCCATTATCTGCGGGCAAGAACCTGGATTGCGCAGAAGCAGATGGGGAAGGCGTCATCGGAGCTCGAGGTGGCAGTGAAGTCGCGGCCCGACTACGCCAAGGCTTGGTCTGATCTCGGTGGGGTTCGACGACTTGAGGGTGACCCTAAGGGCGCCCAGCAAGCGCTGGAGCGAGCCGTTGCGCTAGACCCTGGCGATGAAACGGCACAATACCGGTTGGGCCTCCAGTGCCTAGAAAACCGCGAGCCGCACAGAGCGATCGATTACTTTAGAAAGGCTTTGCAGCATGAACCCGACGATCGCGCGATCCTGTACAACCTCGCGTTGGCCCTCCGGAGAGATGGGCAAGAGGTCGAGGCGAAGCGCGTTGATGACCGGCTGTCCAAGCTGATCCAAACAAGGAACAAAGTGGCCGCCACGGGTCAGGGCATAGGTGATCTGAACGATGCCGGGATGGCGCTCGAGAAAGCGGGCGACGTCCGAGCCGCGCTTGAAAAGTACCGGGCTGCGCTCGATCTGGACCCCACGGACGTCGTGCTCAGGTTGAATTATGGACTCGCTTTGTGCCGGCTCGGACGGTGGCAAGAAGGCGCGGCGGAGCTCCGCGAAGTCCTACGCCTCGACCCCAATAACGCCCATGCCGCAAAGGCGCTGTACATCGCAATCGACGAAACACAAAAGCAAGCAGCCCAGGCGGGGAAAGCGGATTCCCAAAAGCCGGCCCAGTAGGACTGGCGCAATCACAATCACCGGATGGAAAGGCTGCGAGGTGTGGAGCGGAATATCCTCGGTGCCCTGTAAAAGTCTGGGAAGATGTTGACCGCTGGCCGCTTTTAAGCAAGTTTCTTGGCAACCTCGGGCCCATCCTTTACCATCCGCACCAAAAATCACTTCAGGCGAAGCTCATAACCCGAAAGGTCAAGCCTGAAGCCTGCTATTTCCCTCCCCAGTTACCAAAGCATCCGTCTACTGAAGGCGGGCCTCGAAAGGCGCCGCGATTTGGTGGATGCCCATGGAGACTTGGGAAGAGCTTACGAGAAGAAAGGCCGAGGACGGCTTAGAGAACCAATTCTACAAGCTGACCTTCGAGCCGAAGTATGGGTCGGTGTCGAGCCTCTTTGACAAGGAAGTGAAGCACGAATTCGTCGATTCGCAGGCGGTTCACGGCTTCAACAGCGTCGTCTACCGGCTCGACAAGATGCTCACCAATCGCGAGAACCAACATCTGGCCGAATTTCCACTGGGTAACGTGCAGATTTCTCGCGGCGCACTCGGACCGGTGTACTCAAGTGTGAGAGTCTCCGGAAACATCGAGAATATCGCCTGGTTCAAACACGAGATCATCCTCTATTCGGACCTACACCGGGTCGACTTCTATAACCGGGTGAAAAAGAGTCCGATGTACGCGAAAGAGTCGATGCTCTACTCATTCCCGTTCGCGGTTCAGGATTCCAGGCAGAGGCAGATAGAAATGCCGCTCACAGGCGGGCACGACAATACCTACAGGATCGATGTTCCAGGCGCCATCATGGGACCCGACGTGGACCAGATCATTGGTTCGAATCGTGACAACTACGCGGCCTGCCACTTTGCGTCGGTTTCGCGCCCCGACTACGGCGTGCTCTGGTCATCGGCGGATGCGCCGCTGGTGCAATTGGGCGGGATTCAAAGCGGCAAGTTTCTGCCCCGACTGACCATGCAACATGAGGACTGGCTCTATAAGGGCTGGCTGTATTCGCTCGTAATGCAGAATCATTTGATAGCCAACACGCCGTGGGCCCAGGAAGGAGATTACCTGTTTCGTTACGCGGTTTCGACGCACGGCCCCGACTGGACGTGGAATGACGTACATCATTTTGGCTGGGGTTTCATGAGCCCGTTGCGGGCCTTTGTGGTCGAGGGTGCCCGGCAAGGGGAGTGGCCGGAATCATCGCGCGCCTTCGTCGAGATTGAGCCGGAGAACGTTTACCTGTCGGGATTCAAGGTCGCTGAAGATGGCGAGGGTGTGATCTTGCGCCTGCATGAAGGCGCGAGACTCGAAACCACGGCAACCATCCGCCTCCTCTTCCCGAATCGAATCCCGTCGGCAGTGATCCAGTGCGATGGCCGGGAACAAAACGGCGATTCGGTGAAATCAACGGGCGGGACCTTCCGGATCTCACTGAAGCCGTTCGAAACAGCGACAGTTCGACTTCGATTTAGCTAGTTTGCCCGGCCAGCTAAGACGGAGCAGGGATAGTCGGAAGACCCGCTGGCGACGAGCGGCACCTCCATAACGAATAGGTCTTGCACCATGACAGGAGTGCTTGACAGCCAGCAGCTTGACAGCCCAGGGCTGCGTCAAAGTCCCAGAAGTATAACAATCTAAAACACTCGATTTTCTGCTGGCAATTTCCTTTCGGATTTGCTAGCCTGCTGCCGTGGGAGAAGCCGACAACGGTTGTGCGAACTTGGCCAGCCTCATGGTTCGTCCTGTGCGTTGCGAGGAGCGAGCGCGCTGGCGAGAGTTGATGAACACCCATCACTACCTGGGATTCCGGCCCCTAGTAGGACAATCCCTCTGCTATGTAGCCACCTGCGCGGAGCAGTGGGTGGCGCTGCTGGGCTGGGGCGCCGCCGCCCTGAAGTGCGGTCCGCGGGACGCCTGGATTGGCTGGACGCCCGCCTTGAAATTTCGCCGTCTGCATCTGATTGCCAATAACGTCCGCTTTCTGATTTTGCCCGAGTGGCATCTGCCGAACCTGGCCTCGCACGTTTTAGCTCTCAATCTGCAACGTCTCAGTCAGGACTGGGAACGCTACTATGGTCATCCTATCCTGCTGGCGGAAACTTTTGTGGACGCCTCCCGCTTTCGCGGGACCTGTTATCGGGCCGCCGGTTGGCAGATGCTGGGCAGCACGCGCGGCTTCGCCAAGCACGGTCCCGGTTATGTGGCCCACGGCCAGCCCAAGCAGGTATGGGTTCGTGCGCTGCGCCCGCAGGCTGGCGAGAGTTTGACGGCGGCTTTCTTGCCTCCCTCCCACTTCCCCGGAAAGGAGACCCTGGCGATGATCGACTTGAACAGCCTTCCCTTGGAGGGTGAAGGCGGATTGATGGAGATGTTGCGCACGCTGGTAGACCCGCGCCAACGGCGTGGGGTGCGTCACCCCTTGGTGACCGTAGTGGCGATTAGCGTCTGTGCGGCCCTGGCCGGGGCGCGCAGCTTTAAGGCCATCGCGGAGTGGGCCAAAGACCTGAGCCGCGACACGCTGCGCCGTTTGGGTTCGCAGCGTTGGCGCCCGCCTTCGGAACCGACCATTCGGCGTGTCTTGCAAAAGCTCGATGCCGACCGCCTGGACCTGGAAATCGGTCGCTGGCTGATTCCGCATTGCCGGGTAGCCGGCCAGGGCCTGAGCGTGGACGGCAAAACCTTGCGCGGCGCTCACGACGCCGGGAAAACCGCTCCCCACTTGCTCAGCGCCATCCTGCACCAAGAAGGCGTGGTGGTGGCGCAGCGGGCGGTGGGTGAGAAAACCAACGAAATCCCCGAACTGCCCCACCTGCTGGCTCCTCTCGCCATGGAAGGAGCCGTGGTCACCGGCGATGCCCTGCACGCCCAAAAAGAGACGGCTCGCTACCTGGTGGAAGTGAAGAAGGCAGACTACCTGTTCACCGTGAAGGACAACCAACCCACCCTCAAACAAGACATTGCGGATCTGCATTTGGAAGCGTTTCCCCCCTCAGCACGAAACTTGCGATAAAGGCCACGGTCGTTTAGAAATCAGGCGCATCTGGACCAGCACGGAACTGAACGACTATCTGGATTTTCCCTACGTAGCTCAAGTTTTCGTCATCCAGCGCGAAAGAACGAATCTGGTCACGGGCGAATTTCGCAGGGAAACCGTGCATGGCCTCACCAGCTTGAATTCGCAAAACGCCGACCCGAGGCGCCTGTTGTCTTTGAATCGCTGCCACTGGAGCATTGAAAATGGCTTGCATTATGTGCGCGACATGAGCTTTGACGAAGACCGCTGCCGCATTCGCAAGCAGGCCGGAGCTCAGGTCATGGCCTCGCTGCGCAACTTGGCCATCAGCTTGTTGCGTCTGGCCGGAGCCGTCAATATCGCCGCCGCGCTTCGCTTTTGCGCTAACCGTCAACACCGCGCTTTGCGTTTGATTGGTCTGGCCAGCGTCTGATGACAGACGCCAACTTCCCGCAGGGAGGACCATCGACATCACCCGCTCACCGCAAAGTTTCCGCCCACCGATCCGCGCCCCTCCCTCGCCCGCTGAGGGTCGGGTGTCGAGAGTCCCGCTGAACACGTTGCCATGGCCTCCATTCCGCCATACCATCAGATCCCACAGCATTGGACTTTGACGCTACCCTGCTTGACAGCCAGGAGTGCTTGCGACGCTCACCGCTCCGGGGATAAAATATCAAGCTGGCGCTCGGCCCCCTGGAGAGAGGCTGGATTCGCCTACGTTCTACACCACTCAACCAAGGAGCTGTGACAAAGAACTCAAACAAAATCCACCGCAGGAAATTCCTCAGGTTCGGAGGACTCGGGTTGGTGGGCTTGGCTTCTCGGGGCCTGTGTGCCCAACGGTCTGGCGCCCGTGCTGCGGTCAGGCCGGCTGGGGCGAGCCCACCCATACGTTTCGAGAACCGGCAGGCCCAGTCCGGTGTGGGTTTTGTGCTGAATAATGGCACTATCCCAGAGAAACCCATCATCGATTCTGTCCTGGGTGGTCTCGCCCTCCTTGACTACGATAATGATGGGTTCCTTGATATCTTCTTCACAAATGGGGCAAGAATCCCCAGCCTGGAGAAAGACGGTCCCGCCTTCTTCAACCGCCTCTATCGAAATAACCGAGACGGAACGTTCACCGATGTGACCGAACGAGCCGGAGTCGCCGGCGAGGGATACTCGATGGGTGTCGCCGCCGGCGATTATGACAATGACGGCTGGACCGACTTGTACGTGACGGGTGTAAATCGAAATTTCCTCTACCACAACAATGGCGACGGGACCTTTACGGATGTCACCGAGCGAGCCGGTGTGCCGGGCATGGATGCGAAGGGAAGCAAGTTGTGGTCGGTGGGGGCGGCCTGGCTCGACTATGACAATGATGGATACCTGGATCTGTTCGTTGACAACTACTTGGACTGGAGCTGGGCCAGCTCGAAGGTGTGCGGTGAGGAAGGGAAGCGCCTTTCCTGTTCGCCGCTCATGTATGCTGGGCGACCCAACATCCTGTATCACAACAACGGCGATGGGACGTTTACGGATGCCTCCGAGTCCACCGGGATTGCCCATTTCATCGGGAAGGGAATGGGGTTGGCGATTGCTGACTATGACGACGACGGCTTCATGGATATATTTGTTGGGAACGACGTGATGGGGAACTTTCTCTTTAAGAACCTTGCAGGTCAGGGTTTCACTGAAGTGGCCATCGAAGCAGGGGTCGCTTACACCGAGGATGGACTCCCCATCTCCAATATGGGAGTAGACTTTCGCGATTTGAACGACGATGGACGACCAGACTTAGTGATTAGTTCCTTGGGAGGAGACACCTTTCAACTCTACTTGAACACCGGCCAAGGCTTCTTTCTCCCCGCCACGTTCCAGGCTGGCCTCGGGTACGGGACGCTTAAGATGAGCGGCTGGGGCGTGGGCGCTTACGACCTCGACAACGATGGCCGTAAGGACGTGTTTACAGCTAATTCGCACGTCAGCGAAAACGCCGACTTCTACGGACACGATCTTTACAAACAGCCGAATGCGGTGTTTCTAAACCTCGGCAACGGACGCTTCCGAAACGTAGCCGCAGAAGCCGGCCCGGCCATGCAGGCCGCCGCCGCACACCGGGGCTGCGCGTTTGGAGACCTGAATAACGACGGCCGGATCGACGTCGTCGTTTCCGCAATCGGGCAGCCAGCGGAGCTCCTCTATAACACCTCGGCCAACGACAATCACTGGATTCTGATCCAGGTGGAAGGCAGGAAGAGTAATCGGGACGGCATCGGCACCAAGATCAAGCTCACGGGCGAGTCTGGAAGGGTCCAGTACAACCACGTCACGACGTGCGTGAGCTACCTCAGTTCGTCCGATAAGCGTGTGCATTTCGGATTGGGAGCGGACCGGCGCATCCGGGAGATTGAGCTTCGCTGGCCGAGTGGGAAGGTTCAGGTCGTGAGAGAGGTCGCGGCCGATCAGATCCTGAAAGTAAGGGAAGAGTGAGGTTTCAACGAGGGTCTTGCGATGGGCGGGAAGCCAAATGATACGGTCCGATCGAGATTGATGGGCCTTCTCGTATTGTCATACTTTGGCCTCACCGGTACCCTCTGGGGCCTCACTGCTGCTTCACAGGTTGGTGGCAACCCAGCCCCTTGCGCAGGAGTGGAGCCACAGCTTCGCGCAGCCCAAAAAGCGCTCGACCAAGACGACCTCGCTAAAGCGGAGCGGCTCCTGACCCCTCTCGAAACCTCCCACCCCGATTGTAGTGAAATGCTGGTGGACCTGGCTCGCCTTCACGCCTCACGAAAAGACCCGATAAGGGCCCAGGAGCTTTTCTCTCGAGCCACCGCCTTGGCTCCCCAAGATGCCCGGCCCTACTATTACTTCGCTCAGTTTTATCTTTCCGAGGAGCAGTATCGGCAGGCCGACGATCTTTCAGAGCAAGCGCTTTCTCGTGATCCTGCCTACCCGGCTGCGCTGATCCTGAGGGGCCAGATCCTGGCGATGAAACGCCAGACGGCGGCAGCTCGGGAACTGCTTGAAAAAGCCTGTAAGCTTGACCCCGACAACCCCGAAGCCCACTTCCAACTCGGAGTCTTGTTCGACAGCAGGCAGTTGCATCCCGAGGCCGTAGAGCAGTTCGAAAGGGTGATTTCGCTACGCCCCCATGACCCGCGTGCGTACGATTACTTGGCTCTCAACCTGGAGTCCTTGGGTGAGCCCAAGAAGGCGGAAGCAGCCTATCTGAAGGGACTACAGGTAAACGATGGTCCACTTTTCGACTCCTTTCTTGATTACAATTATGGCCGCTTCCTGATGAAGGCCAACCGGCTTGCGGAAAGCAAAGTGCGCCTGGATCCGGCTCTGCGTATTTCCCCGGAGACCCGCGCTGTTTACTACGAACATAGCAGGCTGAACTTACGCTTGCAAAAGTACAAAGAGGCCCAGGTTGACGCCGAGCGCGCACTAAGTCTTCCCGACCCTTCCGGCTTCATATTAGACCTCCAGGTCTATTACTTACTCGCCACCATCTATTCACGCCTGGGAAATACTGAGCTGGCCCAAAAATACGCGGCTTTGTGCAGAACAAGTCGAGTTCCGATCCAGTCGCAGGGGCGCGGTGAGCGTTGAGAACTTTTTTTGGCGTAAGGGAGTAGCTGAATGAGAGTGCATCTCTGTCGGCTCGCCCTATTTCCATCCGGCCATGGTGCGGATCTGCGGCCTGCGCTGGTACAAGAACCGCGCGCTTTACAACTACGACATGGATGCCAAGCAAATTCAGTTTGAGCGCATACGTAATGCCGCGGTGCGGCCGGAAAACCCCGTCATCCATCGCCGTGCCATCCTCACCACCCTGTCGCGCATTTTCCCCATGCACCGCGAAGCGCGCAGTCCCAGACCGGTGGACGCGTTTACGGGCGTTTCTGAATGGTTAGTGCTGAGCGGCAATTCAGAGGTTGTGGGTGGCGAGACTTGTAAAGTGGTGTTGGCCGCCAACGGCTACAAGCCGGTGAGCGCGGAAGCCTCGAACGGTATGGCATCGCTCGAGGCCGTGCGGAGAGCCGGGGACCTGGCGGTGCTGAGTGTTGATTGCCCGAAGAATAGCGCCCTGGCTTGGAAGGTCAAGTTCGCAAAGTAGCCTGCGCCGCCAAAGGCAACTAGAGGAGGCTTAAGAACCTTTGCCAACGTTGTCATTCCCAGCGAAGCGAGGAATCTCGCACGTCGTAAGTTTCCAGAGCGAGATTCCCCTCCGTTGCCTAACGGATCGGAATGATAAAGTCCACAAACGTTTTTCAGCATCCTGGTGGCAATGAGGGGGACCGATATGTGTGGCTCGAGAGTCGTGGCAGCGTGGCTCTGCTGTTGTGTGATGGCTTGACAGCCATCGAGCATCTATTTCCGTTTGGAGCACGAATAGTCGGCGATGAAGCACATTGCCGCGGCCGTCGCGGATGGCAGCAGAAAACACGTCGAGCCGGGCGGGTTCTTTGCGATTGAGGTCGTAGAAGACCGCCCCACGGCCGAGATCATCCTGAACACGACCCTACAGGTCCTGCCGCACGCATTCGAACAAGGGGTGACCGGGTGTGACCCATTCCAGGGTCGCGTCGTCAGATAGGAATTTCTTGTCGAAGACAATCTGCTTGTATTCGCGGCCTAGCTTCCCAAAGCGGGGCTCAAGTTGCTCTCCGACAGGCCACAGGGTTCTGGGCACACGCCCCACGCGGTAAATGTGCCGGTCCTTCTGTCCGTCCTTCAAGGAGAGGCCCACCACAGGCGCGGCTTGTGAGAAGAAGTCCTCAACAATTTCGGGGACCAGCCGTCGCTCTTTGGCCTCCGCCGACTTGCCCACAATAGCCGAGAGGTTGAGTTCGCGCTTTGCCAAGCCTTCCAAAGCGGAATGCGTAATTTTCCTGAATCGCTCGGTGTCCACCTGTTCGACGATGCGACTCTTAATGACCTCTTCGGTGAGGTTTTCTTTCCCGTCAGGAGGCTCTCATCCCTCCCTATCTGGCGTTTGATTTCTGTGATCTCGGCGTCAGTCTTACGCAGCCGCTGTTTCAGAGTCTCAACCTCGGCCAGGAGCGGCTTCCGACTCGCCTCCGCTGCCTGAAGCTCCAGCCGCCGCTGTTGTGCCACATGCTTCTCGGTTTCCAGGGTCTCAAGACGGGATGACACACGTGCAAGCTGCGCCTCAACTTCCGCGGGATCTTCAACCCCGGCCTCCCCCAGCTCCTTCAGGCTTCTCGCCTGGCCATCCAGGCCAAGCGTGGTCCTGGCCACTTCCTCCCCTTTCTCTTTGGCTGAAGCCGCAATCAGTCTCAGCCGGTCCAGGCCGAGCAACTCTCGGATGAACAGCTCCTTCCGCTCGCTCCTTTCAAGTGAGAGAAAGTTACCCGTGCGCTTCTGGCTCGAATAGATGCTGGCAAGGAAGAACTCGGGGGTGCCAAGGTGTTTGCGGATAAGCTCCTCAAAGGGCTCCTTTTTGCCGTTGGTGAGCGGTTTCCCCTCTCCGTTGAAGAGGTAGCTCTCCATCTGGCGGGACTTGGGATCGACCTTGAGAAGCGACCGGTAGCGGGCACAATTCACACTGAACGTGAGGTCGACTTCGGGTTGGGGATGGGTGGCGAAGTCATAAAGCGAGCGCTTCTGGCCGGGCAACTGGCGGAACAAAGCCGCGAAGACCGATCCAATCAGCGTGGACTTGCCGGCCCCGTTCTCGCCCACAATGGCGATTAATCCCTCACCCAGACTATCGAAGTCGACGCAGACTTCATTTGGGAATGCCTCGGTGATTCCCCGCAGACGAAGGTAATGCAACCTCATCGTGGGACCTCCCAGAGGTAGTCAACGTTACGGTGGGTATATATAATGTAGGTTGTCAGAATTAGTGACATTCGTGCCAGAGTAAGTGACATAACAGTGTCACAATTAATGTCACAAAGCATCTCCCACATTCGGCAGGCCGCGTCTTTGGCGCGGTGGCGGCTTAACGGCGACGCCTCTGCCCAGTAGGTTTATGTCAATAATTGTGACAGGAACATAGGATATTGCCAGGAATTGTGTCACAGATTCTCACGAACTGTGGCATCGAGCGCTGTAAGCGCTCTGATATCAACGTGGGTACTGTCAATTACTCTGACATCCTACATATAAGGATGGGGTTTGTAGCTTTCTTAACTGGAGAGAACTGCCTTTTCGAGTTCCGCCAGCTTGGTAAGCAACCGTTCCTGGCGGTCGGCTGGCGGGGAGCCTTTCATCGCCCAGTAGGCACGAAGCTTCCCCTCGGCTGAGTGGGCGGCAGCGATAGGAGCCGGCTCCGCTGGGATGTCCTCATCGTGCTCGATCTTCACCTTCAATTCAGCGGGATTGGCAGCCAATAACTTCTCCCTGAGATTGTCCTGCTGCTCGCGGCTGAGCAAGTGGTCAGATCCGTTGGGGACCGTCACCACGACTTTCACCCGAGAGTCCTTCAAGGTGAGTCGGTCCAAGTTGTCCGGTAGCCGCAGTTCGCCATCTTCGTAAACCGCATGAAGTTCAACCATTCGCCGCGTGGGAGACACCCTGAACTCAACGTCCAGGTCCGACAGGTCCGGGCAAACCTCGGGAGCATTCAGTGTCACCAGGTTGTAGCCTTTGTCTTCAACCTCGCTGTAGTCACAGCGGGAGAGTGACCCGGCATACCAGACGCGCGGAGTAAGCTGTTGTCGCAGATGAACGTGGCTGAGTCCGACATACTGTGCCTGCAATCTGCGTAACGGATCAAGGGGATACTCCGCGCATCGCCCGACCAGGGGCTGTCCGCTGCTCACCCTGGCGCCAGCCACCCCGAAATGCCCAAAGAAGAGCTTGTAGCATCCAGGCCGCTGCTCAAAG
>Ga0187849_1002312_pt1 | contig 18444 bp, 16 predicted proteins | sample June2016WEW_4_10_2_FD_132412 | JGI IMG/M metagenome (GOLD analysis project Ga0187849, IMG submission 132412) | Peatland microbial communities from SPRUCE experiment site at the Marcell Experimental Forest, Minnesota, USA - June2016WEW_4_100 | ecosystem: Environmental > Terrestrial > Soil >...
AAGTTCTGGCCAGCCTGGGGTATCAGATAAAACAGGGTTGGGTTCTACACCTTTAAGGACGATTTTCTTTGGCTTTTCAGTCGGTTGGATATTGTTGTTTCGCCAGTCTCTGAAAGTCCAGTTCGAATATGAGAGGGATCTGACTGCGATGCATTCCAAGGGATCGAAACTCTTGCATCGGATCGGAGAGTGCAGATCAACATATGCATGTGTTGTTCCGTAAACCGTAATTATTATCGGTTTTGGAGGTGTTTGCCGGCATTGCGGAATATACACAACTTCAGCAATAATTATTAGAGATCAGATTGTTTATGGATGCTATGGATTAAGTTGCTAATTAACTGAATTTCAATAAAATTTCAGACAAAAATTTCATTAAATCAGCAATAGAAAAGTGTTTGACAAACCGGCATGAGCAGAATATGGTGTTCGGCTTAAAATGATCAATAAAACCGGCCCCTTGAAAAGGTTAATGATAGGCAAGGTGTTTATTTCAGGCGATCAATTCCTGTTATGGGGAGGTCAACAGTGACCCGGAAAAGAAGGAGAAAAATAAGGAAGTCACATGAAATTGTGCTGGGCGTTGCTCTGTTGAGCCTTGTGGCGACCATGGCCGGCTGTGATGATTCGGCTCAGAGGAGGCGATGTGTAGACAGCACCGGGAAGGTAGTTACTGAAGAAAGTTGCCGGGAAGCTGAAACCAGACGATATTATGGGGGAGGCGGTCCGCCTATATTTTTCTGGTACTACGGCGGGGGCGGCGGATACAGTCCGGGAAGCATGGCCGGCGGGGGCAGTTATGCCCCGGCCCGTGGCGATTCCGGGGGTGGCCGTTTTTCAGCTTCCCCCGGTCCTGGCTCTTCAGGCGGAAGTTTTTCCGGCTCAGGTTCGCCTGGCGGGTCGGTAAGCAGAGGAGGTTTTGGCGGTAGTGCCGGCGCTCATGTTGGTGGCGGGATCGGAGGATAAGGCCTCCCGCTCCGTCTCGCGGGTGGGTGGGTGGGCTGTCGAGAATGAGCGGTCGGCCTTCGCGCTACGCGCTCACGTGTCGCTAAGGGAGGGCGGTTATATAAGTCTATCATACGAGGAGAAAACTTCCGGCTAAAGGCCTTTGGTCATACACAGGCCAAGGAGAGCGTAGAGAAAGGAACAGATTCTTCCGCCTAAAGGCGGTAAGAGGAATGACCAGATTATATGAAGAGAATGAAAATCCAACCCCGCGAAAACTGGCAAACCAAGGTAGAAGCCTCGGGATTGCTATATCATCACAATCCTGACGGCACTTACTGGAACGAAAGCGCCTATTACCTTTTTAATTCTCAACAAATCGATGTTCTCGACGATGCAGCCAATGATCTTGATCAACTGGCGATGAAGGCTGTCCAGTATGTAATCGACAATAATCGTTTCGCGCAACTTGGCATTCCTGAAGGGGCCATCCCGCTTATCAAGAAATCCTGGATGAAAAAGGACCCCACGCTTTATGGCCGGTTCGACTTCGCTTATGATGGGGTCAATCCACCCAGGATGTTGGAATACAACGCCGACACGCCGACGGCTTTGCTTGAAGCCAGTGTCATTCAGTGGTTCTGGCTTCAGGAGGTCTTTGATACCGGATCAGATCAGTTTAATTCCATCCATGAAAAACTCCTGGAAATCTGGCCGAAGATATTCCGGCGATGGGAAGAGGGCAGTAAACTCTACCTGACTTGTGTCGCTGATAGTATGGAAGACCTGGTCACCACCACTTATCTGATGGATACGGCCATTGAGGCCGGAATCAAGGCAGAGCTGATTTTCATCGGTGATATCGGCCTGGGGCTCGAACCACTCGCTCGATTCACCACTTTGGATGACATCACTATTGAAAACCTTTTTAAACTCTATCCCTGGGAATGGCTCCTGGCAGACAAGTACGGGCAATACCTGGTACAAACATTCGATAGAATGAACTGGATTGAACCCATATGGAAGCTGATTCTTTCAAGCAAAGGGATACTGCCTGTTCTCTGGGAACTTAACCCAGGGCATCCCAATCTTCTCGAAGCCTATTTCGATGGACCGAGGGGGATGAAAGAGTTCGTGAGAAAACCCCTGCTTTCCAGGGAAGGCGCCAACGTAACCGTTTACCACGAAGGCAAAGAAGGCTTTCATACCTCCGGTACTTATGGGGAAGAAGGCTACATTTACCAGGCCCTGGCTCCTATTGCCTGTTTCGACGGAAATTATCCGATACTTGGCTGCTGGGTGATCGGCGGTAATAGCGCCGGCATGGGTATCCGGGAATCGCAGACCATTGTCACCAATAACCTGAGCCCGTTTGTGCCGCACAGGTTTGAATAGCCTACATTAACGAGTTTCCGTCCGGAAAAGGTCCTTTTCCGCCCTGGCGGTGTCAATCTTTGGGGTTACTTGTGCGGCGTACTGATGTACGCCTCCGCGCAACCCCTCGATTTCCTTGCCAGGACGAAAAATCTCTCCTTTCCGAATCGGAAACTGTACGTGTCTCTTCCGGTGTTTCCGGATGTACACTAACTAACGGAAGGAGATCGGAGTGGATTTCTTGAACATAGTGCTTCAGATGGCTGTTTATCCATTATTGGGCCTGCTGGTGGTGTGGTTAGTCAAACTGGCCGATGACAAGCGCGCGCCTTTTGATGAGGACAAGGCAATGCTCCTGGAAAGCAATCTGGCTGTCGGGCTTAGAAAGTCCGGGATGTGTCTCGGTGTGTTTCTTGCTCTTGCCGGCGTTCTTTCGGGTAAATCGTCAAAGATCATGGTGGATTTGTGGGATTTTTTGCAAGCCACGATCATGATCGTGGTTCTTCTTTTCGTAACTTTTGAAATCAACAAAAGGATAATCCTGCGCAAAGTCAATAACGACGAGGCGGTAGCCAGGGGTAATGTGGCCGTAGGAACTGTGGAGTTCTCTACTTTTGTAGGCACCGGCATAATAATGAATGGCGCCCTCACCGGAGAGGGCGGAGGCCTTTGGGCAGCGGGGGTGTTTTTTGCCCTCGGTCAAATAGCCCTGGTAATCGTCTTCTATTTGGAAGCGGCCATTTCAAGACGTAATATACAGGAGGAGATCGAAATCAAAGGCAACATTGCGGAAGGAGTCGATGTTGCTGGAATTTTGATCGCCATATCTATTATTTTAAGAGCCAGTATTATCGGGCCGTTTACCGGATGGATACCTGGGCTTCAAGGATTTGGCATCTATCTTGCCTTGGGCCTCCTGGCGCTCTTTGTTTTTAAGGCCCTGGCCCTAAAGATGTTTATGCCCAGGGTTTCTTATGCGGACGAAATGGACAAGCAGCGTAATGAGGCTGTAGCTATACTGGCGGCCTGCATACAAATCAGCGTAGCGGTTTTCATCGCTAACGCCATGTAGCCTTCATTTCAATCAAGAGGAAGAGGAAATGTTCGACCCGAACGAAAGAAAATCAATTTTACTGGAAGAAGCCGGCAAACTCCGAGATCTTGTGGACCGCGTGATAGCCCGGCTCGAATCCGGCGAGCCGGCCGATGCGCTGTGCAGTGAGATCGATGAGCTTAGAGAAAAAGTCATCGAACTTCTCCAAGGCATGGAAGATGTTCGGATGGAAGATGTCGTGAAAAAAGTGAAACAGCAGGCAGCGGATGCAAGGAAGAAATTCCAGGATGTTCTGGGAAACATCGGATCATCGGTCGATGAACTGTCTCGCAAGGGACAGAGCATTCTCGGCGACTGGTTCGGCAAGGAGACAACGTGCCGGGACGGCCTCAAGGCCATCATTATGTCTGCGGACCTGACTGCAGAGTATTTCGAGACGATGCGCCGGCGAAACTGGAGTGATCAGGGCATAAAGGAATCGCTCGACGTCTTGCGGCAAATTCTTCTTTCCAGAATCTGAGTGAGGGAGGCAGGATATGGAATCCGGGAAAATCCTGAAAAAGAGTTATCTGATGCCTGCCGTTATCATGATTGCGGCAGTGATTATAGCCATAGATTTGGAACGGCCGGCATTAAGCATAATCGTTCTGGTTGCTGGGGCAGCTTTGGCTTTCTGGGCCGCGAGCACTGGTTTTAAAAGCGGAATGGAAAAAGAAGCCAAAGCGGCGGCCGAAACCAAAGCGGCAGCCGAAGCGGCCCAAGAAGAGCCGCTCAAAAAGTTGAGGGCTGAGACAGGCATGGCGGATGAGCTGACGATGCAGTTGCGCTCCATTTTGGATACCGGCGACCGGCTTGTCCATTATGATGCCGAAAACAGTGCTGTGGTGGCTGAGATTATCAAAGCCTACAGCGGTTTTGTCCGGGATTATCTGGAAGGGGCGGCCGATTTTGCCAAAAAATACCGCCGAGCCAAGACCTTCATCAAAACCAAGGACCCTAATTCCCTGGCGCTGGAGGTCCGGACCCTTGAAAAACGCATAGCGGACGGCGAAAAAGGGCTGGAGAAAATGCTGACCGAAAAAAGGTCCACCCTTCACCGGCTTGAAGGCATGGTGGGCAATCAACCTATCATCCGGAACGTCATAGAGACCATCCAGGCTACTCTCGAATCACTGGATGCTTCCATTGCGGAAGCCGAAGCCGATCCCGGAAGGCAGAAGGAAATCATGGATCAAATTCAGCTCACACTGTCGTCGACGGCAACGGCCATCGAGAAAACACTGGTGGCGGTGAGCAGTAACGACCAGACAATCAAACAGGGCTAAAGCGACTCGCATCAATGGAGGTTTTGAAGAATGGAAGAGCAAACCCAACCTGCAGAAAGCAAAGCATTGACTCTTGTCCCGCTTTCCATCGGCCAGATGGAAAAGGCCAAAGACATGTCGGTAGATGAAATCAAGTCTGTTTTCCGTCAGGATACCGCGACTGACGTCGAAGCGCGCAAAACCACGGCCCGGATGACCGAGGCCAGTCAGAACTATTTGAAAGTATCCAGGGGCTTGGGAATCGCCATTCACGAACTGCTGGCCGAAAATGACGATCTGCAGAAGAAATGGTCGCAAGTCTTAACCGCTCTGGCCACGCGCCAGGACGGCGGTGCGGCCGACTTCAAGCAAAAGCTGGCTTCGGCTCATATTCCCTTTTTTAGCGACAGGGCCAAAAAATCGATCGAGCATGAAATTGAAGCAAACATTCTTGAGATCCTGCCCGATCTTTTGCGCCAGCAGTGGGATGTAACCCAGAAGTCGGCTGACCGGATACAGGTCCAGAAAACCTTGCTGGCCGAGTCCAAAGAAGAAGCCGACCAATATTTTCGGCAGCTCGGAGATGATATCGTTCGATATCGGGAAGAAGCACAAAAGGCCAGAGAAGAATTCGATGTTTGCCGCAAAGAACTGGCTGAGATCGAACAGAAACTCAAGGAAAACGAAGAGCTTGAAAAACTTCTTGAGGAAGCCAAACCTCTTCCTGAAGGAAAATCCGTGCTCGGCTCCGAGGAATACTCGAAGCTCATGCAGAGGCGGACCGGGCTCATGTCCACTGATGACCAAAGAGAAATAACCCTGCAGACAACCACTCAGGAATTCCGGGCCGCCAAGGACGGCTATAAGCTGACTGAAGTGCAGATCGGCGAACTGGCGGTAACATATAAAGCTATAAACGCCATCAGCATTATGCTGGACGCCTTTCTCAAAGTGACGCGGCCGATTCAGCAGCGAGCCATCGTCATCATCAACTCCCAGGCCGGCGGACTCCAGGGCGCCGCACTTCTCGCCGCTCTTAGCCAGACGATGAATGAAACCGTCAAAATGTGCGCCTACGGCATGACGGTTATGACCGAACGCGCCGTGGCGCTCGGCCGGATGGATTTCGTCGATCCGGACATGGTGGAGGAGGTGAAAAAGATTCAGGCGGCAAACGATGGGGTCTGGAACGATTTCACCAAAACACAGTACGACCTGGTAATGGAAAAGGCTCGACCGCTCCTGGAGCATAAGGAACTGGGCGAAAGCGAGAGTGTGAAGTAACGCATTTTTCGCTATCGCAGGACCAGTCGATATCCATTCCGGCGCCACATTCTCTTCAAAGTAAGCCTCGGCCATTTACCACCGCCTGGACAATTATTAGATTGGCATTCGTCGCCGCTTTTTGCCGGGAGGCGGACTATCCTGAGGAGGTCTCGTGCAGCCGATAGCTGAAGGAGCAATGTCACCCTGGGAACCAGGGGTTTTCAGTCTGGTGGTCTACACGATCCTGGTGGCAGTTTTCATAGCTTCACAGCTTTTTCTGGCAGCCTGGGCAGGAGAAAAGAAAAAGAGCGCAGAAAAATCGCGGCCCTACGAATGCGGCATCATTCCGACCGGGTCTGCCCGTTTCCGCTATCCGGTCCCTTTCTACCTGGTCGCTATCTTCTTTTTGATCTTTGATGTGGAAGGCGCATACCTCTTAACCTGGGCCGTGGTTTACCAGGAGGTGGGCCTGGCGGGGTATGTGCAGATGTCATTTTTCATCATTTTGCTGCTTGTCGGACTGTTCTATATCTGGAAACAGGGAGGACTCGATTGGAGGGAGGCTTACAAGGCTCCCCGCTGAGCGCCCAACGCGATTGACAGATGCACCGGGCGGGGCGCCTTCCGCGCTGCGCGAGGCTCATCGCCAAGTGCCGCCCCGGAGAGTATTTCACGTATGAAGTGTAGTGGAAACATAAAGTCTGTAATACGAGGAAGGGCAGCAGGCCGGTTTCTGAGTCTTACGGACATGTTGGTCAACTGGTCGCGCAAATACAGCCTCTGGCCGATGTTCTTTGGGCTTTCCTGCTGTTTTGTCGAGGAAGCGACGGCCTTTACTTCCCGATACGACCTGGCCCGGTTCGGCGCCGAGGTGCTGCGGCCTTCCCCCCGGCAGGCTGACCTGCTTATCGTATCGGGGACCGTGTTCAAAAAAATTGCCCCCGTTGTGCTGCGCCTCTACGAACAGATGCCTGAGCCCAAGTGGGTAATCTCCATGGGTTCGTGCTCGAATTCGGGCGGCATGTACGACGTATACAGCGTAGTGCAGGGGGTCGACCAGATCATTCCCGTCGATGTGTACGTTCCGGGATGTCCCCCGCGTCCAGAGGCCCTTCTCGAAGGACTCGTCATTCTGCAGGAAAAGATAGTCTCCACCGAGAAGCCGAGCCGGAAAATATTTCATTTGGAAGGCGGGACCCAGGGGACCGACAGGCCGGTCCTCAAAGGTGGGGTGACCAAGTCCAGGGACTCGCGTGGTCCCGGATATGAGGGCGTATCGATCAGGGGCAGTTCGGTGCTGCCGGGACGGCCGCAGCAGTGGGGCAGCAGATCTGACATAATGTGGGCGCCTCCCGCCCGCCGCATCCAGCTGTCGAATGGTGACCAGTCGCTTGCCGCAGAGCTGCGGGAGCGGTTTGGGGACAGAGTGCGCCAGGAACCTCATACATCGGATATGCTTACCTTCCATGTTGACCGAGAGTGTGTAAAGGATGTCCTGCGTTTGCTCAAATACGAATCGAAACAGAAATACAAACGGCTCGATGACCTCACAGCAATCGACGAATCCGCCAGAAGAGACCGAACCTGGAACGAAAGTTTTGCGGGGGCGATTACTGACACAGGGGCCGCCGAGTTCTACTCACAGAAAGTGAAGCAGCCCTATCCAGATTTTACACTGGTCTATCAACTGCTCTCCTTCGATACGGCCAGCCGCGTGAGGATAAAATCCGGATTGAACGGCGCATATCCGGCTACCGGATCGGTCACCGATATCTGGCCTTCCGCCAACTGGTACGAGCGCGAAGTATTCGACATGTTCGGCATCCGCTTCGAGGGTCATCCGAATCTCAGGAGAATCCTGATGCCCCAATGGTGGGAAGGCTATCCGCTAAGGAAAGACTATCCGGGCCGGGCAACGGAGATGCCTCCGTATACCTTTGCCGACGCACGCATGCGCCAGCCTATGGACGCCTGGGAAGTTGCGGCCCTTGACAATAAAGCGCCCTCCGGAAAGCGCGAGTTTCTCCTGAATATCGGGCCGCACCACGTGAGCACTCACGGCCTTTTGCGCTGTATTGCCGCTCTTGAGGGAGAAGAGATCAGGGAGCTTGACCTGGAGATTGGCTATCATCACCGGGCGTCTGAAAAACTGGGCGAGCGGCAGAGCTGGCATCAATATATCCCTTACACGGACCGCAATGATTACCTGGGGGGCAGTTGCAATGAGCTTTCATACGTAACTGCGGTCGAGACGCTCGCAGACATCCGGGTTCCGGAGCGGGCGCAGGCGATTCGTGTCATGCTGGCGGAGCTATACCGGCTTAGTAATCATCTCGTCTTCTTTGGGACCTTCGCGCAAGATCTGGGGGCAATGACGCCGAATTTTTATACTTTTGCCGAACGGGAGATGATCCTCGACATAATTGAGCTTATCACCGGTGGAAGGCTGCATCCCGAATACTTAAGGATTGGAGGTGTTGCGGCCGATTTGCCCGAGGGCTGGAAGCAAGCTGTCGACGACCTTGTCGCAATATTCCCCCGCCGCCTCCGGGAGTACGAGAAGCTGATCAGAAGAAACCCCATCTTTTTGGCCAGAACAAAAGGGATCGGGCGCATCTCCCTGGAAGAGGCGATGGACTGGGGGGTCAGCGGGCCCAACCTGCGGGCCTGCGGACTTGAGTGGGACCTCCGGAAGAAGTTTCCCTACTCGGGTTATGACAATTATGACTTCGAGGTCCCCACTGCGACTGAGGGCGACTGCTATGCGCGCTACCTGGTGAGGGTCGAGGAAATGCGCCAGAGTATAAGTATTATCGAGCAGGTCGCCGGGAACATGCCTTCCGGCCGCTATGTCACTGAGGACTACCGGTACGCGATACCAAAGCGCGACGAAATGCTCAGGGACATCGAAACCCTTATCCATCATTTTATCAATGTTACAAGGGGCATGAAAATCCCCAGGGGGGAGGCCTATGGGGTCACGGAAGCGCCACGCGGAGAGCATGGCTATTACGTGGTTAGCGACGGCCTGGGCTATGCGTACCGTATACGCGTACGGGGGCCGGGCTTCGCCAATATACAGACACTGCCGATACTGGCGGCCGGGGAGAGCCTGGCGGACCTCATCTCGATCATCGGGTCCATAGACATCATTTTGCCGGACATCGACAGGTAGCGAATAGGACTGAGGCATGAGGACTGAGGACTGAGAAAGCAGGACGGTGTTTTTCTACTCAGTCCTCAGCACTCAGTCCTGTCTACTTACTGTCCCTGGAGGGACAAATGCTGCTTTGGATTGCGGGATTTCTTATCCTGATCGTAAAGCTCACGATCGTATTGTTTGTCGTGCTCTTTATTGCCGCCTACCTGGTGTGGGTGGAGCGCAAATTCCTTGCTCGGCTTCAGATCCGCTATGGGCCTAACCGGGCGGGGACCTTCGGCCTGCTCCAGCCGGTGGCCGATATAGTCAAGATGATAGCCAAAGAGGATACGGTGCCCGATGGGGCAGACAAGGCGTTGTTTCTGATCGCTCCGGCAGTAGTGGCCACCACTGCCTTTTTAATGTTCTCTGTGGTCCCGTTCGGTGGGGAAATAACCTTGTGGGGGCATAGCATCCCGCTCGTTGTGACCGACTTGAACATCGGCCTTCTTTTCGTTTTCGCCATGTCGTCTCTTGGTGTCTATGGAGTAGCGCTGGGCGGCTGGGCATCGAACTCCAAGTACGCTCTTCTCGGGGGCATACGGGGTGCGGCCCAGATGATCAGCTACGAGCTTTCGCTGGGGCTTTCGCTAATCCCTGTGGTGATGATGGCTCACTCATTCAGTATGGTGGATATAGTCCAGTCGCAGCAAAGATATCCATTTATCATTGTTCAACCGCTGGCTTTCCTCATTTTCGTCGTAAGCGCGATGGCGGAGAGCAAGAGAACTCCATTCGATCTGCCGGAGGCCGAAAGCGAATTGGTAGCGGGATACCACACCGAATACAGTGGCATGCGCTTCGGCCTCTTTTTTCTTGGCGAATACGTTCACATAATTGTCTTCGGAGGCATTTTGGCAGTCCTGTTCCTGGGCGGCTGGCGCGGGCCGTTTTTGCCTCCGTTCGTCTGGCTCCTTATAAAAATATTTCTGGTTGCCTTATTCATGATCTGGGTGCGGGGCACGCTTCCGCGGCTCAGGTACGATCAGCTCATGGTCTTGGGATGGAAGGTGCTGATCCCCCTGGCCCTTATAAATATCCTGGTTACGGGCGCGGTAGGGTTGTTCATGATGTCTCCTTGAAGCTGTTTGGTCTGGGTTCGTGTTGGGTCTGGCCGCCCCTGGCCAAAACTTGCGCATCTCAGTGAGCCGGAGGGAAAATTACAAAATGGAATCGGCCTGGGAAGCTACAAAAGCGTTGTTTTCGGGTTTAGCGACAACATTTATTCATCTTTTTCGAAGACCGATAACCGAGCAGTATCCTGAATACAAGCGGCCTCTGCCCGTCAGGGCGCGTGGAAGAATAATCCTGACGCGGGACCCGGATGGCGGGGAGCGCTGTGTCTCCTGCTATTTGTGTTCGGCGGTATGTCCCGTAAACTGCATTTCGATGGAGGGCGCGGAAAGGCCCGATGGGCGGCGATACGCTGCATGGTTTCGAATTAACTTCGCCCGCTGCATCCTCTGCGGGTTCTGTGAAGAGGCCTGCCCGACCTCCGCAATTCAGCTCACTACCGATTACGAATTTTCGAAAAAAGACATTCTCTCTTTTGTTTACGAAAAGGAGGACCTCCTGGTCGATCATCAGGGAAAGGATAAGGACTACAACTTCTACAGGTACGCCGGTGTAGCCACCAACTATGGCGATAAAGGCGAACACATCGGCGAGCAAAGACCGGTCGATATCAAAAGCAATATGCCCTAGCGAGAGTTCTTCATGACGCTTTATGGATTTTTCTTTTATCTGATATCGGCGGTGGTGATCGGGGCCACTGCTATCGCGATCACTCGGCGAAACCTGGTGCATGCGGTGGTTTACCTTATAGTCTCATATTTTGGGACCGCCATGCTCTTCTACCTTTTCGGGGCGCCTCTTCTGGCTGCCCTGGAGATTATCATTTACGCAGGCGCGATAATGGTGCTGTTCCTGTTCGTGGTCATGATGATCAGGGTAGAGTCGTCCGAAGAGGTCATGTTTCCCTTGAGCCAGTGGCTTCCGGCGGCCATTTTTGGACTGATCTACCTGGCTGCCGCAGTAGCGATGATAGTTGAAACACCGGGTACGGAGGTCTCTTTGCGCATGCTGAGCGCCACACCGAGACAATTCGCTCTGTATGTTTTCGAGCATCACTGGTTTTCGATAGAGGTCATCTCGATCTTGCTTCTGCTCGCACTGATCGGGGCGCTGCGTCTCGGGACCGGCAAAGGCGCCAGCCTCGCGGGCGGGCGGGCGGGCTCGATCTCGACGCCCCGCGAGGCGGCCTCCACCGCCGTTGAGGAAGAAATATGATCGTGCCCTTTGGTCATGTTCTACTGGTCGCCGGGATTTTATTCGCACTGGGGGTGTTTTGCGCCGTGGTCCGGCGGAACCTGATCATGATAGTGCTCGGAATCGAGATTATGCTGAACGCGGTGTCCATTGTTTTTGTCGGGGCTGCGTTGCGCTGGAACGACCTCGATGGCCAGACATTCGTGCTCTTCATCCTGGCGGTAGCCGCAACCGAGGTTTCCGTAGGCCTGGCGATAATCGTTTACGCCTTCAGGCGGACAGGTTCCTTCGATCCGAGCAACTTTAACCTTTTGAGGTAGCAAGGAGCGAGAAGCGGGAAGCAAGGAGCAAAAACACAGATGTTTTTCCACTCAGTCCTCAGTCCTCAGTCCTCAGTCCTATTGCTGATTCCGGCGACGATGCTGCCGCTTGTAGCCTTCCTGGTGATATTTGTCTTCACGCGGAGGCGCCCCCGGCTTTCCGCAGGGCTGTCGATCGGGTCGGTTGCGGTCTCCCTGGCATGTTCTCTTGTGCTGCTGGGGCTGAATCTTAAAATGACGGGGCCGATTCAGTATTCGGTGAGGCTGCTGGCTTCGAGCGGTTTGGATATTCCATTCGGATTTTTGCTCGATCAGCTCAACCTTCTGATGATAGTGGTCGTGTCTGCAATCTGCTTTCTGGTACAGGTCTACTCGCTGGGGTACATGGCAGGCGATCCCGGCTTTTCACGCTATTATTCGTTCATGTCGCTTTTCGCTTGGGCCATGATGAACCTGACCCTGTCACCGACCTTACTCCAGCTTTATGTCTTCTGGGAATTAGTCGGGCTTTCGTCCTATCTGCTCATCGGCTTTTGGTACGAGAAGTTCAGCGCCACCCAGGCAGGCAAGAAGGCGTTCGTGATGACCCGCTTGGGTGATGCAGCCTTCTTTATCGGGTTCCTGCTTGTCTTTTTACACACGGGCAATTTAAGCATTCAGGACCTGAACGGCCGGGCCGTATCGGCGGCCTTCCCGCCCTCGGTTCTTACCCTCTCGGCTCTGCTTATCTTTGGCGGAATAGTCGGCAAGAGCGCGCAGTTTCCGTTGCTTACGTGGCTGCCCGACGCAATGGAAGGTCCCACTCCCGTCAGCGCACTGTTGCATTCCGCGACGATGGTTGCGGCTGGAGTGTATCTGTTCGCACGGCTTTTTCCCTTCTTCAGCATGTCGCCGGCGGCGATGGGCGTCTTTCTCGCAATCGGTACGATCAGCATGTTCCTGGCCTCAACTATGGCCATCGTCAGCCGTGACATAAAGCAAGTGTGGGCCTATTCCACCATCAGTCAGCTTGGGTTTATGATAATGGCGCTCGCCGCGGGAGGCTATTTTGCGGGGGTCTTTCATCTCACGGCGCACGCCGGATTCAAGTCGCTGCTCTTTCTTTGCTCGGGGGTTTTCATTCACCGGTACGGGACTAACGACGTCTATGAACTCGGGCATCTCGGGTCCAGGCGAATGATAGTCCCAACCGTTACGATAATTCTGGCGGCGGCGGCGCTTTCGGGTTTTTGGCCTCTTTCCGGGTACTACAGCAAGGAGGCCGTCATGGCATCGCTTGCCGCATTACCCAACCCCGCCTGGCTGGTTGCCGGTCTGGCAGGGGTTTTTCTTACGGCCTATTATTCGTTCCGCTTGATTTTTATCCTGGTGCTGCCACGGGCGGTGGGACCGCCGGCCGGGTTGCCCGCTGCCTCCGGCGGCGGGCCGAATTCGCAGGACCCGCATGGGGGTGCAGAAGCCGGGCATGAAACTCACTACTGGGTTATGGCATGGCCGCTGCTTGTTTTGACGGCTATTACGGTCATTTTGGGTTTTTTGCGAAATCCACTGAAAGATTTTCTCCAAGCCGGGATCATGGCCGCCACGCCCATCCCTGCGGCCGAAGGGGGACCTTTCGCATGGTTTCATTTGGCGGCGCCGGGTCTTGCAGTCGCCGGAGCGGTCCTGGCGTGGGTGGAATTCGGCAGGAGCGGCGCAAAGCAAATCGGCTTCGTAGAGAGGGTTCCGCCTCTGTTCAGATTGTTCGCCGAGCGATGGTACATCGATCATTTTTACAGGCTTCTCGTGAACCTGGTCGATGACAGGGGCATATCTTACCTCTGCTATCAGAATGACAAAAAGGTAATTGACGGAAGTATCGATGAACTCGGTGAAGGAACGATCGAAGGCGGCCGGATAGTCGCCTTTTTGCAGTCTGGAATGATTCAGTACAGACTGTTGGTAATATTCGCGGTCATGGTCCTGCTTTCGATTTACTTTTTTTTCCAGGTAATCTGAGGAAATTTGCAGATGCACATGGTGCCCGCCAAATTCCCTTACCTTTCCGCAATTCTCCTTAGCTGCTTCGTCGGCATGCTGGCAATTATTCTGATCCCTCAGGAGCGAAAGCTCCTTATGAAGCAGGTGAGCGCCTTTTTCTCCGGGATTGCGCTCCTTTTGGCTCTGTACGTTTTTTTTGCCTATGACAAGGGCCTGGGCGGTCTCCAGTTCGTGGAAAACGTTAAGTGGATTCCGTCTCTGGGCATCAACTATTTCAATGCGGTTGACGGATTCAGCCTGCCCAATCTGCTGCTAACGGGCATTGTCTTCTTTACGGGCGTGCTCACGATGTGGGAACTGGAGACGAGGGTAAAAGAGTATTTTGCCCTCTATTTTCTGCTGGTAACCGGGGTGTTCGGGCTTTTCATGAGCATGGACCTGTTCTTCATATTCGTCTGGTATGACATCTCCCTTTTTCCCATGTACCTGCTGATAGCGGTCTGGGGCACGACCCGAAAAGAATACGGGGCCATGAAGCTGACCCTCTATCTTCTGGCGGGGAGCGCCCTGATTCTGCCTGCCATCATTTTTCTCTGGGCAAAGTCCGGCCTCAACACGTTTTCCTTCGTTTCGCTGATGCAGCCGGGACTGTTCAGTCCGGAAGCGCAAAAATTCGCGTTTCTGCTGCTGTTTTTGGGATTCGGGATCCTGGCGGGCGTTTGGCCTTTGCATACCTGGTCGCCGGTCGGGCATGTAGCTGCTCCAACTGGAGTAAGCATGGTGCACGCAGGCGTGCTGATGAAAATCGGCGCTTTCGGGGTGCTTCGGGTGGCTATTATGCTCTGCCCCCTGGGGTGGATTTACTGGGCAAAGCTCATGGCCGTGCTTGCCGCCACGGGGATAATCTACGGGGCGCTTGTCGGTTTGAGGCAGATCGATCTAAAGTACGTGATCGGATACTCCAGCGTGTCTCACATGGGGGTAGTGGGCCTGGGCCTGTCGACGGTCACCGTCGAAGGTCTGAACGGCGCGGTGTTTCAGATGTTTGCTCATGGCGTTATGACCGCCTTGCTTTTTTCTTCTGTCGGCTATATCTACGACCGGACCCATACGAAGCTTATCCCGGAACTTGGCGGCCTCAGCCGGATCATGCCGGTGGCCTCGGCGTTTTTTATAATAGCGGCCTTCGCGGGTATGGGCGTTCCCGGATTGGCGAATTTCTGGGGTGAACTTGTGGTCTTTGTGGCAGCTTTCAAAACTTATCCCGTTCTTGGCGTAATTGCCGTGCTGGCGCTGGTTGTCACCGCTCTTTTCATGCTGCGCGTCGTGCAGAGGACCTTTTACGGCCCTGGAAACGAGCGATACGCTCAATTGCCGGATATATCTCTGTCGCTGGGGATTCCCCGGATAATACTGGCGGGGGTCCTGCTGATCCTGGGGCTTTACCCCTCTTTGCTTTTCGACGTCATCCGGACCGCATCGGTTCCTTTCATGAGTGGATTGGCAAGATGAATTGGATAACTGCCGGCCCTGAAATATTCTACTTTGCCGCAGGCCTGTTTTTCCTGCTCGCGACATTTATTGGAGACGGCTCCAGGCCCCGAAAGGCGCCCCCGAAGGCTGGGCGGGTGGGGGGGCTGCCGAATCCGGCTGCGGCGGCTCGCCGCGAGCATCTGACGGCTCTTTTGATCGCCTCTGTGGGAATACTGGTTTGCCTGGTTTCGGTAGGCTTGGAGGGCCATCTTTTCATCAGGGCGTACAGGGTGGATATTTTCTCACAGGTCTTCAAGACGCTGATCTCTCTGGGGCTTTTTCTGATTATCTGCATATGCGGCGACATAACCGATATAAGCGAAGGCCGCCATCACGAGTTCTATTTCCTGCTGTTTACCTGCACACTGGCGCTGATGCTGCTGGTCAGCGCCGATCATCTGCTCTCTATTTACGTATCGCTCGAGGTTTCCAGCTACTCCCTCTACATTCTGGTCGCCCTGAGGAAAAACCGGAGTTTCGGGCTGGAAGCCGGAATAAAATATTTCCTCGTGGGGACTTTCGCCTCGGCAGTGATGCTTTTCGGAATGGCGCTTCTATATTCCACCTCCGGCACAACCTACCTTACCGATATGGCCAGGGTGCTGCCGGGGATAATCAACCGGCCGGGCGTAGTAATCGGTTTGCTGTTCACCCTTGGCGGGTTTTTTTTCAAACTGGCGGTATTTCCTTTTCATTTCTGGGCGCCCGATACCTACCAGGGGGCTGCGAACCAGGTCACAGCCTACATCGCTACGGCCTCCAAAGTCGCCGGCATCGCCGTTATTCTGCGGGTGATGGCCTTTGCAGGGCAGGGCAGCGTTTACCTCGTTCACATACTGGTGGTGCTGTCCGTTGTCTCGATGACCCTGGGAAACCTTGCGGCCATCGTGCAAAAAGACCTCAAGAGGCTGCTCGCGTTCTCGACAATAGCGCATTCCGGCTATGTGCTGATCGGGATACTGGTTTTAAGTCCGGCGGGATATTCAGGCGCCATATTCTATGCGGTTGCCCTGTTGGTCATGGAATTCACCGCTTTTATGGTGGTTGTGGAACTTGCTTCCGACGGCCGCAACCTGCAGATAAAGGAACTGGCAGGGTTGCACCGGCGCTCCCCGATCCTGGCCCTGGCCCTTATGGTGTCGCTTTTCAGCCTCGCCGGCATTCCCCCGACAATAGGGTTTGCGGGAAAATTCCTCGTTTTTGTGGCGGCCGTTCAAAAAGGTTATATAGCGCTGGTTATCATTGCAATGATAAACGTGGTTGTATCGCTCTACTATTACCTGCTGGTGATCAGGGCCGCCTACTTGCTCGAACCTGCCGAACCTCTCCCGCCCCTTGGCGTCTCTTTGCCCAAGAAACTGCTTGCGGGGGCATCCACACTGGTGATTGTGTCAGCCGGTTTTTGCCCCTACTGGCTCGTTCAACTCGCTCAGAGCGCCGCCCAAGCCCTGATGTGGAGCCGATAGACCCAAAGAGTGACCTGCACCAGGTTCCCCGAAGCGTCGTAGACCAGGTTTTTCTGCCCTGGATTGTTTATGGTGGTGAGTTCGTTGACATTATTACAGGTATAGTTGTCCAACTCATTATTATAGCCCGCACGGGGCAGGGGCTCGATGAAGGACTCAGTGTCCCGCAGGTCCTGCGCATTATATGTGTAAGCATACTGGGTGATGGTGCTGCCTGAAACGGTGGTCGTCATTTGCGTCAGCCGGTTGACGATGTCGTATTGATAAGTTGTAACGCTGCCGTTTGGCCGAGTGAGTGATTGCACCAGGGGGCTCGCCCCGGTATAGTATAAGAATAAGCTTGGCCACGGACAAGACCTTTGCCCCGCCTTTGGTTTCGCTTGCATTCCCTGCGCCTGACGAGGCAGGGATATGCGGGTCCCCGGCAACATTAGCCGGCAGTCCGGAGTCGTGTCCCATGGGCGGATTTGAGGCCTAAGGAACTGTCACCTGCTTCACCAGGCGGTTTCCCGCTGCGTCGTAAGTGTACTGAATCGTGGCGCCGTCGTCGTATTGCACCTGGATCAGGCGGTTCAGGCTGTCGTAAGTGTATTGGGCGCTGCCGGCCAACCCCGGGGCAACCGGGAGGAGGCACAACAAGGCCGCCAGGACGATTGTTTTGATGGACCGGCTGCTCATTACGATTTTCTCCTTTCGTATCCGCAAGTTAAACACTTGGAATGGGGTTTATCAGGCATAGCTCAAAACTCTCGGCTGAAAGTAGGCGATTCTCCGGTTAACGACGTCTTATGTCATCGACAGGGGACATATACCTTATCGTCCTGTAATAGCCACAAAAAACACCGATGCAATGATAGCGTTAATGGCCGAAACAGCACGAAAAACTATGATACCTCTGTTGGGACGCCGCCCTTGAGTTCGACACCATTTTAAATACGCGTACTCCATGTATCCGGGTGTGCCTGCCAGTCCCAAAACGAGTCTAACCCCAAGCCGACGAAGCCATAACCGAAAGGCAACCGTGCCTACGACCGCGATGAAGACAGACACTGCGAACCAAGTAAAAACAAGAATTTGACTTATGTTGGCATAGTTCACTTGTTGCATGGCGACTGCTCCGGAAATGCTCGGTTGTATAAAGTTGTTGTAGACCCCAAGCCGGGCGGTCCCAAAGCCAATCCTAACGATAGGCCTTGGTAGCCGGGGCCGGGCAGGTTGGAGAGCGTCTGGAAGTATCCGGCAGTGCCGATGTCGTAACTACCTGTGGAGCTTTGAAACGGTCCAGTCCAATCTCCACTCCCGGTTGCGATATTTCCAGTTAAGCTAAGTCCGGGCAGAAATCCCACAGAACCCACATCGTTTGGGGTGCCATAAGTGTATAAGTGCCATCTAGAGCTGGACGTGTACTCCAGGTTTAACCCATATACTCCGCCACCTCCTGATGTGATTGGATTGATTGTCGAGACCTCAAAACTGATGCCCGTAGCCCAAAGGCCAAATGGGTCAACAAAAATGATCGGATTGTTCGACGCGTAAACGTAAAGATTTGTCCCGAAGGGGGGCTTTCCGACACTATCTACAAACCCATACAAATTCTTCCCACCTGTCTCCCCCAGGGGGTCCCTGGTAAGCCAGCGGCCAAGGGACGGGGAATAGAACCGGTAGCCGTAATATGACAGCCCGGTCTGGGGGTCGTAGGCCTTGGTGGAAAAGCCCATGGGTTGGGTGACAGAGG
>Ga0187849_1002315_pt1 | contig 18414 bp, 17 predicted proteins | sample June2016WEW_4_10_2_FD_132412 | JGI IMG/M metagenome (GOLD analysis project Ga0187849, IMG submission 132412) | Peatland microbial communities from SPRUCE experiment site at the Marcell Experimental Forest, Minnesota, USA - June2016WEW_4_100 | ecosystem: Environmental > Terrestrial > Soil >...
CAAGCAAGGAAGGCGGGAGCAGCAGCATTTGTTTTCGGTCACAGGATTTGAACGTCTTTTCCATAGTGGGGCGATATTAGCATAAAATAGCTCCCAGTGCTATTTTTCCGACAGGCTCCTAGGACTGGCGCGGGTTTGCGCCCTATTAAAAGCCCCGGAAACTGGACAATGACGAAACTCAAACAGTCAACCGGCTCGGGCCAAACCAGTAGCTCGATACGTGAATATAAATGCTCAAAAAACGCGCCTTCTTACGGCTTAAAAGCCTGTTTCAGGCATTAAAATCATCGCTCTAGGAGTAAAGGTTCACCACAGAGGCGGGGCAATCGCCCTCGATCTCCAGGCTCCGCCAGGCGCGCACGCGATTGCGCGTGAGGCCGATACTCTGGAGGGCGCGGGAGATCTTTAAAGTGAAAAACCATTCCCCCGCTCTTTTCAGGGTCTGTTTTCCTTTTCCACTGCGTTCCCCTCTGTGTCCTCTGTGTCCTCTGTGTCTCTGTGGTGGAATTCGTCTCTCTCCTTGACCGGACTGTGTTGTCACAATGAATAATGCGGATTCTAAAACGAATATTCCAAGCCGGCAGTGGCTCCGTGAAAAAACACGCCGGAGTCGGAATTGACGCCAAGTGCTTGCACAGTATCCGGCTTAGTCGTATAAGTTTCCTGGATCTGTCCTGGCGCCAAAGCAACGCCTGCGAGCCAGAGCACTTCGTAACCGGCCTTTAGCACAAGCCTCTTGTTAACTTGATATTTGCACTGCAAGCCGGTTTCGCCAACGAAGGCGGCGTTGTTAGCCGAGGCGTACGACGGTCTCACGATCTTAAAGATGCTGACTCCGGTTGACTGTTCTGCGTTGTTGTCATAAATCCCGGCCTTTACCACTCCTTCAATCGAAAAGCGGCCACGCTCCAATATTTTTCCACCCGCACCGATCTGGAAACCATAAAGATTGTTATTCGTACTTGTATTCCAGAAAGGCGGAAAGCCTTCTGTGGGTACCAATGCACCCTGCAGATTTTCTTTCAGTTCGATCCAACGGAATCCGGCCAGCACGGTTACGCGGCGACAAGGATTCCATCGCACGTTGAGCTCTGCATTATAAAGTTTTGTAGCGTCGTCCCATGCCATTGCCTGGTATGGATGATCTTGAGTTTGGAGAAAGCCGCCAGGAGCCCTCATTACCAGCCAGTCTGGTGGATTGTCGGGCCCAATGGTTCTGGCGCCGCCCCAGTCGCCGATCTGAAAATACGACAATTCCAAGTCGTAGCCGGAATCGCCGTGGCGAATCAAACTTATTCTGGGTCCAGCGGAAACGCCCTGTTGAAAAGCGTTGCTGTTGAGAGCTTGAGTACCAGGGGTGGTGGGCGGCACTGTACCCGGCACTCGTTCAACGAGTGTTCGATTTACGCTGCCGATTCGGTTCAAGATGATGACGTCGGCTGAGACAGTCCATCGCGGAGGTCTACACGACTGAGAGCATCCTGTATCGCAGCAACCGGCACCCTGCGACTGGTCAACCGGTACCTGGGAAAACGACAGGGGCGAATCTTTACTATCCGCCGGTTTGTCTGTTGAATTCTCATGGTCTTCCGCTGAGGCAGTTATCGACAGGAATAGCATGGCGACCAGAGCACAGAGGAAATAGATGGCGATCAACAGATGTCTATTACGAAACGATCTAAAAAGAGTGCTCATGGTTTTATCTTTCAGATAAATACTTCGCCAATTTTGAGCGTTGTAATTATTCCTTGTCTCATATTCCATCCTAAATAATGCGTCAACTTGACCCCAACTGGAGCCGAACCGCATTTCCGGCTCGGATTGCATCCGAAAGAGTCTCTTGGAATGCCGAAAGTCCGTAAATCATACGATTTCCAATCAAAACCGGCAAGAAAAAGTGCCGATCACCGGGCCAAACAGGATCGGGCCTGATGGCGTTAGCTTAAGCTAACGCCATCAGGCCCGAGATCGTCAGCCTGCACCGCTTTCGGGGAAGAATTGGAGGGGGGCCGGAAATCCCCCCTGTCCGAGGACCGAAAAAACCTTCGCCGGCAATAAGCGGGCCGTTAAAAGGAAAAGGTTGCTCCCCCGGAAATCGTCGACTCCTGGAGAGTTGCCGGGCCCTGCGCGACGCCCGAATATGTGAAGACTGTCGTCCCGGCTACCGTAGCGCTTGCCGCATAGGTGTCGTTCGCGTTGCCGGAGACCTTTATGTAATTACCCTTTACCCATAGGCCAAGAGATATCCCGCGGCAAAGAGGCACTTCGTACTCCAACCCGCACTCCACGAAGTTTCCGAAGTTGCTCATCGAATACCTCTCCAGTTCCTGGCCGACTTGTAAGTATGAATGAGGGATATTGAGAAATGTATAGCTGTACTGCTGCGATACATCGGCGAATGCAATCGGGCTGTACAGCACGGTCAGCTTGAGCCGCTTGTTCGGGAATGGTTCCACCCTGGCGCCGATATACGGGATGTAGAGGTCATCGCGCATGTTGGAGGTGTACACATCTCCATAGAAACTACGAAAATTCTGTATTAACCCGGTGGGATCGCCGGGATTTCGGAAGTTCTCTGAGAAGGGGCTCCAGCGGAAGCCCAAAAGAAGCGACACGCACGGGCGGTAATGGTAGGCCACGCCGGTTTCGATTGAACCCCACAGGAGATCCGAACCCTGCCAGCCGACCGGAAATTGTCCTGCCCAAAAAGGCTCCGCCGGCGTTACGGCCCCAACGTTTGCCGGGATTGCAGCCTCACCGTTTAGAAAGATGCCCCACTTTTCATGCGTCATCTCGGTTTCAAGCCGTCCCATCCAGAGATTCGCGTCGTTCAGCCTGAAGTTTAGCGGACAGGGGGGCGCGAATAACTCAATTGGTTGAATACCGCTGAAGGGCAAATTAACATCGAAGTTCATGTTCAGGTGTTCGACGCCCCCTTTGACCCGCGCTTCGAATTTCCACGCGCCTTCCGATGAAAAAAGAAGGCTGTTTACAGGATTAGGATAGGAAACTTTGCCGCCCGGCTGGTCCGCCGGGGTTTGTGCCCAAACAGGGGCGGCGAAAGCCAAAAACACGACAGATGCCAACAGCAAGCCCGCTTTTCTCATACTCTCCTCCTCGATTAAACGACAAGTGCCGGCCGGGATGGAACTGGAAGTATCAGCGCCCTTTTTTCTCCTGTAAGTAAGGCATGAAATTTTTTCAGTCAAGCGGTCTTCTGAAATGTGCCGATTATTCCATTCCGTAGGCATAAAGTAAAATTGATTATCATTGAATACCGCCGGGGGTGCTCTTCAAAAGAGGTCCGAGATTCGATGCGCTTTGGACCCGATTCAAGTCTGACCGTGCCGCTTGTATTGCCGTTTCTATTGCCGTTTCTATTGCCGCTTGTGGTTGCCGTTTCTCGTTGCCGTTTTGCATGGCTTCTCAGGGTGTGCCAAACTGTTTGTGAGAGTTCAGTACAAGAACAGTAGATCCACCGCAGAGGCGGGGCATAGTCCGGTCAAGGAGAGGGTACTATGGTTAAGGATAAGTGCCGAAAACCTCACTGCAGAGCCGGGCATAGTCCGGACAGGAAAAGGCCAAAACATTCTCACCACAGAGCTTCCGGCTAAAGCCGGTAAGCGGATTGACCAGATTATGGGACATGGTCCGGACAAGAAGAGGGCACAGAGAAACGAAAATGGGTATGCAGGAAAAACCTTAAGCAAACAGGGACCTGCCTTCTTTGGTTTTGACTGTTCGTTAGATTGCTTTCCTCCGTGCCCTATCCTTGACCGGACTATGCCCCGTCTCCGCGGTGAACCCTTACAGGAAAGGTCGTGACATGACGAGAAGCCGAATCGATGATAAGCTATTACTTCATTTACTCAGGAACGGGAACACCGTCACCGCAATCGCCCGCAAGATGGGAGTGGACAAAGCGACCGTATCCAGACGGTTGAAAGCGTTGAAGATTGCCATAAACCGGAATGTAACGATCCGGGCGGCCCATAAGATTGTCGACCGCGAAATCAACGCGCTGGACCAATTGCAGAAGATCAACCGAGACGCTAATGAGCTGCTCGACCTGCTCATGCGCTGGAACCGGGGCGATGAAGAGGCTCTTCAGGTACTCGAATCTCAGGTCCGCAAAATCAAGGTCCGGGGGCAGGAAATGGAGATCACCCAGTACAAATCCAAGGACCCGCGAGAACTCGTTTTGATGGTTATGCAGGAAATCCGGGAGCAACTGAAGCTGCAGATCGAAATGTTCCAGATGCTTTTCGATATGCGGGCGGCCCAGCAATTTCAGGCTGAAGTATTGGAGATAATCGGAAGTGTTTCAGCGGAAGTAAGAGATGAGATCATTCGCCGGCTCACGGAAAGAAATGCTCTTCGGTCCGCCGTTGACCTCAATTGATTAACTCATTCACCACAGAGGCACAGAGAAACCTTGGGCCGCAACCAAACAGATAAAGGGCATCATCCACAGATTACGCAGATAACGCAGATAAAACATGGAGTTACAAGAACATTCCGAAAAAATTGCAAAAAACTCTATGTTGGTCATACAGAGAAAAGGGAAGGGGCATGCAGGAAAAGCCCGATTTTATAAGTCTATCCAGCCAGCCCGTAGCCCGTGGGATGGGTGGAGCGAAGCGCTACCCATCGCTCTACACGCTTTCTGTGCCTCTGGAAGGAGAAAGCCCACCCAGGTCAGAGATCGGTTTCAGTGCCAAAAATGAGCTTTTAAGGGGATAATAGCCCCCGTTTTTTAGCGCAGAGTATGCTGCTCAGGTATTTGCGGCGAGGACATCGGCGGCGACTGATACTGAGGCATGGGTTGTTGGTACTGAGGCTGCGGCATTTAGGGCATTACCGTTTAATTAAACTGAGCAAAGGCAAGCGCTGCTAAAAATATTACGGCGATTACCACGAGAATCTTTTTCACGGGAATGTGTTACTTACCTTGGGACGCTACAGCTTTGGAACGGTACAAATTTGGAATTCAGTGTCACAAACCGGGATTTATGGCACAGATTTACAAGGTACTTAGTGGATGTGCTGCGGTTCTATCCACCGATCACGCCGGCAGAGGCTTCGCTCGTCGTGTTGCTATTCCCTCCATTGCAGATCCTATTGATATTGCAAGGGCTTCCAGCCGCTGTAGGGGCCGTACTCTGTGCAGGTTGTAAAATTATTGGAGCCGTCCAGGGTCCAGATGGATGCAGATCCTCCCGTTCCCGCCCAGAGCAGTCTTGTTCCATCGGAGTTATAGTTGTAGCTCACGGGCGTCCAGCCGCTGTAAGGGCCGTAGACTTTGGAGGTTATATAATTATTGGAGCTGTCGAGGGTCCAGATGGATGCAGATCCTCCCGTTCCCGCCCAGAGCAGAGTTCTTGTTCCATCGGAGCTATAGCTCGAGCTCACCGGCGTCCAGCCGCTGTAAGGGCCGTAGACTTTGGAGGCTATATAATTATTGGAGCCGTCGAGGGTCCAGATGCATGCAGATCCTCCCGTTCCCGCCCAGAGCAGGGTTCTTGTTCCATCGGAGTTAGAGATGCAGCTCACCGGCGTCCAGCCGCTGTAAGGGCCGTAGACTATGGAGGTTATATAATTATTGGAGCCGTCGAGGGTCCAGATGGATGCAGATCCTCCCGTTCCCGCCCAGACCAGGGTTCTTGTTCCATCGGAGTTAGAGCTGTAGCACACCGGCGTCCAGCCGCTGTAAGGGCCGTAGACTTTGGAGGCTATATAATTATTGGAGCCGTTGAGGGTCCAGATGGATGCAGATCCTCCCGTTCCCGCCCAGACCAGGGTTCTTGTTCCATCGGGGTTAGAGATGTAGCACACCGGCGTCCAGCCGCTGTAAGGGCCGTAGACTGTGGAGGTTAGATAATTATTGGAGCCGTCGAGGGTCCAGATGGATGCAGATCCTCCCGTTCCCGCCCAGACCAGAGCCCTCGTAATGGATGCGTCGTAAAGGGAGAAAATCGTGCCGTCACCGCCGTTATGTGGGCCGTAGGCACCTCCCCCAGAGGTCATCCCGTAGAGCGTGGACCCAGAGAGCGTGAGGGAGCCGTAAGGATAAGCCCCATCCCCAGTCCCCACTACATGCCTGTCGAAGCTGTACAGCACCTGGTACCCTGTGCCGTCCGTGTTTATCTGGAAAATCGTGCCCCAGCCGTAGGTGCCAGCGTAGTAGCCTCCATAACAGGTCATTCCGTAGAGCGTGGACCCCGAAAGCGTGAGAGAGCCGGCAGGAGAAGCCCCATCGTTTGCAACACTGCCGCTGCCGAAGCTGTACAGCACCTTTTCAATGTTTGTCTCAGTGTTGAACATGAAAATCGTGCCGTAGTCGTTGGCGCCTCCCGAATTGGTCATCCCGTAGAGGGTGGACCCCGAGAGCGTGAGGGAGCCAAAAGGATGAGCCGCACCAAAATAGTAGGCGGAGAAGTTGTACAGGACATGGTACCCGGAACCATCTGTGTTTATCTTGAAAATCGTGCCATCGGGGCCGGTGCCACCCGCGTCGGTCATCCCGTAGAGGGTGGACCCCGAGAGCGTGAGGGAGCCAACAGGATAAGCCCCATCGTAGTCAACACCACTAGGGCAAAAGTTGTACAGCACCTTGTACCCGTTGCCGTCCGTGTTTATCTGGAAAATCGTGCCGCTCGGGCTCGCGCCGGTGCCACCCGCTCCGGTCGTCCCGTAGAGCGTGGACCCAGAGAGCGTGAGGGAGCCCGAAGGATAAGCCCCATCGTTTGCAACACTACCGAAGGAGTACAGCACCTTGTACCCGGCGCCGTCCGTGTTTATCTGGAAAATCGTGCCGTAGCCGTAGGCGCCTCCCGCAGAGGTCATCCCGTAGAACGTGGATCCCGAGAGCGTGAGGGAGCCGGCAGGAGAAGCCCCATCGTTTGCAACACTGCCGAAGGAGTACAGCACCTTGTACCCCGTGCCGTCCGTGTTCATATGGAAAATCGTGCCCAAGCCCCCGCCGGAGGTGCCGGGGTTGGCCCCTCCCATCTCGGTCATTCCGTAGAGCGTGGACCCCAAGAGCGTGAGGGAGCCAAAAGGCGACTGCCCATCTGGATAACCGCTGAAGTTGTGCAGGATGGAGTCCGCAGGCTGCGAATTAGAGGGGTTCGCCAGCACGCCGGCCATGATGCAGATGAAAACCGAAATGCCCATAACCAGCCCAAATTTCTTTTCTCTTCTCATTTCGTTTCCTTCATGCAGAGGCAGACCCAACAGTTGTGTTTGGGGAATGGCAACGGTTTGCGGTTTACATAAAACCACAAGTCGTCCACTTGCCGTCTAAATCGCATTATGGCAGGCGGTTTTGAATATTTTGAAAACTAAAAAAGCGCTGTGGCAAATCATTTTTTTAACTGCTCGCCACTTTAGCGGCCGCATCAAGTCGAACAGCCACTGTTGGCCGGCTAACACGGGCAGCTTGACGCAAAATCCTGGCCACCAGGCGCTAGGATTCGACTTTTGCAATTACTATAACTGACAAAGGGATGTGGCCTATGCTTTCGAAAAACTTTAATAATGTCAAGTTGTATTTAGAGGCGGTGCACGGTTCGACTCCTGCATCCTCTCCAAATGGCCGCAAAAAATAAAGGCTCGGAGCAGGAAAACGGCCCATTCCAAGCCTTCACTGTTTTAACCGGAATAATGCATCAACTTCTCAGCTCGGCATCCAAACTGTCGCTCAAACGGGGTCGATAAATCAATATCTCGATATGCGAAGATAAATGATCAAAAAACATGCCTTTTTACGGCTTAAAAGCCCATCCCATTCACCACAGAGGCGGGGCATAGTCCGGTCAAGGAAAGGGCACAGAGAAAAGGGAATGGGCATGCAGAAAAAGCCTGAAGCAAACAGGGATCTGGCTATTAGTTTTGTAAATTTGTTCAACCGTTTTTCTCCGAGTTCTCTCCATTACCTGTCTATGAGCAGTCCTCTGCGGTGAGTTCACAGTTTTTTAAAGCTATTCCTGCAAATCTTGTGTCGCAAGGCTTCTCTCTGTGATCTCTCCTTGGCCGGACTATGCCCCGTCTCTGTGGTGAAACGGTTCGCCTTGATATCTTCCAGCCGTTCACAGTCACCTAATACCTGGCTTGGCACGATTCCATTTTTCCGCCACTATGATTCGAAGGCAACCAACACGATGTCGGCGGCTTGCTCCCGAATTGGAATGAGCGCCTGGTAGGCTGGGGAATTGTACCATCCCGTAGCAGACTTTGCGTCAGGGAAGCGAATAACGACACAATCAAGGTACGAATGTTCGCCGCTCAACACGCCGACGCGGTGGCCCCGAAAGAGCACTTCACCCCCCCATTGAAGGAGAGTTTCAGGGACTTTGCTGCGATATTCACCCCATTTGCCGTTGTCCTTGACTTTGATATGACCTATTACCCATGCAACCTTTTCAGCGCCTCCGGTCTGAGTGGCCTGGGCTTCCTTCGGGGAAACGAGCCCATTAATCTTTCCAGCAACCAAGCCGGCGCCCAAGGCTGCCCCCAACTCCATCAAGCCGCGTCTCGACATCTTCGTCATGATCCAACCTCCTTTTGAGTTCACCTTGTTTTCGCAGTTCAATACTCTGCCTGTATATACCCGATTTTAACCAAAAACAAACTTTGGGTCTGCCAGCGCTTCTTCCGGCTTCATGTAAGCATGATCGGGATAGAGTTCATTAGCGTTTAGAATATCAGGACCATCAAGACACGCGAGTTTGCATAATACATAAGTGGCGTAATTGATGCCGTGCCTTTCCCGGTCGGGCTCAGCACCTCCCTTTGCGGACACTTTGACAGGATCACCGTGCTCCTTCAAGTACATGATCGTCTCTGTGGACACGTGCTCAAACTCGAACGGGTAATCCGGCCAAAATGAATTGAGCATCCGGAGCAACTGCTTCTGGGTTACCACGTTTGCATACATCTGTACCGCTTTGTTTGCCGTGCGAGGGTCAATGACTGCTCTGGCGCAGATGGATCCTATGTCTTTAAGCGAATGAGTGGGGAAAGTGCAGTCGAGATTTCCAAATGTTGTAATACGCTTGAACAGCCGCAGGTTTGGCAAAAAATAATCAAATATTCCGCCTGGGAACAGGAGAGTCCATTCCAGCCCGGACGCCAAAACCCGTTCCTGAAATTCCTTTTTTGCATCAAAGAGAGTACCCACTCCATAATCGAGGCATTTAGTGTTTGTGCCGAATTCGTCAGGAATGAACCGCCTGACCCTCGCCTCGATGGCAGCCTCCAGGATGGGGGGCCCCAACTGTCTCACCAGGCGGGCATTGGCGCGCACGGCCACTATTGCGATATCGCAGCCGGAAAGAATGGAGGCCATTTTCTTAATGCCGGTAAGATCCTCTTGAAAGATTGGCAGCATGCCCTGGGTCTGAAGTTTGTCCAGCCGGCTTTGGTTGGCTGAGGTTCGTCCGCGGGATATGGCCAGTACTTTATGCCCAAGCCTTTTCAGTTCGAGTGAAAGGATCATTCCCACCTGTCCCGAGGCTCCGATTACTGCGATTTTCATTCGAGACTCCATTTCGAAGTGAACTGCCTGTATGCCTTAATAATACTGCCACACAAGCGGCTTCGGGTCAAAAACTTGTCGTTATCCTGAGTGCGAGGTTACCCTGCAAATAGTTTGCGCAAACGGGGGGAAATAGGCAACATGGTGCGATACCTTGACTTTATTGCTTCGAAATACCACCTGACGTTAGGGTACTAGCTACGGCCTCCAAGCCTCGCATTGCGTGCTCGTGGCCCGTCATGTTTTCGAAGCAACTCATCCGGCGACCCGGCGTTTATATCACCGCGTTGGGGTCAGACCCTATTTCGTACGAGTGATTGTTGAAACAATGGACAGTCCGTAGCCCGTAGGATGGGTGGAGCGAAGCGCAACCCATCACTCACTTCCCTTATCTACATATCATTCTCCAAACTCCCGATCCAAGAGGTCGTCGCAGCCGCCCCAATCCGGAGGGTAGACCCCGCTCCTCACGTATTCATGAAATGTTGAGTGCGGCCAATCAGAAACTCGCGATACCAACTTATGTTTTACTGGGTTGAAATGGATATAATCGAGGTGACGCTGCAAATCTTCTTCATCCCGCACGGTATGCTCCCAAAACCTGCGCTGCCAGATCCCGCGTTCACCCTTCATTGCTCGGCTGATTGAAACACGTTCACCCAAAGGAAGCGCTCTCGAAAACCGCGCTTTGATACGCCGCCAGCGATTTGAATAGTCTGAATCTCCGTGGGGCAGTCGCCATATTGTGTGCAGATGGTCTGGAAGCACAACAAGGGCAAGTTTGACGAAGGGAGCGCGTTGATGCTCATCCCGAAGTGCGGCCTTCAAATTTTGAACGTGTTGCACCAGTATATCGAGATGCCTTTGCGCGATGGCCACAGTGAAGAAATATGTACCACCCGCCAAACGGTTGCGACGGTAGTTGGTCATTTTCCATCCGGCATGTAATCGGTGTTCGTCCGGAAAGTGATGGGTTTCGCTCCGCTTTACCCATCCTACGCACTCCGTTTAGCCCACCCTACTACTTTGGCAACAGATACCTGGCTCGGCCCGGCCCCATTTTTCACGTGTAAGTGCATAAGTTATTGTTTTGTAAGCCCGGAGATTCCCGCGATAATGAATGATGCCAGGACGTAGCCGAATATCTTGTGAACATAGAAGTAATATTTTGCCCGGCCGCCCAGATGTGTGTCGTAATTTCTTTTATCTAACTGGATGATAGGCAGCAGCAGATCCAGACTATAGATAAAGCACCAAACAGGGCCCTTGCACTTCCCCTGAAACGTGCGCATGGCTATCAGCCAACCAGCCACAATAAGAGCACTTACCCAGCCAAGCGACCAAAAGATATGGTACCCGTAGCCAATTGAGCACCGCTGTGCGGCCAACGAAAACCAACTCAGCCATTGATGCCGGACCCATGCTTCTTTTTGTTCTCGTTCTTTTTTGGCGAAAAGTATTTCGTTAGCCTTATCCGGGAACCCCATTTTTTTCACAACATCGGCACGCTGCTCGTAAGGTTGGGGGGAGTAGGTTTTTTGCTTCTCCAGCCACCCGATATTAGATTTTTCGTCTCCGGCAGAGCCACCCAAATGACTGTACTTGAAACCATCCAACTCCAGGTTTGGCGGCCAAGCGTTCTCTTGATCCTCTATAGCACCAATTTCCGTGTTGCGGAGAATCAGCCTGGAGCCTTGCATCACCCATTGTGTTTCCCGCCCTTTTTCGTCTCGCCCGAGCCTGAATTCTCCTCCAATATGGGTGCCTGCCAGATCAAGGGAATTAAACGCACTTCCCGAAATGGACAAGTGCGATTCGATTCGAGATAAAATCATAGATACTTGATTATCAAACACTGCCCCATCGCCCATCGAGAGATGGCCTCCCACCTTCATGCTGTTCATGTGTAACTCTCCGCCAAATTTAGACTTAGCCATATACACGCTGCCATCTATCTTAGCGGCTACAAGATTCACCTTGGTAAACTCCGCCCCGTCGTTCATGAAGAGATCCCCGCCCACCTTCATGCCGTACATATCCAGTTTGTCGCCAAACTTACACTTGGCCATATACACGCTGCCATCTATCTTAGCGTATATAAGCTTCACTTCGGTAAACGCCGCCCCTTTGCCCAGCGAGAGATCGCCGCCCACCTTCGTGCCGTACATGTCCAGCTTGCCACCAAACTTAGAATTAGCCATATACACGCTGCCATCTATCTTAGCGTACATAAGCTCCACTTCGGCAAACTCCGCCCCGGTTTCCAGCGAGAGATCGCCGCCCACCTTCGTGCCGTACATGTCCAGCTTGCCACCAAACTTTGAATTAGACATATTCACTTCGCTATCTATCTCAGCGGCTTCAAGATTCACCTCGGTAAACTCACCCCCGTCGCGCATCCAGAGATAGCCGCCCACCTTCATGCAGTTCATGCTCAGCCCGCCTCTAAATTTAGAACCCGACAGCATAACAAATGACGAAGTCTTCAATCGGTCCAGGGTGACATCCTTTAAAAAAGTACAGTCTACCAAAGACATGCATTGAATGAGAGTCGCATCAGACAAATCAACAGGCTCGACGAACCGTGCACCCTGAATTCTCGCACCTTTATACGTCAGGGCGCTGCGGTAGGGTTCACGGAGCAGGATGGTCTTAAGGAATTCAGGTCGCAGTACACAGCTTTTCGGCCATTCTTTGAAGTCCGCGGTCTTTCCGGCACAGACGCTTTCCCATACCCATTTTCCCTGGGGCGACCAGCCCTTTTCTGGCGGCACCCTGCAAACTTCACCAGGCGGAGAGGGTTGTCCTTTCAAATCTCTCTCAGCAGAGTACGAACATACAGAGCCGACTGCGGCCAGTAAAAAGAGCGCAACGGAAGAAAGGGTCATAACTAAATACAAGCTCTTACGGTTCATAGTGTCCCGTCCTTTTGCTCAGGCCTCACTTAAGGTAAGCAAATGATGGAAAGAGGATGAAACAAGTGCCGCCCTGGTGAGGGTTTAACACTGCCGCAGGCTCGTCGTCGCCGGCGTAGCAAGGCCGCAAGAATGACTGGCTTGTCGTGTGCAATCGTGTAACATCTGAAGTGCTCTCGGTGTTTTGGATGTCTTTGTCAAGGCCGTCAAAAGCTTGGTCTTTATTATCGGCGGTGACGGAACAACCCCTTAATGACAGAACCGGTTTCACTGCAAAATGCGCCGGCGTTGTGAACAAGTGTACCAGAGAATTCAATTTAAGGAGTTTTTTTGTGAAGAGGTGCTTAAGGACCTACAACTTGTCGCAATGGCTCGATTTTATCAGGTCTAAAGACCCAATAACGTAAGGATATTGCGATTTCCGAGCGCAACCTCCATGCCGCGTTATGCGTGTTTAGGGGCAAATTACGGCCTTGTCCGCCAGAAAGCGATGGGTTTCGCTTCGCTTTACCCATCCTACGCACTACTACGCACTACGCACTACGCACTGTAAGGGTAAAGCCCATCCATGTTAGAGATCGGTTTCGGTACCAAAAATGAGCTTTTAAGGGGATAATAACCCCCGTTTTTTAGGATATTTTCTTCGGAAACAGATACTTGGCTTGGCCCGACTCCGTTTTTAGCTGTCACCGCACGCAAGGCCATTTTCCAGACGCATTCAGATATAGGCCGGGGGGAGATCGTTGATCCTCGAACATTTTAACCTGGAAGCTCCACTCAAAAAAGCGCCTGCCGGGAGCAAGGCCGGGGTAACTATTGAACAGGTCGCCTCATAAACACGGCAATTGTCCCATAGAGCGGGCCATCGACAGCGTCGATAGAATGTTCAATATCTATATTTTTCCCGAGTTTACTGGTCCAAACGTTGTCTGACAGCTGACGTGCTGCGTGGGTGGGCTCGCCGGTAGCATCCGTATATATGGCGATTTTCTCAAAACCGTCCTCGAACTTAGGATTGTCGCAAACTTCATAATTAAGAGTTCGAAAAGCATCAATAAAGCTCTCGAGTCTCAATGCAATAGAGACGCCAGGCGGCCAATAGGCTTCAGCAGGCCACCACAATTGGGAGGAATCACCAGCAGCCCAAGCAATGCAATTATAGCCCCGGTCGCATGGGCTAGTCTTGTGATGGTTAGAACCGTCTAAAAGAGGAAAGTGCTGCTTTGCAGACGGGCTCTTCACGCAGGTCACAGACCCTCCACCATTCGAGCCAAACTTTGGTCATGGCTTGCAGATCGCCACGCTTATCGGGAGGTACTGGATCGCATCCAGTAATTGCCTTTAGCGCTGGGAACCAATAGTCTGGCTCATTTTGAAGCTCGTTGATAAGCAAGGGGACGGCAACAGGCCCCATTCCGATAATCTGTAGGTAAGCGGGATGAGAAATCATCGCGTGGATTGAAGAGAGAAATTCAGTATCCCTTTGCCATTCATCTCTTAGTTTGATGAATCTTTCAAGTGGTGGCCTGTCCCATTCTCTCGAAATCGGCTGAAGATAATATTCTAAAAAATCTTCAAATGCGTCAAAAACAACTTGAGATTCCTGAGCGATTCCCTTGTTTAGTGATTCACGGACTTCTGCAAGGTCAATCAGCTTTTCGGGCCAGGAAGCTAACGGAATTCTCATTTGAACATCTCCTTCGTCTTTTCTGTTAAGCTCTTGAAGAATATGTCATTTTTGAAATCCCGCAATTTTTCAAAAGAATACCATAAATCCTTAGTGTTTGGCGAGAGTTCAATGGTTTTAACAACATCTATATCGAAAATTATTGGGAGCCCAGTTTCGTCGGCAGGTTGGGCTGCCTGATTTATCATTCCCAGTGCAGGTATTTCCTCGTTCACAATTTCAACTCTGAGAAAAAATGACCTAAAGATTTGTGGCAATTCAGGGCTGATTTCCGGACCGGTCAAAAAGTATTCTTTGGTATCGACACCAAACGGGATCACAATCCTATTTATGTATCTGAGAGAAAACCGTCGAATCTTAGTGGGCCTAACTATATCGCGGTACATCTCCCAGAGTTCCTGGGCTTCACATTTGAAAGCCTGCCAAGACTCATACGGTTTAAGTTTATTAAAAGTGAATCCATTGAAACGCGATTGCACCACCTTCCCGCCTGTGGGTGATCGGAAAAGATACCCGATAGAGCTTGTCGCAAAAGTCGGGCTTTTCGACAGGAGTGCTGGTAGCTCGACTTTGAGTTTGCTCTCTATTTTCTCCTCCCTTCGAGGGAATCTTTCTTGAATAGGCGCGTGAATCGCGGCAAGGTCGCTGAGGTTAGTAGTGGAAGGCAAGGACACTTGGATGTCCAAGATAGCCTCAGTAATAGGGGCGTTTGGAAAGGTAGGGTAGGAAGGCATTTGCGCACCGTCTGGATGAGTGGGTTAGGCAAACATACCAAAACCCGCCCGAGTTACGCGTTCACAAGCGAGTTCTTATAATCACCTAAATTCATTAAATGCCGGATCGCACATTCAAGACAATAATCGAAAAAGCAATATCCAGCCGAAGCTGTTATAATCCTGAATAATGCATAAACATGCCTGTCAACGGATGCCGAACCGCATTGTAGATTGGATTCTGGGCCAGAAACTTCTGAAACAATCCCAAGGCTCGTAAAACGATACGATTTCCCAATCGAACATGCAAGCGAAATGTCAACGGGACTCGTTTTTGTGATTTGAGGACACACTCCTTCCTCGGAGTTGATTAGCTCGTTCCCCCGCCCCATAGTGTTGGGTGGGCTCAGGCGAAAACTCCACGCTTAGCGAGGCGTGGTCATGTGGGACGGGGTTCGGGATATCCGAAAAATCAACTTCAGGGTCTGCATCTCGGCCATAATCTGTCCCCTTCCGCCTAAAAGCGGTACATGGAATGACCAGGTTAACCCTCTTCCAGCCCTTAGGCAGAAATGAGAATTTCAGTTCTACATCGCACCAATAGCATGCCACGAAAGGATTTAGCCTTGCCAAACGGCAACCAGAAACGGCAACCAGAAACGGCAATAGAAGCGGCAACCGGAAGCGGCAAAAAGCAGAGATGTAGAAAGTTTTTCACGGTGGAGTGAGTTGACTGAACACAGAGTGAACTGGACCGGGCCCGGCTCGGTAGAGCTGAATGTTGAAACAATGGCAGGGCAGTCTAGCTGATATTGACGATTGCCAACCAAAACCTTTTTGCTTAAGATGATTGCTAATCCGCATCCGGTATAATACTAGAGTGACAGTTCAGGGCAATTGAATGTAGCCGGGGGGTGCTCTCCGACCGAGAGCTGAAATAATACCCTCGGAACCTGATCCAAGTCTGACCGAGTAATTTTAGGTTGTGTTTTGCTATGGGTTTCTATAAGAACTACACAAGGACGGCGGTGGATCACCCTAAGCTTGCTGCCGTTCTGCCGGCTCCAAATCGCAGCTCAATCTATTTCGTCCTGACTCTATATAATATGGTAAGGCGCAAAGGTACTTCTATGCCTCCCGCCGAGGTAATTCGGATTTGGTATTTGAGCAGCGAATCCGAACGGCGCACCGTCTTTACTTTTTCCAACGGCAGCCCACAGGATATTAGAGCGGACCAGTTCCTGCGCCACACCGAGCATCTCATCCGTAAGCCCGCCGGGTAGCGCCGCAACCGCGCCATTCACGCCAAACATGATAAGTTGCCCAGGCATGATTTCGGCCATTTGAGTTTTATCGAAAAACAGCCCCGGAGGAACTGTCTGTATCCCTCTAACTGTGAGTTTGTCACCGAGATAGATCAGAACCGGTTGGTCATTGTCCCTGGTTAGAACCTCCGTCCAGGCGGCAATTTGGTTTGTGCCTTTTGCTCTCCGGCCGAGCAAAGGATGGCGGATCGATGGTTCCAGAATCGGATCAACCCAATCTGGCGGGAGGTCGGGAAGCGGCAACACGGTATAGGCTGTCCCATCAGGATCTATGGATGCATACTTGCCGGAATTTGTTATGACGTGGCCTTTAAACTGGGGAATTTTGCCATAAACATATGCGGTCGCCGCCAGGTCGGCAATAGAAGGCGTAGGGTCCGCTGCCAGATGGTTGTGGATCATATAAACCGTATCCGCACGGAGGTGTCCAATAAGGTCCCGCATGAGCCCCATATACTCTTCCGGGTCGCCAAGACAAATTCTTGTAGCCCCTGGAGTTCCGCATGAAACGCCTTCATGATGTACTGCAATATTATCTCCACCAAAGAGATATCTAAGTTCCATACATTTCGGGTTTCTCCAGTTCCGTCAAATTGAAAAAACGCCGTCGTCACTGCTTTGGGTTTGACCGATTGCTTCAAGCGGTTTCTTTCTCGATGTGTCTAAATGAATTTCCGATGGTGCTGAAGGGCGCGAGTTGAACAGGAGCTGTGGTTCCATAATTGTCCAGGTCTGCCGATCGAATTTCCCGTTGTACATCAGAAGACCGGTTTCCGGATCCATCCCCAGCTCATCATAATGGAATAAGTCCTCCTGCGGAGGCATTAATTCAAGCATTTTTCTCCCTCCAGCGTGCAATTCTCCAAGACATAAGCGCCCCCCAATGGGGTACATTGCCAATGCCAACGCTGAGATATACTACAGTTGGAGGACGATCTCATCTGTTCCGGCAAAAAAATGTTCGGTATCGCGACCGGAGTGGCGTGCTCTACCTGCCTGAATGTCGAGCCGGTTAGATGAACGAGCGAGCTTCGGGATGGGACGAATGGACAGGGAAAGCGCTATCTTTGGTTCAAGCTGAAGGGGCAGGACCAATACTACTACGTTAAGTCGTTAAAGTAAATTTTGATAAGTATCAAATTTCGACCAACCGTCCGCCCTAAACTCAAGAGCATTGAGTCTAAAGGCGTGCCGTCATCTGGCGCTTATGGGTGTGTCCTATAGTATTCATCCATGCATTTTCCTACGAAATTGCCTTCTTCTTTGCCATCAGGAGACGTAATTGTCCAATCGACCACCTCGGACTCCGGGAACACGTACAGCTTGCCGAATTGATAAGATTTCACCCTTATCAGCTCGGTTGCAAGCACCGCAGTAACCTTCCCGTCGGAGATTTTGCGGACGTCCATGAATGCATTCTCGTTAATGTTATTCTCCTGAAGATCTATTGTGACCAAAAACCTGTATCCAGCGGGCAAGCCGGATTGGAATCTGGCCTTGGCCTGCGGATACGTTCTTTTAGCCTCTTCAACGTAGGGTTGCCTCATTTTCACAATGAAGTTTCTCCCAAATTCCCTTGGCGTATCCTGTGGTCCTCTGTAATCAGACATTCCTGTTTCTTCCCCTCTTTCATGGGAATCACCGGCCCAGGCCGCCTGAGACAGGCTGGAGATGACTATGATAAGTAAGGACGCAAATATTGATCTCACCATGTCCTTTTCTCCCAGTTCAATCCCTGTTCTGGTTATGCGGCGGAGTCTTTTCCAATGCCATCGAGGAGAAATAATCGCGCAAATGGCGGATTGGCACAACCTAAATCACTCATTCGTATTCGACTGTGACAACATTCTCGTATGAGAGAGTAAGTAAAACACTATGCAGTTATTCATGTCCCCCCGAAACACCCTGAAATCATTAAAAGACCTGTAGGTGGGGTGCCGAGCTAAGCGGCCCCACCAAGGCTTTTCGACGCAGTTGGCCTATTTCTTTTCCCGATCCTTCCGTATTGTGTCAGCAGATGTTCGAACCTGTGTTCCGGCAATCAGGTTGAGGAGTCTCGTACAGCTAGTGCAGCGTCAACTAAGTTCCTATATGTAAGAACCTACAGCCCGTCATTCCGGCGAAGGCCCATGGCCGTCAACTTTAGCGGATGTGTCGGGGCAATCTCTTCACCCTGCTGCGCTCTCTTCGTGCCACTTTTGTGTTCTCCGTGGTTGGCTGGGGCTGTCCTTATCAC
>Ga0187849_1002317_pt1 | contig 18403 bp, 15 predicted proteins | sample June2016WEW_4_10_2_FD_132412 | JGI IMG/M metagenome (GOLD analysis project Ga0187849, IMG submission 132412) | Peatland microbial communities from SPRUCE experiment site at the Marcell Experimental Forest, Minnesota, USA - June2016WEW_4_100 | ecosystem: Environmental > Terrestrial > Soil >...
CGACCCGGTATAGCCGGCCGAGAGTCGTGGCGGCAGAAGGCTGCGGGCCACGAGGAAAATGGCCTTGACTCGGGGACAGTTCGCGCACCTGAGCACCACCGATCTCATGCACTGGCAACAACATCCCCTGGCCTTGCCCATTACCGACCCGACCGAGTGTTCTTTGGGGACGGGCTGTGGCGGATACGTCCTGTCGAAGCAGCCGATCGAGGACACCCGGGATTGGATTCGACCCGCCAGCCAGGCGCTGCGTGATGCCCTCGGCGCTCCGGTCGTATGCGAATTCAAGGGTGGCCGTTACCTCTACGCCGGTTTCCCCGGTGGTGCGAGCTATGCCCAGGAACTCGTTTTTCGTGAACTGGTCCAGGAACCGGACGGCAGTTTGAGCATGAAATGGCCGGCAGAGATGATCCCGCCGACCGGGAACAAGCTCGCTCTCCCGTGCGAACCTGTAAAAGGCCGGGTGGCGATGGCAGCCCACGGCGTGCGCGTTGATGGAAAGGACGGTTTCGCCTGTGGCACGCTGACCCGCCTGCCGCAGAACGTGCGTATCAAACTCCGTGCCAAACCCGAGCCGGGCGTTGGGAGCTTCGGCCTCTGCTGTCGTGGATCGGGAGCGTATGCCCAAGGCTGCGAACTGCGCTTCGATCCCGCCCGACAACGCCTGGAATATGGCCAACCGCTCGATGGCGAATCAGCCGTCGTGCCGGGGCGGGGAGCGGCCCTGGACCACGTTCCGGACCTGGACAAGCAGGTCACCGTTGACCTGATCGTGAAGGATGGCCTCGTCGATGTCTGCGTGGGCAATCGACGCACCCTGATCAGCCGGAATTCCCAGACCGGCGATCGCCGGCAGCGCGCTGGAATTCATCTCGCTGCCACACCCGTGGCCGCGGTGCAGTGGGCCTGCATCCATTTAATGTCCACGCTGCCGGGCGCCTGGTCCCACTCGCCGCTATGCCAAACTTGAGTCACCGGCTGGACGGTCCTGCGGTCACGCCATTTGCGAATTTCAGCATGGCCATCGGCGAAGCTGAAGCCGGCCGCTCCGTTGTGATAGCTGGCGGGAAGGTTGAACCACTCGTTCGGAGTGGTTGGGTCGGTAATCAACCAGGCGTCATCGATTCCGTCGGGATGCTCATCCGCGGTTACGAATAGGTTGACTGCACCTGGCAGCGAACCGGCGATGTCGGCCATCGTGTTGTAGCAGAGATACTTGGGATACCAATTGGACGAGCGTGTTCTGGAGAAGCCGTAGCCTTCGAGGAAGCCATTCATGGAAAAGCTGCGCACCCGGGGCATTTGCTGGCCGTTCTCAACACAGAGGTATCTGTCGGCCGGGCATTTGTAGATGCCGGTCGAGCGGCTGACCCACAGGCCCAGCTTGGCCTTGGTGATGAGCAGCGTGTTGGTGTTGTCCGTGTTGCCCGCGGTCCAATCTTCCCACCCATCACACCAACTTCCCTTTGGGCCGAGCGGATCCGGGTTGAGAGGGACATTCATGACCAGCGCGTCCTGATTGTCGCCGGCATACATGGTCCAAGCCAGGACGAATTGTCTGTTGTTCCCCAGGCATTGAATGCCCTGAGCCTTGGTCTTGGCCTTGCTGAGCGCGGGCAGCAGCATGGCCGCCAGGATGGCAATGATGGCAATGACCACCAGCAGTTCGATGAGAGTGAAGGCGCCCGCACGCCCGATTCGGTTGGTTAGGGATTTGTTGCTCATAACGGTCGTGAGGTGTCTCGATCTCGTCGCATTTTTGCCGAATGAACGGGTTTTGTTTATCCCACATAAGCGGTAGAACTCACAAGCCATTCCAGATGAAGATCGAACTCGCGGCATCACCCGAAGAATAGACAGGCAGGTCAGAGGCGGCAAGATTCGACACAATTTCGGCGCCGCCGGCGCATTTTTCAGGTTCAGCGATCCCTGGCAGCGCACTGGAATTCATCTCGCTGCCACACCCAAGGGCGTGGTGGAGTGGGCCTGCATCCATTTGATGTCCACGCTGCCGGGCGCGGGGTCCCACTCGCCGCTCTCCCAATCTTGAGTCACGGGCTTGACGGTCCTGGGGTCACGCCATTTGTGAATTTCCGCATGGCCATCGGCGAAGCTGAAGCCGCCCGCTCGGTTGTGATAGCTGGCGGGAAGGTTGAACCACGTGTTCGGATTACCCGGGTCGGTAATCAACCAGGCGTCATCGATGCAGTCGGGATGCTCTTCCCCGGTTACGAACAGGTTGACTCCACCTGGCAGCGAACCGGTGATGTCGCTCATCCTGTTGTAGCAGCGATATAAGGGATACCAATTGGAGGCGCCTGTTCTTGATGTGGAGAAGCCGTAGCCTTCGAGGAAGCCATTCATGGAAAAGCTGCGCACCCGGGGCATTTGCTGGCCGTTCTCAACGCAGAGGTAGTGGTCGGCCGGGCATTTGTAGATGCCGATCGAGCGGCTGACCCACTGGCCCAGCTTGGCCTTGGTGATGAGCAGCGTGTTGGTGTTGTCCGTGTTGGCCGGGGTCCAATTTTCCCAACCATCACACCAACTCCCGCCTGGGCCGAGCGGATCCGGGTTGCCAGGGATATTCATGACCAGCACGTCCTGATTGTCGAAGGCATACATGGTCCAAGCCAAGACGAATTGTTTGTTGTTCGCCACGCAGCGAATGCCCTGAGCCTTGGCCTTGGCCTTGCTGAGCGCGGGCAGGAGCATGGCCGCCAGGATGGCGATGATGGCAATGACCACCAGCAGTTCAATGAGAGTGAAGGCGCCTGCGCGCCCGATTCGGGCGGTTAGGGATCTTTTGCTCATAACAGTCTTGAGTTTTCTCGATTTCGTCACATCTTTGCCGAAAGAACGGGCTTTGTCCATCCAGCATACAGCGACAGGACTCACCAGCCCAAGATGAAGATCGAACTCGCGGCACCATTCGGACAATAAGCCCGCAGGTCAGCGGTGGCAAGATTCGATTTGACATGTGCTCCAGAAACCTGGATTATCAGGTTAACAACTTGGCAATAACGCGTTGGCGTATGCCTCAGGAAACCAAACATCGCCAGATCTTCTGTGCGCTCGCTGCCGAAACCGGCGCCGGCAAGTATCGCGACATGGGCCGGCTCCCGAGCCAGTCCCAATGGGTCATTCGATTTAGGGCGTCGCGACCGACTGTAGTCCGCGCTTTGCGTGACCTCCAGGCCGAAGGCCTCGTGACGCGTCGGGCTGGGGCCGGGATATCGGACCCTTTCCGACGCGCAGTGACCTTGATCTAGCCGGTATCGACAACTTCCTTGCTGGTTACACTCTCGCCGAGCATCTTATCAACGTGGGCAGCCAACACATCGGTTTTGTCGCTTGCGCGACGATTATCTCACCGCCATTGACGACGATTCATCAGCCGTGCCGTGACATCGCCGCCATCGCCTTTGATGCCAGGCTGACGCGAATCTCCGATCCGGACAAACCCTTGCGCACCCTCCTGCTCACTCCCCATCTGGTCGTGCGCGAGTCGTGCGGTGCTTATCTCTCCAATCCGGGGCAGGCTAGGAGGGAGAGAGTGAAATAGGCGAAGTTTTGGATTTCTCAGGCATCTGCGAACTTGTAATTGCCAAGTCGTTAACCTGGTAATCCAGGTTTGTCGCGGACACGTAAAGTCGAGTCTTGCCGCCGCTGACCTGCCCGTTAATACTCTACGCAGGCGATGCGGCGAGTTCGAGTTTCGTCTTGAATGACTTGCGAGTTCCATTGCCTGCGTCAGATGAAGATTCGGATGAACGAAGCCCGCCCAGCAACACTGTTATGAATTCGATAAAACTCAAAATCGTTATTTCATTGGCGATTGGAGGCCTGGCCCCCCTCTTGCCGGGAAAGGCAACCGCACAACCGGTGCAAGACCTGTTCCGGATAACTGATGCTGTCTCCCGCACCCATATGGAGTATCATCTATTGAGCGTGCCAAAAGGCAAAGAGGCGGTGTTAGCCGACCTGAAAGGCCCTGGCAAGGTGACCTACTTTTATATCACGGACGACACCCAGGTCCACTGGTATCCGGGCCTGGTGTTGAGGATGTTTTGGGACGACGAAACCGAACCCAGTGTGCAGGCGCCATTGTCTGACTTCTTCGGTGCCATGGGCGGGGAAACCATCGATTATCAATCCGCGCCCATGAAGATCAACCACGGCTGCTACATGTGTTATCTTCCCATGCCTTTCTCGCGGCGAGCACGGTTCGTCCTGGCCAACGACGGGAACAGGGACTACTCGCAGAGCGTGGCCTACGGGATCGATTACGAGGAAGACGCCGCGTTCGCAAAGGAGCAGAGCCGTTTTCACTGCGCGTGGAACAGGGGCAATCCGGTCAAGAACGGCCTGCACACTCTTCTGGAGGTGCGAGGACGCGGCCAGTACGTGGGGGACCTCCTGCAAGTCCACACTGAGTTCGACGGGTGGTGGGGCGAAGGCGACACGATCTTTGAATTGGACGGCAAGACGCAGACCCACACGCCGGGGACGGAAGACGAATACGGCGCCTGCTGGTGTTTCGGCCACACGTACTCGTATCTTGAAAGCGGTTACCTGCAGATGGAGAAGGGCGACAACCGGATGTACCGGTGGTATTTGGCCAATCCGATGCGCTTCCGGCACTCATTGAAAGTCCAGATTCAGAACCAGCATGAAAACGGCACGCCGACGACCAGCGATGCCGACGACTACACGACCGTGGCCTTCTGGTATCAGGAAGAGCCTCATCAAGCCTTCACGCTGCCATCCTTTGCGGAGCGTTCGGCGCCCAGCCATGCCGGCGGGAAGAAGTAATTCTGTTTGTTGCAACCGTCACGCGCGACCAGATGATGGCGCGGCACAAATCCAATCACATCCAAGTGGTCTATGCTCCGAATGCCAGACAGGCCCAACGTGCCTGCCGCATTAAGGCTGCCATGCTCGCTGAGCTTGGACTGGAAGCACACTTGTGCGGCGGCGTGCACTCAAGCGGTCATGGACAACCGTAAGATCCAAATCGCCCCAAGCATCATCTGCGCCGACTGGGGGAGGTTGGAGGAACACTTGAGGTTGCTTGAAGAACTCGGCGTCGACCGAGTCCACTGCGACGTGATGGACGGCCGTTTTGTGCCGAACATCACCTTCGGACCGGAAATCCAGGGTCAGTTACACTCGATGACGAACATTCCTCTGGAAACGCACCTGATGATCGAAGAGCCTGACCGCCACATCGAGGCCTTCATCAAAGCCGGCAGCCGACTCATCTCGGTGCATGCGGAGGGTCAGAAGCACCTCGACCGCACTCTCCGACTGATTGCGTCCTCCGGGGCCATTCCAGCGGTCGCGATCAATCCTGCAACTCCGTTGGCCAATATCGAGCATGTGTTGGAAATCGTTGGACTGGTGTTGGTGATGACGGTCAATCCAGGGTTTGCCGGCCAGGAACTCGTGCCCTATACCCTGGGAAAAATCGAAAAACTTCGGGCGATGATCACTGCTCGCGGACTGAGGATTGACATCGAAGCGGATGGGAATGTGAGTTTTGAGCACATCCCGCAAATGATCCGCGCGGGTGCGAATGTGCTGGTGGTCGGGACTTCGAGTTTGTATCGTCAAGGACAGTCGCTGGCGGATCGCCACGCTAAGTTGCTCAGGCTGATTGAGCACGGGGCAGAGATGCAATGAGCAGAATGTTACGCCTTTTGGTCGTGGGCAGCATGAATATGGACTTGGTCCTCCAGACGGACCGGATACCGGCTCCGGGCGAGAATCGGATGGGCGAGGCTTATTCGTACCTGCCCGGTGGCAAGGGTGCTAATCAGGCCGTCGCCGCCGCCAGACTCGGCGCGGAGGTTTTTCTTGTCGCTCGCGTTGGGCGTGACGCCAATGGCCGGAAGTTGTGCCGGGGCCTCAAGGCGGAGGGCATTACCACGAAGTTCGTAAGCGTGGATCCCGCTTCACCGAGTGGTCTGGCGGTCGTTCTCGTCGAGGACTCCGGCCAGAATCGCATTCTCGTTTACCCGGGGGCAAACATGAAACTAACGGTTGATGAGGTCGGGACCGCCCTCCGGGATGAATATGAGGCGGTGCTGCTGCAGCTTGAGGTGCCGGACGCGGTGGTCGCAGCAAGCGTGAGGACGGCTCGGCAAAAGCGGGTGCCGGTCATACTTGATGCGGGTCCGGCAAGGCCCTTTGATCTGAAGCTGCTCGACGGCATTGATATCCTGAGCCCGAACCAGAGCGAGGCGGAGGCCTTGACCGGCTTGCCTTGTGAGAACGCGGCCGAGGCCGAGAAAGCGGCCCGGCGTCTCCGGACGCTTTCGGCAGCGCGCCATATCGTCATCAAAATGGGCGCAGCCGGCGCCTTCCTCCTCACCGATGGTGCCAGTGAATTGGTTCCCGCATTCCAGGTCCAGGCCGTTGATCCCACTGCGGCCGGCGACTCCTTTACTGCGGGCCTGGCGCTGGAATGGCTGCGAACCGGAGACCTCCGCAGAGCGGTCAGGTATGGGAACGCGGCCGGGGCCCTGTCGGCAATGACGATCGGAGCTCAGCCCTCGTTGCCCAGCGCGGCTGAGGTTGAGGATTTTCTGGCCCGAAACTGCCCAAACATCACTGGATGACCCTGGCGGATGTCCGACACCGTTGATTGACCCAATTATTATGACAAACCCTTCGCGCGTCATCGGAACTGGTCTTGCCAAAATCTCGCGAGCTTGGCCGCTCATCACCAGCGGCTTCGCCCTGCTGGCCATCGGCGTCGGCTGCAACTGGAAACAAGAAGAGGCCAACGACAAAAGCCGCAATGCTGTCCACACCGTGCCCCAAGGAACACGGTTGAAACTGGCCTTCGTGCCTAATAACCCGGGGCCGTTCTGGAACATGGCGGTGCAGGGGCTTAAAAGATTCGAGAAGGAGACAGGAATTCATGTCGAACTTAAAAATCCACCCAGCGGCAAGGTCGAGGAGCAAAACCAAATCTTGGAGGACCTGGTCAGCCAAGGCTATCATGGAGTGGCGATGAGCGTCATCGCGCCCGAGGATCAGGTGCGCGAGATCGACCGGGCGCTTGAGCACCTCAATGTCACCACCGTTGACTCCGATGCGCCCCGCTCCAGGCGCATCGCCTTTGTTGGCCCCAGGCAGTACGATGCCGGAAAGGCTGCCGGAAAAGAGATTGTCAACCTCTTGCCCCAAGGCGGCACCATAGCCTGTTTTTCGGGGGATCTGACGGCCGAAAACGCGGTGCAACGCATCCGGGGAATCAAGGAGGTTATCGCAGGTCACAACATCGATATCGTGGCGATGAAGGAGGACGGCAAAGACCGCGCCAAGGCCCGCCAGCAAGTGGAGGACGTGGTGACGGCGTTTCCCAAGATCACCCTGCTGGCCGGCCTCTGGTCGTACAACGGCCCGGCCATTCGTGACACCTTGGTGGCCAGCGGCAAAGCGGGGCAAATCAAGGTGGTGGCGTTCGACGAGGAAGACGGCACGCTGCAAGGTATCGAGCAGGGCGTGATCGAGGCTTCGGTGGTGCTGTCCCCGTTCGATTACGGTTACCTTTCTGCCCGACTGTTGCGGGATCTTGCCTTCAAGGGTCGGGCCGCCAGGCCCTCTGGCGGAGCCATTGACACCGGTTTCAAAGTGATCAATCGAACCAACATCGCCGCCTTCAGGCAACAGCTACGCGAGCAAGCCGCGTGGTAGTTCTTATGGCTCCCTTGCCCTCATCAATCCCCTCGACGCTCCTTTCCGCCCGCGCCATCTCCAAACGCTTCCCGGGCGTGCTCGCATTGGATGGCGTGTCACTGGAACTCTCGCCAGGTGAGGTCCTGGGGTTGGTGGGTGAAAACGGCGCTGGCAAATCAACCCTCATCAAGATTCTTGGCGGAATTCTCACCCCGGACGGAGGCGATATTCTTCTGGAAGGGCGGCCGGTGTCCATTCCCGGTGCGCAGGCGGCCAAAGCGTTCGGGATCGCCCTCATCCATCAGGAACGGATGCTGGCGGCGAACCTGGACCTTGCGGCCAATGTGTTTCTGGGCGAGGAGCGCCGATTCACCCGCTGGGGCGCGCTCAACCGCAAGCCGATGAATGCTGCCGCCGAGCAACTTCTGAGACGAGTCGGCCTGAATTTCCCTGCGTCCACTCCTTTGCAGCGCCTCAGTTCAGCCGAAATGCACTTCGTCGAGATCGCCAAGGCGTTGGCGCTCAAGGCCCGAATCCTGATCATGGACGAACCGACGGCTTCAATGACTCCCAGGGAAGCAGCGCGGCTCTTTGAAATCATTTCCGAGGTGCGCGGCTCGGGAGTGGCGGTCATCTATGTATCCCACCGGATGGAAGAGATTCTGCTGCTGGCTACTCGGATCACTGTCTTGCGCGACGGCCGATGGGTCGGGGACTTCGATGCCAAAACGAGCACGCGCGACCAGATCGTCTCCGCGATGATCGGGCGGAAATTCAGCACTTGGTTCCCTCCAAGGAGCCGCCGGCCCGGCGAAGCCATCCTGGAAGCGCGGGCATTGCGCGTGGCCGGCGCACCGGAAGGGGCCTCCTTTGTACTCCACCGTGGAGAAATACTCGGCTTTGCTGGTTTAGTCGGTTCTGGCCGGACTGAACTGATGCGAACGCTCTTTGGCCTTGCGCCGTCCCTCGGGGGTGACGTTCGCCTCGGCGGCGCCTCCTGGGCGGCACGGTCGTCGAGTGACGCCATCGAGCACGGGATTGGCCTGGTGCCTGAGGACCGAAAGCTCCAAGGTTTAGTCCTGAACATGTCTGTGGCGGACAACATATCACTGCCCACCATCGCCAGACGCGGGCTGTGCGGTTGGTTGCATCGCGCCAGGGAACGCGACATCGCCCGCCAACAGGTGGAACACTTGGGAATTCGCACATCCAGCGAGCGTAAGACGGTGCTTCACCTCTCGGGCGGAAACCAACAGAAGGTGGTACTGTGCAAATGGCTTAGCATGCAGCTCAAGGTTCTGATTTTGGATGAACCCACCCGTGGCATCGATGTGAATGCCAAGTCTGATCTTTATCGTCAAATCACGGCCTTGGCCGACTCCGGACTGAGCCTCATCGTAGTAAGCTCGGACATGGAGGAAATCCTCGGCCTGTGCGACCGGGTGGTCGTGATGCACGAAAGACATGTCGCTGGCATCCTCTCCCGCAAAGAGATGAGCGAATCTCAGATTGCGCGCCTTATGACCGGAGATACTTGCACGACATGAGAAGAGAATTCGGCATATCCATCGCACTGGCGCTCCTGGCCGGCATGCTTGCCGCCGTGAATCCCGACTTTTACAGCGCGGCCAACTTGCTGAACCTTACCCGCCAAATTGCTATGTTGGGGATCTTTGCCATCGGTGCCAGTTTTGTGATCGTCGGAGGAGGCATCGATCTTTCCGTCGGGTCCGTCATTGGCATAACCGGCGTCATTGTGGCTGCGATCTCCGCGCCCGTCGGGGGCGGTCTGGGGCAGCCGTTGTGGGTGTCAATCCCGATTGCTCTTGGGGTCGCAGTACTGGCGGGGTTGATGCAAGGCATCCTCATCGCCGGATTGGGAATTCAGCCGTTCATCGCCACTCTCGGGGGCATGCTGGTCTTACGCGGGATTTCGCAAACGATTTGCCGGGGAGGAACTATCAGCTTCGGCGCCTCCTCCTTCCGCGACCTCATCGACCACGGCCTCTTTCGGATCGGAAATTCATGTCTCCTGCCCTATCCCATCCTGATATTTCTGCTGGTTGCCGGTTCGGCAGTCTATGCCCTCCACCTCTCCGTGTTTGGACGCCAAGTCTATGCCATCGGAGGCAACCGAGAGGCCTCGGCTTATTCGGGAATTGACGTCCGGCGGATCGAAGTCCTTACTTACGTCATCTCGTCCGGTCTGGCGGGCTTGGCGGGAGTGGTTTACGCGGCGTACATCGGCCAGATGTCACACGTCGTTGGGACTTCCTACGAACTGATCGCTATCGCCGCGGTCGTGCTCGGCGGCTGCTCGTTGCGCGGAGGCGAGGGCACAATCCCGGGCGTTGTCATAGGCTGTGCGGTGATGAAAGTGATCGAGAATGGGATCAATCTCTTCAAGCTCACTCTGCCGGGAGGCAAGGAATGGCGCCTGGATACGAACTGGCAATACATCATCGTTGGCGTGGTGATTCTTAGCGCGGTAATTCTCGACCAGGCTGTGCACTGGATGCGCAACCGCAGGGCGAAAAGCGGGATGAGTTGAGACAACAAACAAGAATGATCCATTCCAAAACCACGACACTAAATGAGCATTCGAATACGATTGGAAGCGCTGACTTGCGGCCTTGTTCTCGGCTTGGGGGCTGCCAACCCTGGCGTAGCGGCCACTTTGCTGGCGTACTATCCGTTTGAGGAGGGCACCGGCGTGGCAACCGCCGACTGCGCGGGCAGCAATGGCCCTGCGGCACTGCTGGGTGACGCCGCCTTTTGCGCGGAAGGCAAGTACGGGCTTTGCGTCGAGTTAAACGGCGTGGGAAGCGTCGTGGACACCGGGCAGAGAATCATCGACACCTCGCGCAGCTATTCGTTGGCGGCTTGGGTGGCTGTGGAGCCGGGCTTTGAGGACAACTACATGACGATTCTGAGCCAGGACGACGAGAAGGTGAGCAATTTCTATTTGCTTTACCGCAGCGCCAAATCGCCGCTGGCGCCGGGCACATTAGCGTTGACCAAGTGGAGCAGCCCCAGTGGGGAGCCCAAGACGGATTTCGCGGTTCATTCGGTTGGTGGGCCGCAGGCCAGCCACTGGGTGCATGTCGCCGGGGTGCAGGATATGGAGCAAAAAAAGCTGCGCTTTTACCTGGACGGCAAGCTGGTCGATGAACAGGCCTACGACCCGGCCGGCGGGGCTTACGAGTGGGCTTCCCGGGGCCATACCATTATCGGACGGGGGCAATTTGGGGGTCAGCCGGTAGATTTTCTCGAGGGGCGGATTGACGAGGTGTATCTGTTTCAAGGTGTGCTGAGCGCGGAGGAAATTGAGCGGATCAAGGAGGATCGCTATTTCCCACGGCCCGTTCCGCGCGGCACGACCAACCAGGTGGTCGGCGTCCGGCAAGTGGTGTTGGATGTGCGGCATGTGGGAGGGACCATATCACCGTTGCTTTTCGGCCATAACCTGGAGCATACCCGACACGCGCTCTGGCAGGGGCTGAGCGCCGAACTGTTGGCCAATCGCAAGTTCGCCGGGGAATCGACCGCAACTACGGGCGGCGGCGCGCCGGTAACCCGCGGCCGACCGGGCGCGGACGGTGTGGCAGCACGCTGGCATGGGATTGGCAAGCCGCAGGCGGCGTTCTTTGCGGAGACGAAGCAGCCTTTTACTGGCAGTCAATCTCAAGGGGTCGAGATTGGTGAGGCGGGGATACGCGGTGGAATTGGCCAGCGAAGAATTCCGGTGCAGGCGGGCCGGGAATATGAGTTGCGGTTGTGCTTGAGGACAGACCGGCAGCGGAGTGTGGAGGTTCGGTTGTGCAGCGACGCCGGGGGCCAGGTTTATGCGGCGGAATCAATTAAGCTGTCTGGGGAAGGTTGGCAGGAGTGGCGCGGGAAGTTGAGGGCGTCGGGGACGGACCTGGAGGCGAGGCTGGAGATTACGTTCGAGGGTCCGGGAAGGTCCTGGTTGGGAGCGGCATCGATGCTGCCGGCGGATCACTTTTATGGAATGAGACGGGATGTGATCGAGCAACTCAAGCAGATATCGGTTCCGGTGCTGCGCTGGCCGGGGGGGAATTTCACGGCGGATTACCGCTGGCAGGACGGCTTGTTGCCAGTGGACAAGCGGCCACCCATCAACGTCATCAACACCGAGACTCTCCCGTTTACGGACAATTACGATTTCCACGACCTGGGAATCGACGAGTATATGAAGCTGTGCCGGGAGATCGGGGCCGAGCCGAGCATCACAATCAACCTGAATCCGGCGGTGGCGCCCCCGGCGGACGCGGCGGCGTGGGTGGAATACTGCAATGGGTCGGTGGAGACCCGTTGGGGCAAGGTGCGGGCCGGGCGCGGCCATGTGCAGCCTTACCGAGTCAAGTATTGGTCGCTGGGCAATGAGATCTGGGGGGGATGGATGGGGCCGGCATCGGGTGACGCAGCGGGCTACGCCAAGAGGCTCTCGGAATACGCCAAGGCGATGAAGCAGGCCGATCCTTCGATCCTCTTGATTGCGTGTGGCGGCGGCGCGGAGTGGGACAAGACAGTGGTAGCCCAGGCTGGGGAATGGTTCGATCTTGTGTCCGAGCATAATTATGCCCCGGAAGGGGAGGCCCATGTAGCCTTGCCGCGCTGGCGGGAGTATGGGCGCCTGGCCAGGTTCCCTGGTTCCGGCCTGCGGCAGTCACTGGATGACGCCCGGCGCGCCATTTTGAGCGCCAGCCCGGATGGCAAGCGGATCGGTATCGCGTTTGACGAGTGGAACGTTTGGCACACATGGTTTGTTCAGCCTTTCACTCACGAGTGGTCTGTCAATGCTATCGACGGGGCCTATGCTGCGAGCGCGCTGAATATGCTGTGCCGGGAAGCGGAGTCCCTGGGGGTCGTGACCGCAGCCTACTTTCAACCGATCAACGAAGGGGCGATTGCCGTGGAGCCCTTCTCGGCCAAACTGACCGGGGTTGGCCAGGTATTCTCGCTGTTCCGGGGCCATCGAGGCAACCGCTTGATCAAAACCAGCCCTGTCGGGGGAGTGGACGTCTGCGCTTCCCTCAGCCCGGATGGCAAACGCCTTTACGCGACCCTGGTTAATGCCAGCGCCGGGAAAACGGAAACGGCGGAATTGCTGCTGCAGGGGGCCGATACGGTCGGGGAGGTCCGGACCCGTTACCTTGTGCCGGCGGGATTGGAGGCGTCGCTATTTGAGGATCGCTGCGAGGAAATGACCGCTCCCGGCAGCCACCCTCTGAGGCTCGCTTTGCCAACCGGATCCGTCGTTTTGGTGGAGGCCGGCCTTCGCGAGCGGGCATCGGACCGTTAGTCGCCGGCAACTCCGCAGGGGTCCGATGGCCAGCGTTGAACCTTAGCTGCGCTTACTCGAGGGAACGACGGTGGCCCTGGCTTGACGCCAACGGTTGTTTTCGCAGTGGTCACTCGAAGCGAATCATCGTGAACGAATGCGGCGGGAAAGTGTAGCGCGCGCGGCCATCGCCACGCTGGTGGCGCCACTCCCCGAAAGTTGGCTGGATATGCTCCGGGTCCTGTGCGGTGTTCACCTCGTCCAAGAGCCCGGCCAGTTGCTGAACCGCCGCCGTGGCTTTTGAAGGGATGAAGCCCTCGAGACGGATGTCAGTGGACACGGGTTCGCCGCTGATGTTCACTGCCTGCAGCACGAGCACCTTGCCGTCTTCGCTGCGCTTGGCGTTCACGCTGAGCCGGTCGCCGGCACCCTGGACCTCGCTGGGCACGAGCCACGGCTGGTAGTTCTGCGAGACCATCCGCGTGACGTAGCCGGGTGGCTGCAGCCAGACTCGCGACGGGTTGAGGAAGAGCAGGCCCTGGTTCCAATCGTTATCGTTTTGTCCGTCGGGTTGCAGGCAGTTGGCCGAGCAGGCGACCGGCAGTTTGTCGCCGATACGCTCGACCTGGTTGATGGCGCACGCGTTGGCCAGCGCTCGCTTTAGCGCATGGTTGCCGGCGTTGAACTCGAAAATGACGACCTTGTATTTTGCACCCGGGCTGAGTTTGGCCAGTTGCTCGATGAAACTCCGCTCGCCTGCCAGCGTGCCCGGTTGCGGCGGTTGCTCCGTCCCGATGTGGACATCGAACCAGACTTCGCAGTCATGCTCCCGGGCCAGGTCGAGGATTTTCTTGTGAGCTGCCAGCGTTTTGACCGCGCCGCCGTCAAAGCTAAACGGGTCCCTGATGACCTGGCTGTAGAACAAATCGCCAACGACAGGGATGACTCCGGGGTCTTGGGCCCAGATCGCTTCGGCCATTGGCTTGAACTTTCGCCAATAGTTCTCGTCCACCTGTTCTTCGTTGCCAAGCTCAAGATACTTCAGGCGATACGGTTCCGGGCGCCCGGCCGCGACGCGCCACCGACCGCAGTTGCTGTCAGCAGGGCCGTTGACGTATTGAATGAAATCGGCCATGTCCCGCGGGCTTTCGTCCAGGTTAAACGCCGGGATAGAGAGAAAACCTGCGGCGCGGCAGAAGTCGATGAAGTCGAGGATGCCCCAGCCGTTTGAAGAATAGGGATACCACGTTCCCTGGCAAGGCGGCCGTTGGTCACGCGGGCCGATCATCTTCTTCCAACGATATTGCGGGTGATTGACCATCGAGCCGCCGTAGCGCAGGACTGTGATCCCCTCGTCGATCAGCGCCTCGGCTACATCCTTGCGCACCGGCAACCCCTTGAACCGTCCCCAATCGCCTGGCTGGAGAAAAGCATAACCCAGCGCGACGGAACCGGGCTGCTTGAGTGTCACAGCGAAGCGCCCGGACTTGTCGGTTTGGGTTGGTGTCAAAGTGAAGTCCAATCGTTGCCAATCGTTGCTCCTCGCGGCCAGACGCGACTCGGCATAGGCCTTCGTGCCGTCGCGGCTTTCCAGCGCGACGAATAATTCCGCCGGTTGCCCGGCGCGCACCCAGAGACAGCCCTCGTACGGTTTGCCGGCAACGAAACACATGCCCCAGCGGTTAAGCCCCTGGTTTTCGATGCCGATTTCCCCTGCCCCACCGGCAAAGGTGATTCGCTGGCTGCGGTCGCCGACAAAAGGGTGGCCGGCTTCCATGTGCCATTGGCCGACGGCTGGGCCGCGTTGCACGGCGTGCCACATGCGGCTAATGGCCACGCTCTGATCGCCTTTCAATTTGAAGGGGAGCGATGTCCTTGTTCCCGTCACCGGCCGGACCCACAGATTACGGTAACGCACCTCGCGCGCCCAGGGCCGCAAACCTACCGCGCCGGAGTTGAGCGGATGCTCCGGGTCCTCGTATTGCATGATGCTTGTCCCGTTGACCAGGACCTCGAGCGTTCTTTCTGTCATTTTGACCACCAGGGGTATCCACTGGCCCACCGGCACCTCGCAGGGAATGTCCCGGATCAACTCGAAGTTGTGACGATGCCGGCCAAGCCGCAGAATGCTTGCCTGGGCATCCAAGGCGACCTCGTAACCATCGAAATTGTCTGCGCCCCTGCCGGGCCGGCTGGTTTCCACGATCAGCCCGGCATTGCCGCCGCTACGGTCGGAAAGAAAGACCTCCACGCCGGTCTCGCCGCGAGCGAATGGCGGATAGTCGCTCACTAGCTTCGGCCCATCGCCGCCACTACCCGAGAGTTCGTCACCGCTGATCCTCCAATCACCGCCGTAGGTCTTGAAGCCTTCAATGACCAGGGCTTCGGACGGCTCCTGGAAGCTCTCGCCGAAAATCATCTGGCTGTAGATGCCGCCGTAGATCTCATGGTTGACATCTTCGATGCACGCGCCCGTCAAATAGCGCGAAACACGGTGGAGCGTTTGGTTTGCGTGGACTGCGATCGCGGCTTCCTGCACCTGGCCAATTGCCGGCAAGAGGCCGAGGAGCGTTACCCACTGAATGATGAGTTGTCGTTTCATTTTTAATGGTCTGTCAGTCGTTCCCCGGCGAGAGTTCGGCCTTGCTCGCGGCCTCTGCCATCCACACCATCATTTGGCCCGGCTGCCGGTTGGCGTTTGCAAAGTAGGGGACGGCGGTGAACTCGACTTTGGTCACGCCTGGCATACAGGCGGACGGTTGGTATAGCGCATCCGGCCATTCCACTGGATTCAGCGCGAGCGCGGGCCCCTTGATGACCGTAACGCCGCCGAGCAAGTCCGGGCGGTGTTCCTCACTCAGCTGCGCTTCGGGTGGAATCACCAGGTTTGGCACGTGCCCGCCGTTGTCCAACGCTTCGAGGCAGTAAACCATGGGGCCACGCTGGAGGGCCACGCGGCCAATGTTCGCTTCGATCTTGGGATGGGCCTTGATGCGCTGCACGGGCATGGGCAGCGACAGCTCGATGACATCGCCACGCTGCCACTTTCGCCGGAGGCAGGCGTAGCCGCGTGCTTTCTCGAAGGTCGCCAGGAGGTTGCCATTCACCCGCAATCGTGGTTCACGACACCAGGCTGGCAGGCGCACGTTGATGGCAAACTCGGTTTCCTGCCCCGGCTCGACGGCGAGCCTGACTTCACCGTCCCACGGATAACGGGTCGTTTGTCGAAGGCTGACCGGTGCCCCATTCACGGTCAAAGTCGCACGGGAGCCGATAAACTGATTCACGAAGACGGCCCCCGGTTCCTGCGCGTTGATGTAGCCCGGCAGGGCGCCCATGATTTTGAGAAACATCGGCGGACAGCACGGGCATCCGTGCCAGGCCCAACGCGTTCGCTTCTTGCCGGCTTCGAGCGGATTCTCGTAGAAGTAGGTGTCTCCTTTCAGCGAAACGCCGCTCAGGACGCTGTTAAAGAGGACACGCTCGAGTTCGTCGGCGTAGCGCGCGTCGGCGAAAGTCAGGTTCATGTTTTGGTGAAAGAAGCCCGCGCCGACGGCGGCGCAGGTTTCAAGGTAGCCATTGTTGGGCAGCAGGTAATCGGGGCCGAACCCTTCGTGGCCGGCCACGGCGCCCAGCCCGCCGGTGACATACATGCGGCGCCGAACCATGTTGTCCCAGAGGCGCCGCGCGGCAGTGAGGTAATCTTCACGACCGTTGACATTGGCGGCAGCCACCAGGCCGGCGCAGAGCAGTGTGGCGCGGACCGCGTGGCCCTCGATGGTTTGCTGTTGCAACACCGGTCGGTCGTCCTGGCCGTAGGAATCGTAGCTCTTGCGGCCTTCGTGGCGGCCTCGGTTCTCGATCCAGAACTCGGCCAGCTTGAGGTAGCGCTGTTCTTCCACCGGCACCGGCATCTGGGACCTGAGCTGCGGCTTTTCCCGGAACAGCAGATACAACTTCACCAGCGCCTCTTCGCCCAGGGAGTGGCCCGGCACGACATTCTTTCTGGGCGGCGGTCCCATCACATCGGCCATGTGGTTGGCTATTCTGGCAGCCACTTGGAGCAGCCGCGTCTTCTCAGTGGCGCGGTAATAATGGACTGCGGCGTCAACCATAGCGCTGGCGTTGTAAACATCATGCTGCCACCGGTCGTCGCCGCCGTTCAGGCCCCAGCGGTGCGTCGGCTCTTTCAACTGGGTGTAGGTGTTCAGATAGCCGTCCGGATCCTTGGCCGACGCGGCCGCTATCCGCTCGACGTAACCATCCAGGCGGGCCTCCAACGCCGGGTCGCGCTCCGACGCCAGAAAATCAGCACAGCCCCGAATCATTTCGTAGATCAGGCCGTCATACCACGGCGGGCCGGCATGTTCCCCGCCGGCGCCATCGCGAATCTTGTCGAAGTTGGTCAGCGCGCCGTCTTTCTCGAACTTCGCAAGGCAATCGGGAATAGTGACCTCGCGCCACACTTTCAGCTTGGGCGACCAGAAGTCGTCTTGAATGATCACCTGTCGTATGGGAACTGGGGTCAATCGATGAGGCATGGGGTTCTGAGCCGAGGCGGGGCAGGCAAGCAGAACCAGGAAGGCGGCGGTGCCCAACAGTGTTTTCATAGATTTACTCTCCATAAGTGTGCCGGCCAATGATCTGGTCCTGATAAACCTCGTCCAGTTCGCAAAAATAACCGCTCCAGCCCCAGACCCGCACCACAAGATTCCGGTGCCGCTCCGGATGCCGTTTCGCATCCTTGAGTGTTTCCACGTTCAATGTGTTGATCTGAAGCTGTTGGCAGCCGACGTATGCGAACAACCGGATTAACAGCGCGACTTGATGCACCGCCTCCGGGTTTCGGAAGACCGTGTCCGAGAGTTCTATCGTCAGCGGGCCGCCGTTGCAGATGCGACGGTAATCGAGCTTGGCGTAACTTTGCAACACGCTAAGCGGGCCGCGCACTCTCACGCCGTGGGACGGCGCGAGGCTGGAACTAAACAGCCCACCCGCCTTGCGGCCATCCGCCATCGCGCCTACCGCAGGCTCGATCATGCCGCAGTGTCCGCGTGCCAGCCACACGTAATACATCGCCGATCCGCTGCCCGGCCGGATGATGCCGCTGCGTCCATTGTTCGGGATGGCCTCGCAAGCGTCAGCGAAAAGGTCGAACAGCTTTACCAGCATCGCATCGGCGGCATCGTCGTTGTTACCCACCTTGGGGGCATCCTCGGCAAGTTGCCGGCGCAGGGGTTCATCCGGTTCGTAGTTCGTGGCCAGCGCGTCCAGCAACCGCTGCGCCGGGACGCTTTTTTCGTCAAATACGAACTTCTTGACGGCTGCCAACGCATCGGCGGCATTGGAGGAGCATGCGCCGTGAATGCCGTAGTTGTTATAGCGCAGGCCGTGGGAAAGGTCGCGGCCTCG
>Ga0187849_1002323_pt1 | contig 18380 bp, 10 predicted proteins | sample June2016WEW_4_10_2_FD_132412 | JGI IMG/M metagenome (GOLD analysis project Ga0187849, IMG submission 132412) | Peatland microbial communities from SPRUCE experiment site at the Marcell Experimental Forest, Minnesota, USA - June2016WEW_4_100 | ecosystem: Environmental > Terrestrial > Soil >...
AATAACGGTGCTCCTTGCCATCCTTGACTCGCCTTTTGCTGCGCAGAAACATCGTCAGCGCGCATCCTGACAGCTTCCTTAAGGGCTTGTAAAGAGGGTAGGTCGGCACTACAACCACTTTCTGAAAACACTGCACTGATCGATAAGAGGTTAGACCGAGAGAGAGATCAATTTTCACGCAAAAAAGTGCGCACCTGCGAAGGTTGGGCTAGTGTGCCAATGTGTGAACAAGGTAATTCTGATCGGGTTTCTGGGTGATGCCCCGGAACTTAAATTCAGTTCGCAAGGCAAGCCCGTCGGTACGTTCAGCCTTGCGGTCAACGAGAGGTGGAAAGACTCAGAAGGCGCTCGTCGGGAGCGGGTGGAGTGGTTTCAGATCGTCTGCTTCGGTCGTTTAGCTGAGGTGTGCGGTCAATGGCTCGTGAAAGGTCGCCATGTCTACATCGAAGGCAGGTTGCAGACTCGGAAATGGCAAGACCGTGAAGGCGAGAAGCGCACGATAATCGAAGTTGTGGCCAACCAGGTGCAGATTCTGGACCGGGCGCCCAAGAACGGAAACGGCGCAAAGGCGGGTGAGTCATCGAAGGTTGTGGAGCCTGTCGACGAGAGCGACAACCCGTTCAACGAGCCGGAGGGCCGGAATAGCGAAGATACCACTCCCGTCTGACGTAACCGTCTCAGGCCTTCTTGGTTATGCGGTGTGGGCTGCACCGGCCAACTGCTTCTTCGCTCCCAATCGCACGCACCCGCGGCATCTGAAGGATCCAATCCTCCCCTGAGATCCAGGCTGGCCACTTGAGCTTTGCAAGGTAGCCCAGAAGAGCGGTCGTACAGATTACAGCCATCTCTGTGTCGCCATAAGAAGCGCCCGTACGAGTCATGGCTGATGCCGTGCAGAAGCACTTCGGCGAGCGCTGCTGCTTGTTGTCCAGGAAAAGTCGAAAGGGCGCTCCGTTCATGCACGAAATGGATTGGTAGTTGGCTATCATCGGCGATTGTTCGTATATGGTCGTCCCATTCCTCTGTAGTCGCTGCCGTGATAGCGATCTCGCCCGGTTCTGCGGCGGCGGAGGCAACCAGTTGTCGCGCCCAGCGGGAGCCTCGAGCGCTTCATGCTTGGGTTAGCACAGAGCACAACCTCGGGATCAACCGTGGCAGCCTCACTCCAAATTACCTAGGCTTTGGAATGCTGGAGCCATGTCGAGTTGTCAATACCCCTGATCCGGCGTCCAAGCCAAGGCTCCCAAGCCCGCCCGAGCCCACCAACACATTAAACGTTCGCCTGTCCATTCGTGTGCTCCGTCACCGCTATCAACCCCACTCTACGCAGCAGGACCCATTTGCAAGCCGCGTCTGGAAGAGGATAGGCCGGAAGTCAAAGCTTGTGCGGCCATTCATCATCGTTTTGGGCTGGGAGAGTACCCGAATTCAACTACGGAGGTTACAGGCAAGGGAGTGTTGGACTTTTTCGTCAAGTGCTCGGCCGCCAAGTCAAAATACGTGTGCACCCCGTTCGCAACCAACTGCACAATATGCGTTCCCGCCGATAACTTCGAAAGATCCAAATTGTAATTGTTCCCCCGAATCTCTTCTGCCACCGGCTGCCCATCCACCTTGAGCGTGTAACTGCTGGGGGACTCGCCCAGGTAAGTCCAGGTGAGGGTTAGCTGGCTTTTCTTGACTGCAGCGCGTAGAAAGGGACCAGAGAGCGCCATGACTGTGATATCAGGAGTTTCCTTCCGGTAGAGGGAGATCAACGATTTGGTCAGGTTCATATAGTAATATCCCCAACCCCCGCATCCACGGTAACCGCATCCATTCAATTGCGTCGGCTCAATGTCGTCGCTCAGCGCCGCACTGTACTCATCGCCGAAAATGTTATGCTTCGGCCCTCCTCCCTTCCCTTTTGCCTGCCCTGCAAACTCGTTCCACTGATGGATTTGAATGAACTTGGGCCGACTGGCGAACGCCACCTTCCAGCTTTCAATATAGGGAGCGCCGTGATCTCGTCCCGTCGCCTTTGGGTCAAGCCAACCCCCCTTGCCGGCAACGTCTTCTGTAAAAGGAAAGGGGAAACAAGCTGGCGTCACCACAGTCTCTTCCGGGACATTGTCTCTGAATGTAACGGCTTGTCGTATGGTTCCATCCATCCAAGACCAATATCCGCATTTGTCAACATGTGAGTCCTGCAGTTGCGACCCCATCCAGCGCACGGTCCAGCCAGGGGCGGCGAGGCCGTTAGTATTCTGTGCCAGTTCTTCGCAGGGAAGGCTTGCGGTATACAGAATGGTTAAAAGAGGCTTTCCGTGGTAGTAGAGCCACTGGTTCTCATACTCGGGCTTATCTAAGAGCTCCGTCTTGGCCCAGGCCACAACTCCATTCAACCTTTGCAACGCATTGGGCACCGAAGGCCCGTTCTGAAACCCCAACATGAGCACTAGCTTCGGGGGGTGCTTGCCTTTCTTTTCCAGTTGGCTGTAAGTCTTGAAAAGCAGTTCAGTCGTCTCCTCAATCTCGTGAGTAGCACCTTGATGTTGCTCCCACGCCGGCTTCATCCAAAGAAAGTTGGTCCAGTCAATCAGCAACCAATCGATTCCCAAATACTCGAACCACTCCTCATGTTTCCTGATTAGATTCACGTCGTATGACGAGTATCTTCCAAGGATAGGTATCGCCTCTTGGGTCCCCTTAACCAACCCCTCTATGCCCGTCTCCTGACCTGTCTCCCAACCAACGTTCAGCTTGGTGAAGTAGGGTTCGTACTGGAGTCCCATCAGCGTACCTGCAAATGTTGAGGCTTCCAGATGCCCGCTAGCCTCGCGCTTCACCGCCGTGCGTTTTTCGGGGCCACTTCCTCCCGTAAGGCTTAAGGCACAGGTCATTGAGAGCAATACTCCCGCCAACGCAAGTCTGAACATAATCTTCAATGGTATCGTCCACATTTCTTATCTCCATGACGTGAGCAATTGCCGTGCGTGTGTTTCAGCAGTAAGGAAAAGCTGACTTGCATAATCCTGAACATAGAGCCCTACCGAAAACAGTTTGCACGTTGCGCTCCCGGACACTTATGTGGGGGGGGCTCGGAATTAGCTCTTCTTAGCCCTCAGATTTCACCACCCGCTCGAGGCGCTTAGGAACCAGAGGATCGTACAAAGGAAGCAAGAAATCCGACTCCTTCCGGATACGTGCGTGGGCGCGGACGCACTCTTCGAGGCTCTCCATAATCCCGAGCGGTATCTTCTCTTCAATGTTGCGGTACTTGAAAAAACAATCTGAGGCAATCACCTTCCCAGGAGCAGATTCGATGACAAACGCCATGGAGGAGCGATGGTGGACGCCCGTCCAGAAGGCGCCAATGCCAGGCAGAATTTCGTCCTCGTCGTCAAGCAGGCGCAGCTTCTCCGGCGCCTGAATATCTAAATAACTGAGAACATCGTCCGGGATCCGCAATTTCCTGGGGATGTGCATTTCGTACGAGGGTGCGTGGAAGTCCTCGATCCAGCCACGCCTGGAGATGCATATGGTGGCGTTTGTAAATAGCGGAATATTGCCAGTAGCGTACGCTTGCAACGGAGTGATCAGCACATAGTCCACATCAGCCGGCGTGATTCCAATTCCGGCCAGGGCTATGGTGGGCCGTTCGCTTTCCTGCCTGACCATCTGCGAACGAGAGTCGATCGCGTTTGACCAGGCTTCGTTCAAGGCTGTCAAGTCCGCGGGAGGGCCGGTATTGATGATCACGGTTTTGCCGCCTCCCCGAATGACGACCATCCAAAAATAGAGTACTTCCCAGGTATCCCAGGCGGTCATCCAATAGACTTCAGGGCCGGGGACTTGGCATTCGCCCATCTTCAGTACTTGGATCTCGTATTTCATCTGCGCTCCTTTGGGGGTGGTTGTATCCCGAATGTGTGCCGCGCTCGGAATGAAACCGTTGCGTAGATCGACTAGCTATCGACCGCCTGCCGCGCGAGTGTTTTGAGTATGTTCTCCAGTATCCGATCTGCGGCAGGATCCGCGTCCAAGTGTTCCGCAAGGTGAAGGGTGTTCAGCACGAGCGTGCCTCGGCCGCAGGAAACGGAAAACAGGTCAGAGGTGTAAGGGGCATCAACGCCCAAACTGAATTCGACCACGGCGCGCTCGACGTGGACCAGTTCAGGCTGCCCTGTCATCACCCACGTAAACCTCGGAGCAACGCGCTGGTAAGCCGGTTGGGCCTCGAGCGCTACGGCCTGAGGAAGGCCCTCGAGAAAAGGATGTTGCAGGGCCAGGACAGCCCGGGAGTACCCCCACGCCCCCGGACTACCCCACCAACCGATCAATCGCAAATCGGGTTTCCATTCTCCGGAGATCGCCTCCAACAGCGAGCTATAGGATAGGTTGGGAATTGCTTCCTCCGAGTTCGGTGTAAACACCGACTCCGGGCGAAGAACGATGGCGTGCGCCCCTTGTCTCACCGCTGCCTGAAGACGCTTCACCGTGTCGCCTCGATCCGGCACATCCCAGACGAGGACCAAGTCCCCGCGCCTGACCTGTCCAAGATCGCCCTTACGCGCCGCTACGCTTCTCTTCTGCAACCATCTCTGCAACCGATCGTCATTCTCCCAAACCCACACGGTGCGTGTAATCCCCAGATTCCGGGATTCTCGTTCAAAGACTTGCAGAGGCTGCTCGCCCGTCAAGTTATTGCCCCCCGCCTGTAGTTCGACCTCAAACCTGTACAGACCGGGACTGACCGCGAGCGGGACAGACTCGGTCGCCAAAAACTCGATCGGGTCGCCTACGATCTTCTGGTGGTAATCCTTCTGCTGAACCACACGATGCTGCCCGTCCACGACTCTGAGGAGCAAGCGATAATCGCCCGGCGCAATCTTCCGTCCTTCGTTCACCAGCGTGGCGTCAAAAGTGACGGCGTCATTGGCATACAAGGAACTCGGCCGCAGCCACAAATTCACCTGCAAGGGCCGATTGAGCTCTGCGAGCACATCAAAGACCATGGGCTTGGGATTGCGCCAATTGTCCACAACGCCGGACAACTCGTAGCTGCTGTCCTCCAGCGACGTCAGACCGTGTCCCACGCAGTGCACGTTACCCCAATAAAGCGCAAAATGCTCCCGGTATCGCTGCGCGACAGTGGCACGGTGAGCTTCTCCCAGGCTCTCAAAAGTCGGGAACCCTTGCTGGGCAACCCCCGACCTCTCGTACCAGTTCTGGTTCATCTTGAGCAGCTTGCGATAGACGACGTGGTCCTCAGCGTCTTCACGGACGCTCGCTGACCTGTACGACTGCATGAGCCGGTCCCAATCCGGCGAAGAATTCTGTCCCCATTCAGTAACACCCAGGAAACGTGTACCGTCGTTCGGCTTATCTCCCCAGCATCGACCGCGAATTCTGAGCCAGGAGTCCTCATGGTTTTCTATATTGGTAAATTGATAATAGTGCTCCTGAACGAAGGGCAGGCTAGGCTGGGAATGCCCGGGTTCCCAGATGTTGGGGACATCCTGCCAGACTGGATCGTTGGCGTTGCAGGGTCGGGTGGGGTCGAGGGCATGTACGGATGGCAAGATGGCACTCAGCGTGTACGGCCCGAGCAGCATGACGTCTGCGGGATAAGGTTGCTTGGGGTCTTCAGTGGGGGCATTCTCGTTGAGCACGGTCCACCACACGATGCTCGGGTGGTTTCGGTAAAGCAACACGGCGCGTTCAGTAATGTTCTTTAGGCGCGCCAGTTCCTTTTCCCCACGTTCCAGGTACCACGAACCCAGGCTCTCCGGTTGCAGCAGGATGCCAACCTCATCCGCCGCCTCCACGGTCGCCGGAACTGGGGTCTTGCTGAAACACCGCAGCATATTGGCGTTCGCCCGGCGCGCCAGTTCGATGTCACGGCGCGCGAGGTCGCGGTAAGGTACCCCCAGGGTTACCGGCCAGATCTGGTTATAAAGAAAGGAACGCTGCAGAATCGGCTCGCCGTTGAGTGCGATTCTTCCCCTCAGGATAGAAATTTCGCGCACGCCAAACCTTTGCTGCCAGCTTGTGCCCGCGCCTGGACCCTCCTTAGGAGAAAGCACGACTTCATAGAGAAAACTGTCCCAAATCTTCCAGAGGCGCACATTGGGGAGTGGTAGAGTGACATGGGCTTTGCCATTTGCGTCGGGCGCAATTGAAACAGTTTTCTGGACAACCGCCTTCCCGCTGTGGGGATACGCTGGGCGTATCTCGGCCAACCATTCCAGCGGAGCGCCGCCAACCACCGTCAGGTCGATATCGATTTTGCCTTCTTTGATGGCCGGGCGAACGAAGCCGTCGGCAATCCAGGGACGTCGAAAGGCTTGTACGGAAACAGGCAGGAGAAGTCCGCCGTAATTGTAGTGCCGCCAACCGCGCTGCAAGGGGTCGTCGGCTTGCCTCCCTCCGGGCACGTGACCGAGTTGGAACCCATCGATTTCCTTGGAATAGCAGGCGTCAATCATTCGAACCACCAGTCGATTGGCTCCTGGCTGCAGGGCGTTCTTGATTGGGAAGGCGAAGGGCAGCAGGGCGCTTTCGCTGCCGCCAAGGTATTGGCCGTTTAGCCAAGCCTCGGCGAAGTAGTCGACGCCCTGGAAATGGATCCGGATATCTTCGTACTGCACCAAATCGCCCGCGTCGAAAGAACGCCAATACCAAACCACCCCATCGTAGCCCGGGAAGGTGAGCTCGAGGGGGTTCGGAATCTCCGCGGGCAGGGCCCCCTCAACCGGACCTCCCTCAAACCAGCGAGCGCCTTTGCCGGCGTTGTCAGTATCCCTGGCGATTTGCCACTGACCCTGTAGACTCACCGAGGCCGCGGGGGTGGCATTCAATGTGAAATCGAGCGGAAGGCCGGCTGCTGGGTCCAGGATGGCGTCCGTGAGTAAAGCGAAAGATGTCCGTGGGTTCATCCCGAACCTCATGGCTTCGATAGCGCTTGTACAACCACCCACTGCTTTGAGGAATTGACGCCGACGCATAGCACACCTGTATGATTTGACGTTGGAACGGCCAGTTGCCATCCGTAAGTGGAGGCGGCCACACTCGCGAAAGTCTCAACGCGTAGCGCTGATTTTTAGGCCAGAAGGGTAGTGGCCGACCTACGTCCCGCGAAGCGGGACACTGTGAGTAGCCGTAGGTGAAACCTACGGAAAAGTAAGCTCACCGAGCATTCCGGCCTCGAAGGGGCCGACCATTGACGGGTCAACCCGTTGGGGCCGCCTCATTCTGTGCGGTCCGTTATCCGCAGGTTAAAACCTGCGGCTATTCACCGGTGGTCCCTGCCGGGGCCATTTGAGTGGCCAATTATCGCCTTGCGCGGTCCATGAGCGGGAGGGTTTACCCCACCCGTTTTCGAGTCCACAGACGGGGCCGTACTCTACACGCTTCGTCGCTCTGAGGCGAAATCTCGTTCGTTTTGTTGCTAACTTCAAGGCCGGATAGGATCGAAAAAGATCGCACTGGCCACTGCATCGCTCCCCCGCACATAGGCCACGCGGAAGCGACAGGAGCGATGGTATCGGTACAGGAGGTACTTTCCGCCGCCGAAATCAGAAACGAGTTTCACAGGCGCGATCAGCTTTCGCGTATCGTAATCAAATAATTCTACCGCAAGCCGGCGGTCGCTCCGGTCCCAATCAAGGAAGTAGAGCGCAATTTGGAAATTGCGCTCGGACTTCACCTTCACGTCCAAGGTCATGGTTACGTATCGCCAGTCCGGAATCCCAGTCGCCAGAAAGCCAATCTTGCGTGTTGCACTGGGCGTGGAATCGGACGGAAGCGCCCTATCGTCACTCGTGGCAGACGACCACTGACCGCCCCGAGCGCTTCGATGCGTCACCGCCTCGATATAATCGGGCAGTCGCTCTTGGTCCTGGTTCAGGCCGCTGTAGTTAAACAGCACATAGCCGTCGGTACCGTAAGTGCCCGGCCAGTTGCCCCGCGTTGCTCTGTCTTCCTTAATGAACGAAGCCGAGTAACGAGCCGATGGTTCCACACACTCAGGTATGGAGCCGTGGTAGCGAATGTGAAATGTATATTGCCCCGGCTGGATGCCCGTGAGGTAAACAAACTGCTCATCTTCATGGGCGCCACCGATCCCTGCAACCTTGCGGTACGCGCCATCCCAAATCACGGTCGCATTCAACGAGATTTGCTGAATGGCCCGCTCTTGCTTCGGGATGCCGAGCATCGCGATGCTCCCGGCAGGCGAGGTCACGGCCAGCTCGCCAGTCACGGCATTGAAATCGACGGAAATCGGACCGCGTGGCGTTGGCATCGTTCCTCTAACCTGGGTTAACGTGCGTCCCAGGTGCGGGAGGATCGAGTAGGACGAAAACCCTGGGGCCGTGGGTTTGATTCCGAGCACCTCCTCAGAAAGCCATTTCGTGACTCCACTGCTCCAAGGGTGGCACAAGCTGGTGTAACCTGACTGGCAATTCGGCACCGGATCGTTGGGACTGAGGATCAGGTTCCAACTGGGCCGGAAGACCTCAAAGAAACAGGTGCCGCCGTATTTGATCTGGCCACCCCAAAGTTCCCGGACCGTGCTGAGCGCCTCGTCATATCGGGAGAGCCGGGCGAGCGCCTGGATCACGAAGTATTCGTTGAAGGGAGAATAGGAGAGCCGGTTGATAGGGTCGGCGAACTCGCGGGCGTACGACCGGCGTGCCTCTTCTGGGTCGGCGACTTGAGCATTGATGGCCTCCGCAGCAGCGTGCAGACCGAGTTCATCTGGCCAGTCGGGTCTGTTCCGGAAGTCCTGGGAGAACCGTTTAGCCATCTGTGCCACATCCGCCGCTTCCGCAGCGAGACCCCGTTCGCCCAATGCCCAGGCGAGTTCGCGACAGGCTCGAATGAACAGCAGGCGATAGGCATTCCTGCCCTCTGCTGTATTCGGGCCCTCGAAGCCGGCTCCCAATCTCTCGTCCCACCCGAAGAAGGAGATGGGCGGATCCTGCCAGATCGCGGCGGCGTGCGCGAGCTTCTCGCGGGCGATACCGACGAGAGCATCAAAGCCAGCCTGGTCACCCGAATACTTGTAATAATCCACTAGGCTCAGGACCCAATACAGGGAGTAGCTCTCGATCCCGTTGTCATCGTGCGCTGTCCGCCTCAGGTTAACCTCGATGAATTCCTCACTTCCAAAGGCAGCAAGCGCCGCAGCCTGAGCAAGATGGGCGTCGCCCGTAAACGATACGCGATCGCTTCTCTCCATAAGAATGGAGCCGAAGTAATCCTGGAGCAGGTTCAGCTTGACGGTGTATGCCCCAACGTACCAGATGCGGGTCAAGAGCGGGTCGCTAGAAGAGAATGCACCCTCGTAGTTTGTGGGTTTCACCTGGCAAACAAGGCGAACGGCACTGATATGCCAGGGGCGTGAGAAAGTCTCGACATGAATCCAGCCGAAACGGACGCCTTCGTAGAGCTCGCGGTTCAATTCCAGGCGGTATGTCCCCCCGTACTTGGAAGGCTCTCTGGTTTTTGCCGGGTGTTGCGCGCCAGTGTTCACAATGGCTGGCTGGTTGTACTCGCTGATGCTCATCGTCACGTTCCCGGCGAGGTCGGGGCTATCGAATTCCAGCCAAGCGGCGCTTTCCACTCCGAAATCGAGGCGGATTGAACCTTTTCCTTTGACCGTGACCTCTTGCTTGCCGCGTACGAGGGAAGTCAGGTTTGCGAATGAGCCCGGCGCGTCCGTCCACACCCGCGCCGGGCGCAGCGTGTAAATTTGCAGACCGTCGCTGGCGTGCGTTGTCTGCCAGCGATACGAAATCAGCGGGTCGGGAGATTCTGGCACGGGGGAGCCAGAGAAGGCGCCGCCGTGCAGTGGAGGGTAAGGTTCGATAATGCTGGGAGAGAAATCAGACCCGGGCGTTTGGCAGGAGGCAACAGCAGCAACCAGCCAGCCAAAAACCACCAACCAACATCGTCCATTCCAAAGTAGCGTTTGCATTTTAACCTTTGCTAAAGCCAACTTATGCGGAGGTTAAAACCTGCGGCTATTCACCGGTGGCCCCTGCCGGGGCCATTTGAGCGTCGCTTGTCTTGACGCTTATGGAGCGCCCGCTCTGCTCACGCCCCTGCCTTTCTTTCGATTCCAACTTTTGAAGTATCTTGTACCGGCGTTGGAAAACAGTTAAATGGGTTCGGATGGCGCTCTGGGCCTTGCGCGGTTTGCGGTGTTTCATTGCCGCAAGTACTTTCCTGTGATGAGTGCAGGCAAGTTCGCGAGCGTGGGGAACTTCCTGGCTTTTCTTGATCAGTTCGCCAAGAAGCTCACGTATGGTTACCAACAAACCCGCCAGGATCCGACTTTTCGAGCCTCTCGCAATGGCTAGGTGAAACTCCAGGTCGAGTTGGTGGAATCGCTCGGGGACACTGGCACACATCTCCATTTCGTGACAGAGGGATTCCAGGCCCTGCAGTTCTTCCTCCGAGGCTCGTTGTGCGCAAAGAGACACAAGTTCACTCTCCAGAGCGACGCGTGCCTCACAAAGATCATCAATACTTTGGGCGCTTCCCAATTCCCGCCTAACAGCTCTTTCCAAGAGTTGGGACGCTCCTTCCATTACGTAGGTCCCATCGCCGTGCCGCATCTTCAATACGCCGACAAAAGCCAGAGCCTTTAAAGCCTCACGTACCGTTGAGCGGGCAACATCGAAAAGCTGGCAGAGGTCGGATTCGGGTGGGATTTTTTCTCCGGGCCTCCATTTGCCCTCCGCAATCATCGCTCCTAGGTGTGTGAAAACTTGCTCACTGCGCGTTGAGCGCAAGCCAGCGTTCGCCCTACCCATTTGGAAACTCCTTTCCTGGTTTCGGCACCGGTACTGACGTGACCGTTCCTCAAAAACAGGACAACTTGCTCATAGCTGTCGAGACCTCTTCTTGGTTTCCTTTCGCCTTCGATTTGACCACCGCGGGACGTTCCGACGTCATGTTGCAGATATCCTGGAGGTGTTCTTTCTGAAGCATCAAAGATCAAACCAACACCCGACCATTATAGGCACAACCTTTACAAGTGCAAGAAAAAAGTTGTCTGACATCTGCTAGCTCGGGCAAATTGACGACTTTCAAAAACCGCGTTGGCCGCCACTGAGATACAAAACGCTTATCGTTAAAATCCTGGAATGACTTTCAACACCTTTATAAACAATGATTTATGCCTACAACGTCTTTCGAGAGCCCTAATCCAGTGCTCGCCGATTACGAACTTAGGTACTCAAACGAGGACAGAAAAATACAATCAAAAAAAATTCCAAACCGTCTCAAAAAAAGTCCTTGACAAGCAAAATAAACCTCTCTATAAGTGGGAGTATGTCGGACGATTATTTCTTCATTGTTGTCTGATATCTCGGGTCAGAGTGACACTCAAGGCTCGTGGAAATCTGCTAAGAACTCAGATTTGCGAGTTGTGGCGGTCAGTAGTGCCAGCGGGTAGATGCGCGATTAGCGACTTACTAGTCCGCGACAACAATTAGGAGGGTGCTTGAATGAAGGCTTATGTTTTTGCGCTATCGGGGTTGTTGCTACTTAACAGTTGTCTGGTGTTTGGCCAGACCGCTACAACGCAGATCACGGGAGCTGTTACAGATCCTACCGGTGCTTCCATCGTGGAAGCCGCAGTAACCGTGACCAATTCAGACACCGGCGCAACCAGGGAAGCTACAACCAACACCGCCGGCTATTACACCGTTGCCTTTCTGCTCCCGGGGAAATACGACATAACCATCCGGAAAGAAGGGTTCGAGACTGCTCACCAAACCGGTCTTATCCTGCAAGTGGAACGCGTCGCTCGTGTAGATTTCACACTGTCACTAGGAGCACTCACCCAGACCATCGAGGTCAGCGCGAAAGGCGATCTAGTGCAAAGTTCAACGGCCGAGTTGGGCACGGTCGTTAGTGAAAAAGAAGTTACCGATCTTCCTTTGAACGGCCGTAACTTTACTGAATTGTTGAAGCTCCAGGCCGGTGTTACGCCGCTTAACGTTAGTCAGGGCGGGAGTACCGGCAATGTCAACAACGCCCCAATCATTTTCAGCAGTGATTTCGTGTTCCCGGGGGTGAATGGTCAGGGGAACCGCAGCAACCTGTTCCTGATGGACGGAACGAACGATAATGAAGACAGTCTCAGCAACTATGTGGTTCCACCCATAATCGACGCCGTACAAGAATTTAAGGTGAGCACGCATCAAGACCTCGCACAATTCGGGGGCGTCGTTGGTGGAGTTGTCAACGTAGTAACGAAATCGGGTACGAACGCCCTTCACGGTTCTGCGTGGGAGTATGTGCGAAACACTTCATTCGATGCAAGAAATACGTTCGTACCAACAAGGCAAACTTTAAATCAGAATCAATATGGTGTCTCGGTTGGCGGCCCCTTCACCCTGCCCAAGGTTTACGACGGGAGAAACAAGAGTTTCTTCTTTTTCGCTTGGGAGGGTACTCGATACGTAACCCCAAGCGCGGCCTTCATGAAAGTTCCAACAGCGGCGGAGCTCAGAGGCGATCTAAGTGATTACCCGACTCAGATTTATAATCCCTTTTCAACGCAACCCGATCCGCAGAGTCCAGGTTCTTTCACACGTACCCCGTTTCTGAATAACCAGATTCCAGCCAATTTGATCAGCGCTGGTATGGTTACTTTCGCTTCGGTGCTACCACCCCCCACTATTACCGGGATTCCAGGTTACAACGCAGTTGACAACACCCCGCTGCGCCAATCCATGGATTCTTTCAGTGGGCGTTTCGACCAAAATCTCGGGACGAGGAACCAGATCTTCTTTCGGTACAGTGAAGAACATCTGACGACGACCCATTCAGGGGGATTTCCCGACCTCACTTACGATTATTTGTGCCCCGGTTACCAGTGGGTAGGCAGCTTTATACGTACGTTCAGCCCGACCTTCATTATGCAAGCCGAATTCGGGAGGGCGCACCTCGTCTCCGACGTTCTAGACAAGCTTAAGAACGTGCCTGCCAGTTTCTTGCAGGATACAGGCTTTGCCAGTTCATTTGTAACGGGTTTTCAGGGCGTTCCTTACCTGCTACCCAACTTGACTGTACCAGGATATTTCGGCGGCGGCGAATTGGCGGACAATTACGTCTCAGACAATACTTGGGACGCCAAAGCCACCTTCACCAAGATTGTGGGTGCCCATTCATTCACCTTTGGTGGAGATTACACCACGATTGGCTACAACGGTTACCAGGAGTGGCCATCAGTAAGTTTCGCTACCCGACAGACTGGGAATCCCGAAAACAGTGCAGAACCTGGAAGCGCGTTGGCGTCCTTTTTGCTGGCTGTACCCGATTCGGCGGCGCACTATCTCTCGCCAATTACAACGACTGGGGGAAAGGTTTGGGCCCTGTTCTTCCAGGATACTTGGAAGGTCACATCTCGCCTTACGATGAACGTGGGTCTGCGTTACGACAAAACAACGTGGCCAGTCGTGGGCAACACGAGCGCTGGGACCAAAGCGAGGGGGGTCTGGGACTTGGAAACCGGAAACTTCATGTTACAGGCTATGGCGCCACCGTGCTCAACGAGCGGACCGCCGTGCATCCCTACCCCTGATGGCTCATTGCCGGCTCACGTATACGTATCTCCGGACGGAAAACTTGTCCATGACACCCCCACAAACTGGGGTCCACGCTTAGGACTAGCCTACCGCCTCGCGCCAAGAACTACTATCCGTGGCTCTTTTGGCATTTTCTACGACAATAGAGCGGGGGTAGCCGAAGGCCTGGGCAGTGACCACGGCACTTGGCCCGCATCTCCTACTTCGGGTAGCGCCCTAAACTTGAACGTGCCTACTGCGGAAAATCCTACTCCGACAATTAGTGCTTTGAACCCCTTCCCTACCGGCACCGCTGGGAGTTACCCGTCTCCCACTGGCTTCTACTCGGATGTCAGTTGGTTCCTTTCTCCACACATGCGTACCCCATATTCCCAACAGTGGAATTTTGGTGTACAACACCAGTTTAGTGAGGCAACCCTGCTCGCCGTGGACTATGCCGGGGCGGGCAGCCGGCGCGTGGAAGTAGGTAGCGTATACAACACGGCACTGACGCCAGGACCAGGGCCGATCAAACCCCGACAACTCTTCCCATACTATACACAATCGTTTTACGACAGAACGATTGGAAAATCCGATTACAACGCACTTGAAGTGACCTTAACCCACCGTTTGGCGCACGGCTTGTCCTATGTGGTTGCTTACACTTGGTCGCATTCTATCGATGACGCTTGCACAGGACTTTACGCAATTGAAGGTTGTTCCATACAGCATCCGTACAACCTAAATCTGGATCGCGGGACCTCCGCCATCGACCTTACCCACGTGCTGTCGGTGAGTGCTCTGTATCAGGATCCGTTTGGCAAGGGTAGGCGTTTCTCGACTGGAAATCACGTTCTCGACTACATCATTGGAAACTGGCAGCTCAATAACATCTTGTACATCCGGTCCGGCCAACCGTATAGCCTCTCGGTCGCCGAAGATGTCACGAATACAGGTTTAGGCTCCGTTCGGCCAAATCAGGTTGGCAATTGGAAGGTGTCCAATCCGACGCCAGCGGAATGGTTCAATGCAGCAGCGTTCGCCGTCCCCACATTATACACATATGGCAACGTGGGGCGGGACTCCATGCGCACACCCGCGTACTGGAATTTGGACACGTCTTTGTTCCGCCAAATTCCCATCCGTGAAGACAAACGGCTCGAGATCCGGGTGGAAGCTTTTAATCTTTTCAATAACGTAATTTATGGTGGACCGAACGCGGGCGTTTTGAACCCTTCCTTCGGTGCGATTTCGAGCATAGCGAATACCCCGCGGGAGCTGCAATTGGCACTAAAACTCGTCTTTTGAAAGGTGGATCGCCCCCGGCTGTCAGTGCTGCAAGGAACGTGTGTCACTATGTGAGACTGCCAAGGGGGACTTGGCAAGCTGAGACGGACGCCCACTCGGTCGCCAGGGTGTGGTTGGAGGGCGGTCGAGCGGGCGCAGCCGGCCGACCGGATGACCAAACAACGCACGCCGAGGCCTGGAGGGGAGGGTTCTAAATATGTGCGTTGCCGGTATTTCCGACTTGCCAGGCTGCAACGCCAGGGTTAGGAGGTAAATAGCAATAGCGGATCCATCGGGCGTATCCAGAGAGAGGTTTGATCCTGGGACGGGAGGTACGGAAAGAGGCCTCCCGTCACCAGAGGGTGGCAGCGGCTGGCGTTGCCCAAGAGGATTCACGATTGGTCGTGGACCGGAAGATCTATCCCAAGGCGACCTCGCAGCCATTTAGGCTGCAATCGCCGAAGGAAACCACAGACAGCGATTCTTTTCGAATTATGATGAGCTGTCCCAAGTATTAGACCCCCAAAACAGAGGGACAAGAACTGACGGGCAGTCGGCGCTTTCCCAACCCGCAGGCCACGTGTGGCGGTCCCCCGAGCGCGGTCGTGGTGTGGATCCAATACACCAGTCAAACCTGTCCAAATATCATGGGATGACGCCAAAGGCTTCAAGGACACTTTGGACTTCTACATCCGTATCGCCAACACGAAGGGCAAACCGCTCATCGCCAGCGAAACTTGCCAGGGAAGCAAGAAGAATGAGACAAGGACCGAGATCGTTCGAGTCAGCCTCAGAGAACTTGAGAAGCTCAAAATCGGATGGCTTGCTTGGCAACTAATGGCAGGAAAGATTGTCACAGGCCGACGGGATCGGACTGACCGCGACTGCCGTCCCGGCGATGACAGCGTCATGTACTTTGTTGAGAAGGACGGTAGGACACGTCCGGGGCATGAAGAGAAGGAGTGTCGTCGCGACACGAAGGCTGATGGCGATTGCGAGACGCCCTGTGAGCATAGGTTCTCCGGGATCCGAGGCGACCCCCGCAACGTTCCCGCACTCTGAAGCGAACGATCAGTTGCAAGCAAAGATGCACAAGAACGGGAGTCCAGTCTCCGGCTGGCACATCGCAGGAATTGGTTGAGCACAGCTCAGAGTTCTACTTGGAGGCGCAAAATAGAGGCAACGATGGATCGAAGGCGATTTGTGAATGCGCTTGGCGCAGTTCCGCTTCTCGCGGCTATGCCAAGGGCAGGAGAACCTTCGGAGGACGTTCCGGAGAAGTTGAAAGATACGACCTATCAGGACATCAAAGGATTTAACTACGTTCCATCCTATGCGGCGACGATTTGGGATGTTATCGATCTTTTCGATGCCGAGGTTTGGGACCGCGAATTCGGCTACTCCAAGCGCTTTCACTCAAATGCGCTGAGGATTTGGTGTGACTACATCTCATTTCAAAAGGATGGGAAACACTTTTTGAAGTGCTGGGAGAAAGCCCTGGCTCTGGCCGAAACCCACGGCCTGAAATTGAAGATTACGCTGGCGAATCGATGGACAGATTCCACATGGACGTACGGCCAATTGGATTTCGCTGTCACTCTGAGGGGTGAAGCATCGGACGAGTATCGGAATTATCTGAGGACCTTCGTCGGAACGTTCAAAAATCATCCTCAAGTTCTGATGTGGGACATCTGCAATGAGCCTTTCTTCCCGTTGTGGAATCCCGAATCCGACGGTGGCGTGCTTCATACCCTGCTAAAAGAGCAGGAATTGAGGTTCTGGCGCTCGGTTATCGAGACGATTCGATCGGCTAGCCCTTCTCAGCCGATTACCATTGGAGTCCATCAGCTGCTCGATTGGACTCCGGAAGCGATCTTCGATCTCGTCGACGTGATTAGCTGCCACCCGTACGCCGGATGGTGGGACGGCGCGCGGGACTTCAAGAATATTTGTGACTATTACATCCGGGTGGCGAATCAAAGGAGTAAACCTCTCATCTGCTCGGAAACCTGCCAGGGAAGCAAGAACAACGAGACCCGCACCCAGATCATTCAGGTCTGCCTCCACGAACTGGAAAAACGGAGAATCGGCTGGCTTGCGTGGCAGTTAATGGCTGGAAAGATCGTTACAGCCCGCTGGGATCGAACCGACAAGAATTGCCGTCCCGGCGATGACAGCGTCATGTACTTTGTTGAGAAGGACGGTAGGACACGTCCGGGGCATGAAGAGAAGGAGTGGCGCAACTGGAGCTAGCCTCAGTTTACGAAATGTTCGACCCCTCCACGGGGCGGCAAGCCGAAGCTCGGGCAAGCCGACTGACAAGGGGCGGCCGAAACCCGCTGCCAACCGGATAGCGCGCCGCAGCGGTGTCTGAGAAACCGCTCGGAATGAGGCGCTTCGGGAGTCTCCGTGCCCGGAGGAGGCAGAGCTGGCCTCCTTCCCTGGGCTGCTGGAGTCGCTCGGGATGGAAAGGATGAAAAAACGCTCCAACGGAGGCTGTTGGATGTACAGTCGACGCTGGCCAGGATGCCAAAACGGAAATCCTGGTTTAGACGCTGGAAGTCCAGCGCGGCGTGATACGTGGAGGGAGAACATGCGGAGACTTGTGATACTGGCTGGGATCTTGTCGCTCGGGTCTGTCTTTCCTGCCGCAGGCGGCCAGGGGCCGTCCATGCAGAAGATCCCTGTTATCCTCGACACCGACATTGGCACGGACATTGACGATGCGTTCGCCCTGGCGCTCGTTATCAATAGCCCTGAGTTAGAACTCCTGGGCGTAACCACCGTGGCTGGCGATACCCAGGCGCGAGCACGCCTTGCCGCCAAGCTGCTTTGGGAAGCGGGTGGAACCTGGCGCAAGGTGCCGGTTTATGCAGGCGAGCCTGGAAAGCCCCAGCCGATTGACCAGACCCGCTGGGCGAATGGCTTCACCACTTCCGCCTTGCATAGGAGTGGAGCAGTTGATTTCATGAAGACTGAAATCAACCGGCGGCCTGGCAGGGTCACGATCATCACCATCGGGGAACTGACCAATGTGGCCGCTCTACTGAAATCCGACCCTTCCATGGCGAAGAAGATCAAACTCATCGCCATGATGGGTGGGTCAGTTGCGCGCGGCTATGAGCCGGATTCGAAGCCCGAAGCGGAGTGGAACATCAAGTCGAACCCTGAAGCGGCACAGACCGTGTTTTCATCCGGTGTGCCCCTGCTGCTGGCCCCGCTCGACGTAACGGCCATGCTGCAACTCGACGCCGCCGGACGCCGCCGCGTTTTCACTCATCTCACGCCGCTCACCAACGCCCTGACGATTCTCTACCACCTCTGGGGCAACGAGACTCCGACTTTGTTTGACCCCATGGCGGTGGCGATGCTCATCGACCCAAGCCTAGGCGAGACTCAGCAGTTGGCAATCGAGGTTGATGCGCAAGGATTCACTCGAGTCGTCGAAGGCAAGCCCGCGAACGCTACGGTGGGGATGCGCACGGATCCCAAGAGGTTCTTCGAGTTTTATTTGAGCCGGGTGGC